>Ga0099824_1000536_pt1 | contig 45804 bp, 19 predicted proteins | sample SiratrowhiteBW_FD_76837 | JGI IMG/M metagenome (GOLD analysis project Ga0099824, IMG submission 76837) | Root nodule microbial communities of legume samples collected from California, USA - Siratro white BW | ecosystem: Host-associated > Plants > Roots > Nodule | place: USA: California... | reverse complement strand
TGGGTATTTTAGTGCTTTGTGAATTGATTTCAATTAACCCTTCTGAATTGAAATTAGGGTTTTCAATAATTAATTTCAGTAATGTATGCATCGAGAGTGTGTTGGTGAATGGTGAGAGCATAACTAGAACTAATTTTAGTCCAGATTATATGGTCCTTCAATTTTATTTTATTTTTTTAAGTTTTGGCATGTTGATATTGTGACTGGTAGCTCTGCTAATGGAAATTAAAGGGGGTAGATAGAGAGAGAACTGTGTCAGTTGTTGGCATTATGTCATGCTTATTGTAGTGAAATTCAGAGATTGATGGTGTTTTTCCCCCTTTGGGTTTATGGTTATGCAACTTTTAAGTTTTTGACCTTGCAACCTTAATGAATGTTGGTTTGTCTTGATGTCACACTTGTTCCTAGTGGGATTTCGAAAAAATGTATTCACTCTGGTTTTGCTTTTATGGAGAGTGGAAAACTATTAGTTGTTGACACTTTCTTTTTGTCTGAAAATTGAGTTTGGTGGTTTTTTATTTCTATTTTTTTAATTATGTAACTTTTTAATTTCTTTACTTAAACTTGTGAACACGGGTTAGTTGTCACTTGCCATGTATTAGAATTAGGGAACGGTGTTCACTGTTATTCTTATTTTTTTTTATTAAGCTAAGGTTGCCTTTTTGTGGTGAAACATATTGACCAAAAATAAAAAAATTTCATTTATGTTTTATGTTCTGTCCTATGATTTGTGTTTTTATTAAGAGTGAAATGAAGGGAAAGAAGTAGATAGATTGATGGATAACTAGTGGTTAGTAAGTCTGATTTAAAAATTATGCATAATGTTTATTTTTGTACGTGGATATCACGAATTAATTAGATAATTAGATTTTATTTTCTAAAAGATTGAATACTTAATAAGATTATTGTGATTTTTCTAAAAGATTGAATAATTAATAAGATTATTGTGATTTGGTTGTTTTTGGGTTAAAATCAAATCTCTATTTCATTCATCTTTAAATTAATTTCCTTTTTGCATTTATTATTGTATTGGCAACAACCTTACCTATATGCTTACATATTTTATTCTTGAATAATATACCAAACACTTTCTTCCTTTCCTATTTTTCCCCTCTCCAGCAGTCCCCGAAATCACACGTAAGAAAAGAAGCCTACCAATTAATATTTTATTCACTTGTTTGGCTATGTTAATGAAATACTTACAGAATTAGAAATAAAATAAAATCAGTTTACTTAACAAGTTGGTAGGTAGTGTAAGTTTGTCACAAACTGATTAACTCAAACTTACTTTATAATCCTTCTCATGACTTGTAAAACTTTCATGTATTTATGTTATTCTCAACATGATTATTTTACCTGTTTTTTCATTCCTACTAAGGTATTTGTATTTTTCCTTTTTATTTGAGCGCTTCACTGATGATGCTACAATTCAGTTTTGTTAATCTTATTTTTATGTCATAATGTACTTGCTGTATGTAGGATAACATTATTCTTTTTTTGTTCTCCCACTGTTAAATTAAGTTTTTGAAAGATAAAGAGCTGCATCATGACGAAAAGTAAGAATTTATTAGGAAAAAAAGATCATACGAATGAATACTTTTAGTGCAAGTTTTATTGTGAGATGAAAGATAACAAATTACATTATAATCATAATTTATTATCTTTAACTTCGCATCTAAATCAATATCCTGATCTTTGGAGTTATGGGAAGATATAAAAAGGTGCGGATGGTTGTTAGAACACCTTGGACAATATATTTGACGAACAAATGTAAGACAAGCAAGTCACAGAGGGCTTCAGTGCAAGTCATGGAGGGCTTCATAGCTGAATTTTGAAGATTTCTTGTATTTGGAAATACATATTGTAGTGTTGATAGACATAAATATTGTATATTTGATAGAGTTGAATATTGTATGTTTAATAGACTTTAAAATTGATCACGACTCGACCTAGGTTGAGCAGGACCAACTCACACATGTTTTGGGTCAAAAACCTCACTGCACAATTATTTGTTTAACCATGTATATTTAAGTGATTAACTGCTCATGACTTTCTTTAGACTTAAGACAGCGAACAAATAACACCAAATTGAACCAAATGTGTCCCCCTCCCTGGCCTATGTAGTTTTTATTTTTTTGAACAACAAAGAATGATATAAATAGGAACACTTTAGGGGTGCTTCAAATGCTATTTCAAGAAGAAAATTTTCAAAACGTATACAAATGCACGAGAAAGGACATAAAGAACAAGTGAAAAATTATAAAACACCACCCTCCATGTAAAACTTTGGCCTGTACTTTCTTTCAAAAGTAAGAGCAATAGAAATGAGAAAGCAACTCCAAAGATGAGACGGTATGTAGGGAGAACTTGAATGCTCAAGACCTACTTAATTATTTAACCTTTCTCAGGTAGTCAATAGGGTGCAAACACCATTCTCAAATGTCTTTTGAAACCCAATCCCTCAAATCTTGCCCAACTCCAAGCTTGCACTTGTGCCTATAGAAAAATCTCTACCTTATCCACCTGACCACCCTAAAAAATCGTATAGAACATGTGGGTTTGGGTTTTTATTTCTTGCCACTTCCACTGCCAAGTGAATGCATGTTTTTCTGGGTTTTGGTCTTGTAAATATGGGATTCTTCTTGTCTAATGGTATTTGTTTTGTTGAAAACAGGTGTGAAAGTTCAACCAACAATGAAAAGAAATCTAATCTAGAAAGTTGACAAACTAATCATTGAAATGGAGAGGGAAAGCGATGATCTAACTTGTATGGGAAAGGGTTGATCTGACTTTATGGGAAGGGTTGATCTGACTTGTATGAGAAGGGATGACCTGACACGTATTAGAAAGAGATGATCTGACTTATATTTTAATTTTGATTATTTCAGATTATAAGAAGTTTAATTATAAATATTATTTCACACTATTTCAATGTTTATTATGACACGTATGGATTGGATGTTTATTATGACTCGTATGGATTGAATGTTTCAATATTTCAATCCAACATATTCATTATCATAATATAACAATATAAAAAAATTCACCTATATTCATTATCATAGTATAACAATATAACAAAATTCACGTCAGTTGGGTAAATATAACAATGTCATCTACATTATAAAAAGTTATCATATGAGTTCTTGAAATTTGTATTACAATTTTTATTTTAATGGAAAAGTTGTATAAGAAGCTGTCTTGGTTGAGCTGGAACCAACTCACACATGTTATGGGTCAAAAACCTCACTGCACATTTATCTATTTAACATTGTTTATCTAAGTGTTTAAGTTAGCACAACTTTCTAACCAACCAACAAAGATAACAAATATACGCCTCTCTCACCTCCATAAGTAAAATCCTTACATGTTTTGCACAATGAGAATGACCAAAACTCTGCCTTTGGTCACCATAATATTCACCAAATAACAAGAACATGAAGCAAGGGATAAAGGTTTTGCGCCATTAGCACTACTGCACATACAAGTGTTTAATACTGTATATTTAAGTGTTTAACTCAGCACAACATTCTGACCAACCAACAAAGACAACAAATTTGTTCCTCCCTTACCTCAATAAGTAATGTCCTTACATGTTTTCCACCATGGGAATTACCAAAAATCTGCCTTGGTTCACCATAATATTCACCAATTAACAATGACATGAAGCAAGGGACAGAGGTCTTGCGCCATCAACATCACTGCACATATAAGTGGTTAACACTGTCTGTTTAAGTGTTTAACTCAGTACAACTTTCTGACCAACCAACACAAACAACAAATTTGTTCCTCCCTCACCTTCATAAGTAATATCCTTACATGTTTTATACTATGGGAATCGCCACAACTCTGTCGTGGGTCACCATGGAGCACTTAACAATGTCATGAAGCAAGCGACAGAGGTCTTACGCCATCAGCACTACTGCATATACAAGTGTTTGACACTGTCTATTAAGTGTTTAATTCGGCACAACTTTCTAACTAACCAACACAGACAACAAATATGTTCCTCTATCGCCTCCATAAGTAATATCCTTACATGTTTTGCACCATGGGAGTCACCACAACTCTGTCTTAGGTCACCATGGAACACTTAAATATGTCATAAACGAATGGACAGAGGTCCTGTGCCATTAACACCACTGCACATACAAGTGTTTAACACTATCAATTTAAGTGTTTAATTCAGCACAACTTTTTGACCAACCAACACAGACAACAAATCTGTTCCTCCCTCACCTCCATAAGTAATATCCTTACATGTTTTGCACTATGGGAATGATGAAAACTCTGCCTTATCACCATAATATTCACCCATTAACAATGACATGAAGCAAGGGACAAAGGTCCGATGTCATCAGCATCGCTACACATACAAGTGTGTAACACTATGCTGTTAAGTGTTTAAGTCACCACAACTTTCTGACCAACCAACATAGACAGGAACTTTCCTTACATGTTTTGCACCATGGGAATGACCAAAACTCTGCCTTGGGTCACCATAATATTCACCAATTAAAAATAACACGAAGCAAGGAACAAAGGTCTTGCGCCATCAGCACCACTGCATATACAAGTGTTTAACACCATCTATTTAAGTCTTTAACTCAACACAACTTTTTCACCAACCAACACATACAACAAATTTGTTCCTCCCTCACCTCCATAAGTAATATCCTTACATGTTTTGCACCATGGGAACGACCAAAACTCTGCCTTGGGTCACCATAATATTCACAATTAACAATGACATGAAGCAAGGAACAAAGGTCCTGTGTCATGAGCATCGCTGCACATACAAGTGTGTAGCATTGTGTTGTTAAGTGTTTAAGTCACCACAACTTTCTGACCAACTAACAAAGACAGCAAATATGTGCCTCCATCACCTCCATGGTAATATCCTTACATGTTTTGCACCATGGGAATGACCAAAACTTTGCCTTGGGTCACCATAATATTCACCAATTAACAATAACATAAAGCAAGGGACATAGGTCATGCCCCATCAGCACCACTGCATATACAAGTGTTTAACACTGTCTATTTAAGTGTTTAACTCAACAAAATTTTTTGACCAACCAACACATACAACAAATCTGTTACTCCACCTCCATAAGTAATATCCTTACATGTTTTGCACCATCTACCAAATTACACATGTCATACCTCCAAAACTTAAAATTTAATTTGCTTTTAAGAGTGAAAATTCATTTATGTGAAGTTTCATTTATTGGATGTTCTCCACCATGCTCTTCACCATAACTCAGCCTTGCTTGAGCAAGAACCAAATCACACATGTTCTGGATCAAAAACCTCACTACAAATTTATCTTTTTAACCATATGTATTTAAATGATTAACTGTTTAACCATATGTAACTATATGTTGAACCCTGTGTATTTAAGTAATTGAACACTTAAGACACTGAATATAGAAAAATTCACTAACAAATCAAATGTGTCCTTCCTTGACTTATGTAAATAATATCATTAAATGTTTTGAAAGAGTTTTTATTATATATAATCATAATCATATTTTTAAATAAATATTAGAATATTCTATAATTATTTTCAAATAAAAAATGTTTTTTATTTGTTCGAAAATGCTTTATTTTTATGGTTTTAGTTTCTTAGAAACTTTATTTTAATTTGTTTTGTTTCTTTTTATTATTCTAAAAGATTCCATGGGCTTTTATTAGTTTTTTTTAAAAACTTTATTCTATTTTTGTTATTTTTATTATTCTTTGGCAATATTTTAAACTTTTATTATTATTATTATTATTATTATTATTATTATTATTATTATTATAGTAAAAATATGATATGAATGGTATTTAAATAATAAATAAAAAAATGTTTGAATACCTTTTGTTTGGAGTCAATTATGTGGAGCGTGGCACCACCACAGGCTATACGTGGCATCCTCCAGCCATGTTTTTTATTATTTCCTTTTCTATGTTTTTTTTTAGAAAATTAGGGTTAGCAAACGAGGGAGAGGCCATATTCCCCAATTCCCCTTACTATTTCACCATAGATTTATCTATCACCTAAAATAATTTGAGTGAGAGGACCTAAAGGTGTTGGTGCGAGCCTTGTGAGGGGCGGTGCTTAGCAGCCCTCGGCAGGCAATGGAGAAAAGTGCGGGGAGACACCATTTTCATGGTGAGAGGTAGTGTGATAGTCGTGCCAGTGCGGCGACTCTCACTTGGAGGTGGTGCGACAGCAGCCATGGGTGGTGTCGCGATGGTTACCGAAAGCGTGAGGGTTTGATTCTCCTAGCCTTAGGGTTTTTCTGGTGATTTGAATTTTGAGTTCCTGGTTTTCGATTTCTAATGGTGGTTCTTAAGTAGGTTGCTTCTGATATTAGAGGTTTCTGTTTTGATCTTCTGTGTGCCTCTATATTGAATTTCTGTTTGGTTCTGTGCCATGGATATTGTGGTTCTATTCTATTTTTTTTTGTTTCGGTTTGATTTTCTATTTCTGGATGATTGTTTGGTATCGAAACTGGTTTTAATATTGTGTTTCTATCTCGTTAAGACTCGAATTTGGGATGGTTCTCTTTGGGGGTTTTTAGGATTCATTGGGTTCGGAGGGTTTATGTGGGTTTTGGGTTATAGGGATTTGAATCGGGTTCTATGATTTTCTGATTGTATGATGGGTTCAGTTTGGGATTCTATGATTTTGGTGTTCTATAAAATGGAATTGAATTGCTTTTTTCAGACTCTGCTTGGATTTTGAAATTGAGGATTGGTTGCTATATGGGTTTGGTTGCTGTATGGGGCTATGTGATTTTATTTTGAAGGGATTTTGGTTTACTGAATAGAGGTTTTTCCTTTTATTTTTTTTTGAACTTGGTTTTCTCTAAGTCGGTTCAAGAATTGTGTTTGGATCTAGTTTCTTGATTTTTGGGATGAATTTTCGGATTGTTTTTAAACATGGTTGAGTGTATGTTTTGTTGGTTTGGTGTTAGAAGGATTTCTAGAAAGGGATTACTAACAAGGATGTTTTCTTTCCTGGTATTGTCGAGGAAGGGACTATGGCAAAAGTAGCATCCCTTTAAACCGAACGAGGATAAGCATCAACCTTCCAAGTAATAATCACAATTTTACAATTCTACAATATTTCATTTGCAGATAATAGGTATTATAAAAATTGACTAACACACTTCAATATATTTCAGGATGCAGATCAAACAATTACGTTACATACCGGATGAAGCGGATGAAGCGTTGAAGACCTAGGCTTTTTTGCTTTCCTCTTGTAATATGTTAACAGAAACCTTTTTTTCTGTTGTGTAGGTTATTTTTTCAATATTTTTCTCCATTTCTGTGTTCTCTTGTATAATTTTTTATCTTCTCCCTTTAAAATAAAATCTCCATTAAAATAAAATCAGTCTCTTCTTTATAATTTTTTTCTCTTAATATTTTCATCTTCTCCGTAACGATGTATTTCTCTTTCTAAGTCAGAATAAATATGTTTTCGGACTTTTTTTTTAAATTCAAAGTATATGTTCTTGTCAAAATCTCGACAATCACTTGTTCTCGTACTTTTTTTTTTAAATTCAAAGTATATGTTTTTGTCAAAATCTTGACAATCACTTGTTCGGATTTTACATATTGATTTTTTTTTAAATTCAAAGTATATGTTCTTGTCAAAATCTCGACAATCACTTGTTCTCGTACTTTTTTTTTTAAATTCAAAGTATATGTTTCTGTCAAAATCTCGACAATCACTTGTTCTGATTTTACATATTGATTATTTTGATCTAATAGAAAACTTTTTGGTGGAATAGTCATATTATGTATAATGTCATTATTTTCAATACTAACATACAAGTCTATATAACATAGGAAGGCAGGATGCTTATGTATAATATTATCATTTTCAATATTAACATACAAGTCTATATAACATAGAAAGGCAGGATGTCCGTGACGTTTGGCCTGCAATAATACTTACGGCTTCTCCTAATTTTACCAAGTGACCTTGAGTAGGATTTTTGGCCATAACACAATCTGACAAATCCTATGAAAGCATGACATGTGAAGAGACAAAAAGCTAACAAATAATGGATTTGCAATTCTTAATCAAGAGTCTTTAATAATGAGAGATAAAATTTGTCAGATACTAACTCAAGGAATTAAAATGACACTAAAAGGAATTAAAATGACATTAAAGCTATATAGAGACATGAATTGAAAAGGAATTAAAATGATATTAAAGCTATATAGAGACATGAATTGAAAGTAGAAGTAAAATTAATAAAGAAGTAGAAGTAGGGTGTAAATAGTATGGAAGTAGGGTGTAAATAGTAATTATTTTTATGTGCCAAACAAAATTCATTGAGAGGTGGAAGTAGAGTGTAAATAATAACTATTTTTTTTTGACAATTTGAATTGGACTTCAACAATTTTTTTTTTAATCAAACTGGATCAAAATTATTTTTTATAAATGAACCTCGTCCAATTGGACTCACTTAATATTTTAAGACATATCTAACACTTTTTTTTTTTGTTTTATCATTTTTTTTACAAATTTTATTTTATCTTATTTTTTATTATTATTATTTAATCAAACTTTACTTATAAAGTCAAAGTTCTTTTTATTATTTATTCTAAATGACAAAGAAACTAAATAATATGTTAAAAAATTTTATTTTCTTACTTTTTACTCTTTTATTTGATCTTTTTTTCTTTTTTTATTTGTAAAAATAATTTTTATTTATGTGGACGAAATTGGGTATTTACAACTCATAAGCAACCAAACTAAAACAAATAAATAAAATCTGCATAACTAAATAAATTAAATATTTAAGTATAATTAGAGCTCAAGTTAATTGTAACAAGAATAAATCCAATATATTCAAGTTAAGAATTTAACACATTATATTCTTGTCTTCTTAGTTTCATTGTTTGCAGAATAAAACATTATTATAAAAAGAAACAATAATAAAGAAAGAAAATTGTTGAATTATAGAAATAACAAATTTAAGTGTGTTGAATAGTTTTTTTTCGTAAAAAAAATTCAAACAAAGGCAGAGACAAAGAAAGCGTGAACAATTGCCTCCCAAACATCTCGCCAAAAAATGATGAAATTTTCAAATTTTTAACATTGAACAAAATATCAATACTATCTCACCGACCTTCACGCACACTTATCAATACTATTCCACAAAATACCATACTTGCCCTTCGGTCACATATAATAAATTGCTATATATGCTGTTGACAAAGGGTGGAAGCCACGTGCGGTTAGAAAGAAAAACATTTTCCTATATATATAAATTGAGAGTTATAGTATCTAATAAAGAGAACAAATTAAATATATATAGTTGAAATTATTAGAATATTTGTTGGGGCTAAGCTTTTTCTTCACATTCTTCTCAATTACATTGCATGACAGGAGAAAGCAGTAGATAAGTAAACCTTTTGGAAATTCTTAAAAGCTCATTCAATATTTCATCTACCCCTATCAAGTGCTATTACTATAACCATCACAAACAAGTCAATTCTTTCATTGCTAACTTTGTCCAGTACTAACCATGCAATGTACATCTGACCAATGAAACAGGTGTCACTGTGCCCTGTTTAAATGAGCCCGTGAGTGGTGATGCAGATGTACTTCATGGTAATGGTGAAATTTCTTTATCTCCTTTTCTACATTTCATTACATTACAAAATTTGTAAGTCAAATTATTTTAAAGAATCAATCTAAATTTGAAAAATAAAGATAGAGAACAACAAAGACGCAACAATGCATTATAATAATCTCTTAATCATTAGGTTATTAGTAACTGATTCAATTTATTAAATTCAACAAATTATTAATCTAATAATCTCTTCTTTAAACTGATATATATTCATATTAATTTAAAGTCTTAACACCAAATAGCTCTTTTTAACTTAAAAAATAACTCATTTTTTCAAAAGTTAGTGTAAATTTGAGGGACTTATCTTAAATCTTGTAATGAATTAGATTAATAATTTCTCTTTCGTAAACATCTTTTAAAAAATAAAATTTCATATCAATATATTTATTTTTTCCACTTAGGACTATTGTTGAGTTAGTATCACAAGAATAAATGTTTGAATTATAGTTTTTCAAAATTTTTTTTAACCATATGTTTGGTAAGCATAAGTTATAACTATAACAAACTTAATTTCAGTATTGGACAGAGAGTAATAATGAATTGCTTTTTAGAAAACCATAAAATAGTGATTGTCTCCAACATACATAAAATCATATGTGCTTTTTCTATAATCTAGATCACCTTCGTAATCATTGTCTATAAATATAATCAAATAACATTTTTAGTTCTTCTAGTAAAATACCTTAAAGTTGTAGCTTCCTTGTAAACAGAAAAAAAAAATAAAATTCTTTTGGTAGTCAACAAATGTAATTCAGTATGATTTTTCATGTATTTGTTAATCAAACTCATATAATACATGATTTTTCATGTATTTGTTAATTAAACTCATATAATACATGATGACTGGCCCAGTTGTAATAAGATACATTAGGCTACTAACAATTTACTTGAAATACATCCTATCATCCTTATTTTCATTATGACATTTATGTATCAACCTTCTTTTCACCATGATCTTTGTGTAGCTTTATACAACATTCAACTAGAGTACATACACGATTGCAATCCTTTATTTGAAACCTGTTTATAATTTCTCTTGCATATTTCTTTTTGAGATAGAAAAATCTCATACTATGATTGAAACTTTTACATTCATAAAATAATTCAAATTCATTCATCACGAACTTCTTGAATTCGCCAAACATGGCGACACAATTTCTTGTGAATGTAAGATCATCAGCATATAGGCATACTATAAGCACTTTTCCTTTTCTCTCCCACTTTAACAAATAATGTGTGCTTGTAAGGACATTTCACAAATCCAATATTTAGAAAATAAGTCTCAATGTGATTATACGAAGCTAAAAATCCAATATATAGAAAAGTAGGTTTGAGATCATTTTTACAACAATAATAACACTAATAACATGATCATAAAACCCAACTCACACTTGAGGGAGAGACTATTAGGAAGTCAAGTATGAGTTTAAAGTCTCACATTGAATAGAAATGAGAAAATTGAGTTGCATATAAGAAAAACAAGACTTACAAACACATAACTTTATGGTTTTAAGTTGAAGGTGGTGTCATGTTATTTTATATAGGCAACTCATACCTCAATGGTAGTGAATACCCCCAATCTATCCTTAATGACTCTCATTACACTTGCCAATATACTCAAAATACAACATAATTTACTATAAAAATTTTGTAAATAATAACCAAAATATATAAAATAATAATCCAAATTTAATACATTTTGCATAAATATTTTCCCCCACATAATTTTCTTCTAAAACTATGTTGTTAATATTTTTTATTTATTTCTTACACCGATATTCTTTCTACACTTCCATATAATAATTTTATTCAAAATATCTCATGATTTCATATCTAATAAAATCAAATCCTAATGCATTTAACTATATATATAATTTAGTAAATCAAAATTAAAATATATTCACTTCGTTCAAAAGAACTTCTACTCCATAAAATCAGAACATCCATATGAAACAATTTAAGAATTTCACTACTAATTAACTATCAAATATTTATATTTATCAAAATTGCATTTCCTTTCTTAATTTATTCAACATTATTATAATTTATTCTTCTAAAATTTTTAATCTTATTTTTTTAAGACAACAAAACCTTAATCCCAAAATTTCTCCTACATTAAGTGAATGATTTCTTATATTGCACATCAATATTTAAACATATAACTATCACGTATTATCAAAATACCCTTTCTCCTTAAAAAATTAATAATTTCTTTTTATCTAATTTTAACCATAATTATGACTCCAAAATAATAATAATAATAATAATAATAATAATAATAATAATAATAAATCTTTCCTTATATTCCATATCAATCTTAAAACACTCATATCACATGCTCTTGAAATATTTTCCTCCTTCCAAGGATTCTTAATTCTGTTTTTCTAATTCTAACAATAATATAAAACATTTATAATAAAAATAATAAATTACAGAAAATATAGACTTTCTTTACTTTTATATTTGAACATAATTTTTACAATGAAGACTTATTTTTTCTATATTCCTTTTAACCTCTTTTCTCAATTTACACAACTTCTGTTATCTATCAAAATTATAACATGTCTATACTATTGTACCCCTTAATTGTCATTGATAATTAATTATGTTAATTTATTTTTTTAATTAACATTGGTATAGTAAAATTATTTCCTTGCCAACTTTATTTTATTTAAAAATGTCTTTATTTTTTTAATTAAATAATTAATTTTTAAATATATTTACTCTTTTTTGATTAAAAAATTCACACATAAATAATAATAATAATAATAATAACACTACAAAAAAAATAAAAATTATCGACAACACAAATCTATCGAAATTCAAAATCTGTTGGGAAATTGATTATAGGTAAATTTACCGACGGATTTTTGAGTCCGTCGGTAATTACCGACAGATTTTTGAAAGATTTCTGATCCCTCGGTAATTACCGACAGACTCAGAAATCCGTCGATAAAATCATCGATAATGATATTTTACCAACAGATAAAATTCCATCGATAAAATTCCGTCGGTAATTGAACTTTTTTTTAATATAATAACTACATAAAATTTAATTTAATATTTCGAACTTTCGAGCCCTTATTACTTTTATTATCAAATTGTTGACATTTCTACACATAAATTTTAGTGATTTTATGCATAAGCTTTAATGATTTTTGAGTCAATGTCAAAATATAAAAATCTCTCATTTTAATTGTGGGATATGATTAATTTTAATTGTGAAATATGATTATGGTAATTAAAATCGATATTATAATTAAGATCTTATAAGATTTATAAATTCATAAACTGTGAAATTGTAACATTGAAAATCGATATATATATATATATATATATATATATATATATATATATATAATATAAATAATTAAAATAAAATAAATAATTTTGTCTTTAGAGGAAGGGTTAGAGGGTCTTATTGTATTTTATTTTGTAAAATCAATATAAATTTATAAAAGAGGATATCCCTACACCAAAAAGATGCAAAAGAAATTACGTAAAGATACTGAAATGAAAAAAGAAGATGCATGTAAAAGAAAGAAAAACAAAACGAAAATTAGAATGAATTACTGCATTATACCGTAACAACACAAATGAAGAAATGAAACTCCACCACTACACCAAACCAAACATCACGTCACACCACACTAGAATAGAGAAAGATGAAGACCATATGCAAGCGTTAAAAATCAAAGAAACAAAGACGTAAAACATTTATTTGCATGTAAAGAAGATGAAAAGTATTTATTTATTTTGTTAGGCTTGAAAGGAAAAAAATTATTGACACAGAAGCTTAAACTGACGATTCTACATTTTTTTTTAATTTTATATTTTTTAACAATTTTTTATTTTGTATTAAAGTATTTTTTTAATATTACAATGAAATAAAATCACCGAATATTTTCATTCTGTAAAAAAGATTAATTTTAGGATGAAACAAATTGAACCCAAAAACGAAAATTAATAGAGAGAAACCAATAATAGATCCTAGTTGAAAATTTTACCAAAGGTTAGTTATTTTCATTAAATTGCTTTTATTATTTTAAATTGCAACACGCTTTTATTTTTTATTGAATCAAACCCGTAATTTTTATTTTTATTTTGCAATGTTCTTGATTAGTTAGTAACAACTAAAAATCATCAAGAGACGACAAATATTTCCAGTTTTACTTATTGCATAACCCTTGTTTGATTTGGGTGGTGTCATTGTTGGCCATCTTTGATTCTTATTAGTGAAATTAGGATTCACTTCATATACTACTTAAATCTCTTTTATATATATAAATTGTGAAGGTAGACTTTAAAAGATATCATTTTTAAGCTTTTCTTAATAGCAATATTTTACCACATTCAACACCAACGTTTTAGGAATTTCTATGGTGATACTGTTTTCCTTTAACATATATTTTATAATACTTTTATTTTTATTTTTAGGTTTTTATTATATAATGCATCCATATTACAAATTTAACTATTCCTAACATGAACATTATGCATCCATCTTTATTGATTTTGATTCTTATTACGTGCATTTTAAATTGAAATTGGTTTTGAAAACTTCAATATTTGAAAGAAAATGTCATACATAAATAAATAAATTCAGTGTATTTATTTTTTGTGTAAGTTAAGTAGTTACTCACTCTTAGATATTTGAAGATATATTTATAAATTTATATATCACAAACTATTTTTATTATAAGAATAACTAATAATAATAATAATAATAATTACTATTATTATTAGTTATAATTAATCGAATGACAATTATTTAACGACTAATTATATCTTTTACTTATCTTATTTTTTCTTTTGGATATTTCAACATAAGTCCAAAGTCTTATAAATAGAGTTTACTAACTTCAATCCTCACATATTTTATAATTTCTCTAATTCTTATTGACGTTAGTGATAATCTTTTGTAGGTGGATCTTCCATCGATTTTCATTAACAACTCTATAAACAATTATCGGAGGTTCAAGCTCTGCTTATAGAAATAAGTATCCTTCCATCTTGAGAGAATCACATCTTAACTAGGAGTGATTGTTTGATAAATAATAGACAGAAATGACTTGTATATTTTAATTATTTGTTAAAGTAAGAATGAGTATTCATTAGTCATGTGATTTAACTGAGTTGTAAAATTTGTGTCTAACTTGGCCCTACTAAACTATATGAGCTAAGTATAAAATGAGCCTTGTTGACCTGATTATGTTAGTTATAGAGAAATATTCTAGTGGCCTATTCTTCTTCAACTCTTGCTTTGAAAGTTTGTTTTAAATGAACCAAAGACTTTTGAATTCTTCTATAATCCCATATTTTTCTAGAATAATTGCATATGAAAGTAATTAAATACTTTTTACCTCCATTAGACAACGGTTATATCAGGCCACATATGTCTAAATGTACTAGTTCCCATTCTTTTTTCTCCGTGAATTTCCTCTCGGAAATTGAGACGGGTGTTGTTTACTAATAATACATTTTTCACAAAACAAAAAATTATGAAAGATCTATTACCATTTATTTATGTTTGAGGAACTTTAAATCTCCAAAATGCAAATGCTCATAATGATAATGCCAAAGTTAAGAAGGATTTTTTCCTTTGGCCATTAAACTATATTGAATGCTTTCAATCTTTAGAGAAAAAAGTATGTTTTCATTTCTACAACAACAATAACACCTGTAACAGGATCATAAAACTCAACTCACACTTGAGGAAGAAACTGTTAGGAATCCAAGTATGAGTTGAAAGTCTCACATTGAGTACAAATGAGAAAGTTAAGTTACATATAAGGAAAACAAGACTTACAAACAAATAACCTTAAGGTTTTGGATTAAAGCAAACCTCACAAGTGAAAGTGATATTCTATTAGAAAATATGATGGATTGTCAGACCCAGAGAATCATGCCAAGGCGTACCCAACCCAGGCAAATATCTTCTTTGAAAATTTAGGAGTACATTGCAGGCTTTTCCCAACTACTCTTAAGGGATCAACCTAATATGGTACTATTTACTATCCAAAAAATCGATGGATCAACCTAACATGGTACCATCACTATCCAAAAATTCGATAGATTCATTCAATAATTTTTATGCAAGGTTCTTAGCTTGATTTGCAAACTGCAAACCCATATCGTAAGCTCGACCACCCTACACAATGTCGTACAAGGGGATAATTAGTCACTTAACAAAACATGGTTCAATTTACTAAAACTTCCACTCAATATTCCCAACCTAAACCCGATAGTGGCCATGCACACTAGTGGGACTCCGTCTGGAGAAATTCCTGGATAAATTATATGATGATCCACCAACCAACATGGACGAGCTTTGTACGTGGACAACACAATATATAAATATAGAGAAAAACTCATACATAAGAAAAATGGTGATGAAAGCTTGTACTCAATCTTCCTCTACTTTCACTCAATATCACACAAGTCTTTAAGAGAAGGTGTGTAAATAAGTAAGAAAATACACTTCTACAAAAATGTTAGTCAAGTCATTATCATCTGAGACGTCTTTTAAGAACAAAACCGTGATTGAGTTTTGAACTTTAAATGGAACAATATCTCATATATGTGATAATTGATCTAAAGATGTTATCTCAACAAATTGAAGTGAAAGAATAATTTTGATTAATTTTAAGATGAAAGTTATTTTTCTTTTTTCTTTTTTATCATGTATTATCTCAATTTTATTAACTTATAAATTAATCTTTAATCGTAATACTAAGAATGTTGTTATTCTGATAATTTCTTTTAGATAAGATAAAATGGAAAACAAATTATCTACTAATTCAATCTCAACCCATCATTATATGCTCTCATAAAAATACACTTTTAATGTGCCATATATATATATATAATCATAATAAGTCTTTAACAAATATAATGATTTCTGTTTAAAAAAAAATTATAATCTTGAATAACATATAAAATATAGTTTTAGTTTCATAAATCATCTATTAAATTTATTTAAAGGTATTCCTTGAGTACATTTTCATCAAATTTAATCAAAATTATCCCTTAAGAATATATAATAATTAGGACATTAATATCATAGTAAATATACAGTCAATGAAATGACTAATTTTATATTATTATTATTATTAATTATTTAAGCAAATACTTTAACTAAGCAATTTAAAATAAATTAGTAATGGAAAAGCTTTATAAATAAACATGACAAATTGAGTTGTTACTTAGCTCCTATAAATAGAGATATAAGCATTAACATTCACATTAGGAAAGATTTCTGATTCACAAAACACTTATTTTGTCAAACACCCAACAATACCTCTATGTGTTTTATTTATTTTTCTTTATCTTTTTTCTTTTATGTTTGTTCTGTTTTAATCAATTATAACTCAAAAAAAAAAAAAAATAGTCTCTTGCATAAATATTTTAGAAATGAAATAATAAAGTTAAAAAAATCATAAAAACATTCTTGTTTTTTCATCATTAAGAATTTCAATTGTTAGTAGGTTTGTTTCGTAATTTTATAACTTTTTGTAAATTTAATTATTAATAATGTCTTATTGAAACTCTTGTGTATTGAAAACATGCACTGCGCTGTTTTTTTATCAATAATAAAAATAACTTAATAACAAAACACAAGAAAGGTACACTTTACACAACCATGAAAGAGACAGGATGTGTTAAATAAACATAATCCAACACATGAATCCTAAAAAGAAAAACATCTTGTCTCACGCGCTTTTGTGAATGACATTACATTCATGACATCTTATCAGAACAAAAACAAAATGTCCATCTCACTGAAATTGATTTCTTTTCTAGAAATCTCATTCATAAGAAATAAATTTTCTCAAGAGAGTAGCACTGTTATGAATGATAAAACTCTATCTTCAAATCAAAGTCAATATGAAAAAAATGAACCCTTTTAAATTTTTCATTTTTTTCTACTTCTGCTGTAGAAGCATACAGGGCCTAGTTCATTGAGTGTTTGGCATACATCAAATTGTAAAACACAATAATACCTTTTTCTTTATTCATACATTTGAAATTGAAAGCTTTGGTGATGGAAATGAGAGTTTCTTTCCTCCGTGAAAGCAGATTTAAAAGGAAAGAATTTGCACACACAACAGCAACTATTAAAAACCCCTTAACGAAATCATCTAACACAGAATCAGTCTAAAACCTCAATCCATGTCGGGCTAGTTTCTCTTCAGTGATGGCATTGAGTTGCTGAATCATGTCAACCGTGAGATAATTCTTCCAATCTCCAATTTTGCCACGACGGAAGAAAGCTCGGTGTGCTTCACCGGACGAAAGTTTCCCATTCCTATTCACCTGCAAGTTGCTCAAGTTATCAAAACTACACAGCTTCAGAATCTCTTCCACCACCCCAGCTTCCTCTTCTTCTCTGGAAAAAGGGCACCCCACAAAGGTGGCTAGTTCCTTCAACACAAATTCGGGCTTCAGTTTCATTTCCTCAAACCTCATGAACATGATCTTGTTGGGGTGTTCCAAGCTCTGCTGCCAGTAGTCCAAGACATGCTCCCAAAAGGGGCCATACAGACTCACCCCTCTGCAGAAGTTGTGGAATGCCTCATGGAGTGAGTTGGGCCCCATGGTTTGGGGCCTGAGCCTGTTTGTGAAATGCCAGAGGGAGATGAAAGCGTCTTTGGGGTCTCTACAGAGATAGACAATCTTGCAAGATGTTTGTGTGACAGATTTTGGCAGTGAGACATAGGGGAGGTGGGTGGAGAAGAGCCTTGGAGAGGGCAGTGAGGAGAGATCAGGAAGATAGGGTTTGTCAATGTAGAGGTCAAGTTCCAAGAAGGGAACAAGAAAGTGGGGATTGTGAGTGAGCAAAGGGTGGTTTTGGGTAGTTGGATGATATTTGTGGCGGTGAAGCAAGGAAAAGGTCCAAGCCTTGAGCCAAGTGGTGCCTGATTTGGGAGTGCTTACAATGAGCACATCAGTGTGATGAGCCTGAAAGTGGTTTTGGCAAGAGAGAAGCCCTTGAAGCTGCCTAGTAGTGTGCCAAAACCCTTGGTACTGGTGAAGATGGCTTGCAACCCAACCCTTTTCCAATGGTAAGGTGGCTATAAGCTCCTCGCAGTCTTGGCTCAGTTCCCTGTTCTCATCCAGGTATTTTGGCACCACACAAGATTCAGTTTCTGGCATGGTGCTGTGGATGGAAGGGATGAATCAGAGCTTATCATGGTAGTAGCTTACAACACAGTCTTTCTTTAAAGAAGAAAGAAATAGAACATGTGTTCATGGCAGCCATGTACGGTAGACAAGCTTTTGTTGGTCGACCAGAACTGCTATCATCAGTGGGGAGCGCAGTAATTATGCATTTACGAAGCCTCATGATCGTACAGAGTTCACAATTATCAGTGTCTTTCTTTTCCAGTCCTTTTAAAATGTTATATTTTAAAATATATTGAAAACAATTTTAATTTATCAAAATTAGTATATTTTCAAAAAAAATTCTGAAGACCTTCAGGGCTACCTAACATGAGAAGCAAAGAAACTCATAGAAAATTTTAAAAAATGAGACATTAAATTATAAAACACGATAAATTTTTTTAAGAAAATGAGACATTAAATTATAAAACAAGATAAATTTTTTTAAGTATAACTACTCTATGATTAATGAGAAAAGTTTATCTATATTCAATTATATTCAAAAACATAATCATGAGGTACATATTATATAAGACATAATTAATTATAATTTTAATATACTGAATTATGTTCTAAATATTTTAATATATATAATTAATTAAAATCGATTAACCGTTAGATTTAAATAAAACATAAGAAAATATTTATCTTTATTATAATATAATAATAAAATATAATTTAAAAATTTACATTTAATATACTTACCTTATATTCTTATCTACTTTCAACAAAGGTGGAAGGTTTGAACATCTATCATTAAAAAGATATAAAATGTCATGCACCAATTCAGAATATCATTTGTAGTGTCACTCCACCAGTGGTATTCTCTTGGACCACATCTTTCAAATATCCTATCCAGGAATTGGAATGGATGGATGATACAGTAAAATGTACTTACCTTGCATGGATAAATCCACGAAAATTGAATTATCAACATCATTTTTCAAAAATGTACACAAATATAGAATGACCAATTCGGAGTAGGTTATCATGTGTGGCAAACATAACTCTGACTTACTAGATTTTGTTAATTCAAAAGAGAAAAAGTGTGCTTCCACTTTCTACGAAAGAAATATGAAAAGAGAAAAAGTGTGCTTCTACTTTTTAAGAAGAAATTATTGATATAGTGACATCACACGTAAAGCTCTAGACGACCACTAAACGATTAATACATTTGCTAGAATATGAATGTGCAATGAGTTTTAATTTAGAAAAGAAAATAGATAAACTATTTCCAAAAGCAAGAATAATGTTATTTTGATACCATTTTGTTTTAACCCCAATTGATATTGGGGTAATTTTGTCAAATCATCTTATGTGACAGGGTTATTTTTGTCAAGTAATGGTAAGTAAGGGCAAATTTGTCTTTTGATGTGTAAATGAGTTTGGTTTAGATATATGAAACGATGCCATCAAATGTTAAATGAAATCGCTATGAGAGAAGAGAAGAGGTGTGACCGTTATCTCCATTCTCATGCACCGCGATCGTTTTTCTTCTCTGTTGTGGATCGTTGTTGTCCTTTTGGTTCGCTTCCTTTGTTGTCATTCTCATGGTGGTTTGACGGTTCCACTTTAGCTGCGGTTTGAAGTAAAGGTTCATCTTTTATGAGATTTTTTATGGAAAAGAAATTTTTTTTGGTTGTTTAAAGGTTTTGTTTTTTGTTGATGTATGATTTTCGTTTGGGGTTTATGGTTGTGGAGTAAAGGTTTGTCTTTTATGGGGTTTTTGATAGAAAAAGGAAGTTTTTTTGGTCGTTTAAAGGTTTTATTTTTCGTTGACGTATGATTTTCTTTTGGGGTTTATGGGTGTGGAGTAAAGGTTTGTCTTTTATGGAGTTTTTGATGAAAAAAGAAGACCTTTTTTGTGGTTTCATGGTTTAGTTTTTTGTTCAGGGTTTTCATGTTTGAATACTTTTGTTACTTCAATATATGGTGTTGAGAAGGATGGTATGTGTGCTCGTTTTGAAAGTGTTTTCCTTTTGAATGAGTGGTGGGTGCGTGGGTTGGTTGGTTTTTCGTGGATTGTTTGCTAATTGGTTGCTGAAAGTTTCAACATTCATGGTTGCTAATTGGTTGCTGAATGGTAGACAATCTAATGAACACATATGAATCAATTGCCAAAAGTTCAACAAAGATGTCCTATCGTTAAAGCACGAGTAACCTTTGATGTTTTGTAAGGTTAGAACCATTATTAATGCACAGAGGTGTATCAAATGAACATATTTTGGTCAATCAAAGCGTTAGTACTCCTTATTATGGGTGTAAATGAAGATGTTAAGAATCTAATATGCGAAAATGGTCCTCATGAACAACTCTGTGTTCAGTCGCCAAAAGTTCAACTAAGGTGTCTCCTCGCTAAAGCATGGGTAACCTCTGATGTTTTGGAAGCTTAATAACCGATATTAATGCACAAAGGTGTATCAAATGAACATATTTTGGTCAATCAAAGCGTGATTAATCCTTATTATGAGTGTAATTGAAAAGTTAAGAACTTAATTTGCAAAAATGTTCTTCATGAACATGTTTGAGTTTAGTCGTCAAAAGTTCAACTAAGGTGTCATCTCGTTAAAGCATGAATAACCTCTGATGTTTTAAAAGTTCAGAACCAGTATTGATGTATAGAGGTGTATAAAATGAACAATATTTATTTTTTACGAATCTTTTATCTAGAGAATTATTTTATACCATTAACAAGATAATAATTATTATAATTAAAATTAATCAATCAATTATGTATTAATTTCAAATAATCTACCGCGAGTGAATCTTTAAGCACTTTATATGCATTCAATTTGAAATTTGCAACATTCAATGCTATTAAATACACATCAATGCAATGCACGAAAATTAAAACTAAGTTTAATTTGATTTAAAATAAAATTTCCGTTATAAAACCCTATTTAAGACCTTTTAGAAATAATAAGAAATATGCATAATTAATTATATTAATTTTTAATGTGCTTAACAATTTGAATTCAAATATGTCATTTAATGAAATTATATATGTATATACTTTTATTAAAATTGATTTACTTTTTAATTTCAATTATAATATAAAAGTAAATAGTAAGTTAAGAAGTTAAGAACTTAATATACGAAATGGTCTTCGTTAACACATATGAGTTCAGTCACCAAAAGTTCAATTGAGGTATCCCCTCGTTAAAGCTTGGGTAACTTCTAATGTTTTCTAAGCTCATAATCAGTATTAATGAATAAAGGTGTATGAAATGAACATTTTTTGATCAATGAAAGCGTGATTAATCCTTATTATGGTTGTAATTGAAGAAGTTAAGAATTTTATTTGTTAAAATGGTCCTCATGAACATGTCTGAGTTCATTCATAAAAAGTTTAACTAAGGTGTCCTCTCGTTAAAGCATGGGTAACGTCTGATGTTTTCGAATCTCAGATGGTTTGCACCATGTCCTGCAAATCAAAAGTTCATTACATTGTCCACTATGCACAATAATTCCTGTTGCAGCCATGAATGTTCAAACTTTCAAACACTTATACAAAACAACCAATTCATGGCAACAAACAATCTACGAAAAACCAACCAACACACCCACCCACCACTCATTAAAAAGGAAAACACTTTCAAAATGAGCACACAACCCATCTTTCTCGACACCATAGACTGAAGAAACAAAAATATTCAAACATTACAACCCTAAAACCCTACAAAAATCATACCTCAACAAAAAACTAAACCGTGAAACCAAATAAAAGTCTTCCCTTTTCATAAAAAATCCCATAAAAAGCAAACCTTTACTCCACAACCATAAACCCTAAACGGAAATCATACGTAAACCAAAAATACAACCTTTAAACGACCAAAAACCCTTCCTTTTTCCATCAAAAACCACATGAAAGACAAAACTTTACCCTAACCACCACACCTTCACAGTAACAACGCGACTAAAGTGGAATCGTCAAACCACCGCCAGAATGACGATGAAGGCAGCGAACCAAGATAACAACGATCATCAATGGAGAAGAACAGTCGCGAAAAAGACGAGAGAACGACGTGAGAATGGAAAAGATGAGAGACCGGAGAAGACGAAAGCACGAAGAAGATGAGAGGACGCACACCAATGTTTTGTGTTTATGGTCTTCAAATATAAACCCTGCCTTTAAACCTCTTTTACTTTACACGTTGGATTAAAATAGTATATTTTTGTCACATCAGTGGTGTCAAATGAAAGTAACGCCACATATTGGTGTCAACATAACATTACTCTATTAGAAAAGTATCAAGAAGTGAAGAATGAAATATAACACTTACATTTGCAAAGCAAATGTCCAGTTATGCAAAATTGCTTCATTCAGAGGCATCCCAATGTCTTCTTAAGGTTTTCTTATAAAATATTTTCAAAGTTTTTGAGGTTTTGAAAAAAAAATATTGTATAATGTTGTTTTTTAATATCTTGTATGAGTGAGAGTGTGTTTATCTATTTATCTATATATATTTTCGTTAAAAGGTGATTGTTATAAATGTAATTCCCACAAATATTTTACAAGAGTTTTTCAAATCACTTTTTGCCGTTTTTGTAGTAATTTTTTTGTCCCCATAGTAACCATTTATTCTTAAGAAAAAACACACTCAATTTTGCTATAATAGTAAGAAATTTCAAGAAACTTATACTTTATATTTTTAATTTGTATTTAACCATGTTTCAAACAAAACTATTAATTCACTTTTTAATTATCATGTATAATAATATAAAATATTTAATATTAATGAAATTTTATTAATATTTTTATAAATAGTTAAAAATAAATAACAATACTTTAACTTAAAAGAACAAATTTATATATCATTGAAATATATACATAAAAATAATTAGGCACAATAAATTACGACTACTTTTTATAATTATTAGAAATAAATAACTAATATAACATTGATTAATGAATTTATAATCTATATTTTTGCTTTAGATAGACCCTATATTTTTTGACTTTGGAGTTGCTCCTTAGACATGTTAGAAGTGTCCTTCATGATGATTTTATACTTCATGCCTTTCTTGACACTAGAGACGTCTTACTTGTGTCTCTTTTAACTCAGTCAATTTTGTATGGTTATATTTTTCTCCTTTATTGCAATTTCTGTATCAGATAAATTAATATTGTTCCTTGTCTTCTTCCTTTGCATTTTTAGATGATGTTTTTTATCCAATTAAACAAGACATTGGTGAACTTGCGTCAAGTTCTTCAATTTCAATAGGCATCTCTAGATTTGAAGATGGCATATATGCAGGTGAAGCATAAACATTACTTCTTTATATAAAGAATTATCTATAAAATTTTTATATTATTTTATTATATCTCTCAATAACAACTAAGGATGCTTAACTTCAAAAAAAATTTACATGTATCCTGTTTGTAGATCTTACATGCATAATCCACATCCTCCATCTATGATTTCGATTCATCTTACTTTTATTTCTTTGATTAAATGCTTGTTTTGTAACATTTGTTGAACTTTTGAGTTGGGGGTGGATTCAATTCCATCAAGGTTTTGAAAAATCTTCTTTTCTTTCCATGAACTCAGCATGTTCTTTGTTATTATTATATGTTTGTTTGATTCTTTTTCAATATTGGCTTAATGAAAAATCAACCGTTTTGTAATTGAATCGCTCTAGTAGAAAAAACATATTTTACATCGGTTCTGAAAGATATTTTACATCAATTCCAGAACCGGTGTTGATGCAGGCGATGTAGAAAGTTTTGGACTTTCTACATTAGTTTAAAACCGATGTAGTATGTCGGTATACTACATTAGTTGGCGAATCACCGACATAAAATACCTATCCAAGGTGACCCCAGGGTGTGTTAGGAAGGAGATAATACACTGTTGGGAGTCACAACCGCAATATCTCATTTAATTTGAAGCACATGTGTGGCGTAGGAGGAGATACTACCGGTTGTGGCTCCCAACTGATGTAGTATCTCATTCAAATTTTTTAAAAGGAAGGACCTATTACACCAATTCGCCATACAACCGAGGTAATAGGTAGATACTACATCGGTTCTCCCAGCAACTGATGTAGTATATCTTGCACTGGAGAGGGTTGGGGCACGTATTACATCGGTTGTGACCTTAACCGATGTAGAATGTGCTTTTTTACATCGGTTAAGGTCATAACAAATGTAATATGTGTTGTTTTTTTTAAAAGATCAACTTCATTTAGTGTTATTTTCCTTACACCTGCAAAAGTTTCCTCAGAACCAGATTTTTAGCCAGAATTCAATTTATATTCACATTCAACAACAACTACAAAAAATAGTATTTTAACCAACTATAACCTATGTAAATATAATCAAGTTAACATCAATATTATTTACAAGGTCAAAAATAACAATTTATATATTTACATATGTAAATATAATCGAGTTAACATCAATATTATTTACAATGTCAAAAATAACAATCTATATATTTACATCTAACCCTATGTATCCATAACCTATGTATCAGTTATGATTTCTAACATCAATATTATCTATAATGTGAAAACTAACAACTAACATATGTACATCTAACACTATACGTATGAGTTATTATTTCTAATTATAATAAAGTATCTTACCCATTCCATGCAAATTTTTTCTATTGTTTAATTGTCTAATGGTTCAGTATCTAAAAAAAGCTGAAATAGGAAAATAGTGTTATTAGTCATCATCATATGAAACTTTAATATCATTGTATATAATTTGAACATTTTTATACCTAGTCCCATGAGTCAATAATACAGACACGGACTATGGTCCTCATCCAATGCATCAAATAATATTCACATTCCCAATTTCCTTGTTGATTGTTGTACTACAATTTCATCAAAGTTAAATCATTAAACAAGTGAAAAATAAATTTAATAGGTTCAATTAAGAACTAAATACCTTAGGAAATATCCAATATAGGTTATGTGATGTGGATGTAGATCTTTTGTCAAGTACATAACAAACATTAATTTCACTAAAAACAAAGATGATTAGTAACTTACATTATATTGTACAAACAAAAACAATGTATTATTTGTTAATTAAATCATACCCTTGTACTATTGTCTTCATATCTGAACTTGGTTTGCGATGCAATGATCAGAAGCAGACCACAGTATTGTTCGCATGACAGATAAGCATCAGTTGCCAATAGGACCTAAAATAGCCAATTCATTACTGATGTTCTCTAAATTACTTAAGATGTAAATGTAAAGATGTGTAAATTACGCATAAATAACAGGAGCCAAGTAAATCCTCTTTATGGATTCTTGAATCCATCTTTGTATATAAATATGACAATCTATTTTTTTATTTCCAGACTTCTGTATGCTTTGTGACTCAAGGAATCCATAAATATCAGGATTTCCTGTGTTGTAAATTAATTGATATATGTGCCTACATTTTTAATATCAATATTAGTAAAAATGCTTCATGAAACATATTTCATAAAATAAAATGTAAAAATGTGTACATTTAAAGTATACTTAAATCTTCCATAACTGAATGACTGCAATGTTGAGCAATTGATTTTCCTATATGATTTGAAAGACGTCTTGCATGGCTATGTACAATGGTATACCACCATTGTCTACATAAAAGATTGTTTCATCCCAAGGAATGACACAAGCTATAAATCGTGGGAAACCCTAACCAGCTCTTGAATTGGATTCACATTTTCATGGAGTGGCTGGGACTCAGGACTTAAATCACCAACAATTGATGATTTCTCCTTCCGCCCACGGTCTCATAAGCAAGATAACAAAATATATCAATTTAAATAACATTAAGTATAAATTTAAACAACATGAAGAGAAATTATGATAATATACCTTATGCTTTTCTGAAATGACCTTAAGAAGATGTGTAGGCCATGCAATAAATGTACCAAGTGCCTCCCCCACAAATCTAACCTTTGATGTGGGCACTGACATCTCGGCATTTGCATGTCTAACTTCTTCAACGACCACTTTAGCAAAATCATCTTGAAGTGGAACTGTGTGGATCGTCAAAGCTGTAGGCTACACTCTCCCAATTGCCACTAGGCATGGAGGATCTCCAACAAACAACTTACACCGATAGAAAATATCAGTGTTTGTGTGCTCCTTCTTGTCCTCAGCAACACAACTCCCATTTGTGTTAACTCTTTCATGTGTAGGTACTACATCTTACTGCAAAGAAGTGTGTTGTTGTGAGATGCCCATGGACTCTAGCTTCTGGTCAAATTCTAGTCTTAATTCATTGATCTATGACTTATGTCCTTATTTGCTCGGTCAGTTGAGGTGTGAGCCGTTGTGTGAGCTAAGCAACTAGATCCTCCATCAATTGTGGACTCAAGATGAGTTGGAACAGGGAGCTTCTCCAAAATACTGTCTCATCCCCACATCAAACTCAATAGTCTGGACACGACCAGGGTGCTCTTCGATGCCAATAGCTATCGTCAATATATGATGTCTTCCTATGCAAACAAAACTCCCTTGTGAGCTCTACTTCACTAGGGAATCCCGTAAAAAATATAATACAATATTGTTAATCTTAATTACTAAAAACATGACATTATATATGATGAATTTATTATTAACTTACAATCTGTTGGAGAATCTCTTGGGACTTTCCAGATCTCATATGTCTTCCCGATTTAGTCCTAGCCGACTTTCATTTCTCATGTTTACTAGGAGGGGATGGAGGACAAATAACTTCACCTGAAGATGGTGATTCTTTTAATCTTTTCTTCCATTACCTTATGTTTCAACAAATCATACACCCTTCCCTTCCCCTGAGACAGTCGATGAGGTGACATTCCTATGCTAAATGTCTTGTGCTTTCCTCCTCTTGTCCTATAAAATAAAAAATACACATTGTATTATTGATTTGTCACATCCTATGATTTAATTAAGTTGTGATGAAAATAACAAACCTGCCAAGAGGGATCCTCTCGAGTTTGAACAAATTTTGTCCAACTCTCTTCATTAATACCATATTTTTCATAAGAGGACTTCCCCATGTATTTTCCATAGATGTAGAAACTGGTCAAATTTGTTTTAAATTGTGTCCATTTTGTGGCAATGGATGACAAAATCTTCTTCTTAATGTAGTTGGAAGTCTCAAACTCAAAGTTTGTCTGTAAAATAAATAAGTTATTAAACATAGAATATAAAAAATATTATGTAAATACACATTGTGATCATTCTGTGTAGCATGTACTTTATGAACATCATTTTCTTCATTCATTGGAGGTATGTGTCTTGAGAATGAAGAATTATCAGCATATTGGACTCTTGAGTCATCATGGCTATTGACATCATGTTCATTTCTCCCTTGGATGTCAACTGACCACCTTTCATTAGTAGCTTCTTTCACATAAATATCTTGTTTTGCTTGGTAAGCCATGATGAAATGATCTTCCTTAAAACCTATCTTTGCGTGATCAACCAAGGTAAAACCTAAGTCATCAACATGCACTCCTATGTCACTATCAACACATTTACACTTAAATATTGAAACTCTAAATTTGATGTAGTCAACTTCCTAGATTTCTTCATTACTTTGTAGCCATCACAGAATTATTATCTTTTGAACTAGCAAAGTGTATTGACTCTTCCTCAAGGGTCACACTGCTATTTTACATTGTACTTTTCTCATCCTTTGTGTTTGCATAAAAAGAGAACTTAGTAATATCATCCAAACCATGTTATCACATCAAAGTTAGGCCATCATGCTAACCATTTCAACTCATCAACTTCACAATCTTCTTGACCAATTTTCTCTTTAAACCATTTAAAAAACGTCTTTCTATGGTCAGTCAACAACCATTTCTCATTTGCACGAGGGTTGACTAGGTTCAACAACATTTTATGTTCATCTAAGTAAGGAAGAACATCACCAATATTGTTAAAAATATACAAGTGTGTTTGGAGTACCCGATGTTGATATTTTTGAACCACTCTCACACCTCGTGTTCCTTTGCCTTCATGTCTTCCTTCATACCGAGACCTTGGGACACCTATAGCATCATATACATTGTACAAAACTTAATTGCTTCGTCGACAATGTATCCCTCAACAATAGATGCTTTTGGACGATATGGATTCTTCACATACCCTTTCAAAATCTACATGCATCGCTCAACTGGGTACATTCATCGTAAAAACACAGGACTACTTATTCTAATTTATCTCACTATATGAACAATTAAATGGACCATGATATAAAAAAACAAAGGAGGAAAATACATCTCTAGTTGACACTAGATAATGATAACTTCATTTTCTAATTCATCCAATCTAGTACAATTAATTACTTTCCTATAAATAGCATTGAAGAATAGGAAAAGATGAGTGATGACTTGTTTAAATTTTTTCGGTAGAATTCCACGAATAGACACTTGGAAAAGGTTTTACATATAAACATGACAATCATGAGATTTTAAGCCCGTAAGTTTCAAATCTTCCATTAACACGAGACTTTTGATATTTAAAGAGTATCTTTGGGGTACTTTAACTCGTCACAAACACTTACAGGAACCGATCTTTTCAGATTTTGACAAAGTATGACATGTTGGTGGCAAGTACGTTTGTTTACCATGAGGTTGTGGTTGTAACTTCAACCGAACACCTATCTCAACCAGATCTTTATGAGCATTTATTCCATTCTTTATCTTTCCTTTAATGTTTATCAATGTCCCAATTATACTATCACAATCATTCTTTTTCACATGCATTACATTTATACAATGTCTAATATCTAAATTTGACCAATATGAAAGTTCAAATAATATCGATTTCTTCTTCAATATGATTTTTTTGCACCACTATTCTTGAGGGTTTCTCCAAAAGTCACTTGGACATGGCACACTCGGTTATAGACTTCCTCACCAGTTAAGGGTAAAGGTGTAGTTTTATTCTCCTTACAACCATTAAAAACTTCAAAAAGGGTGATTACGTTTCAAAAACCTTCAATGCCCAATGTAAGATGTCTTTCACCCATATTTTAATTGATGGTAACTTGTGTTCTCTTCACATATCGGGCAAGCGTGATGTCCTTTGACACTATAACCACTCAAACTTTCATATGTAGGAAAATCATTAATCATGCAAAATAACAATGTTCACAAATTGAAATTGACTTTTTCACATGCATTAAAAAATTCAATGCATTCATCTCATAACAACCTTACGTCTTCTATCAAAGGACTTAGATAAACATCTATGTCATTTTTGGTTTGCCTTGGTCCTAATATCATCATAGACAACATCATATATTTTCTACAACCAATACAAGAAATTATAAATAATGACCAAAACGGGCCATGAACTATGTTTGCTACCTAAATTAGCATATGAATTCATTCCATCAGTTGCAAGACCAAGTATGAGATTTATTGGATCACTCTCAAACTCGAGATATAAACAATCAATTTTTTTCATTGTGGTAAATCAACAACATGTTGTAACAACCCATCACATTTTCTTCCATTTGCATGCCATGTCAAATTCTTTGCATCCTTAACATTGACAAAAAAATGTTTGAATCGGGTATGATTGAAAGATACCATAATACTTTTATAGGAGGACCTTTTTCATGTCATCTTCATCACCGTCATCATCCTTTACTTTGTATCGTGATACCCCTCATATAGGACATATGCAATCCTTCAAACTTTTTTTTTATACAATATACAATCATTTGGACAAACATGTATTTTCTAGTACTCCATATCCATTTGACACAATATCTTATTTGCCTCATAGTTATTGGTCGGAAATGTATTACTTTTTGGACGTATTTCATGCAACAACTCAAGCAATTCAGTGAAGTTTTTATTGGTCCACCCATTTCTTGCTTTGATATTAAATAATTGTAATACAATTGACAAACGTGTGAAACATGAACAATCGGGATACAATTTTATTACTAAATCATCTTTCAACAAATCATATACATGTGCTTGGTGAAAACTATCTTATCCAATATCACGAATCATGTCCTCCATGCGATCCCCAGAATGTATATTAGAATGTTGATATTCAATCTCAAATACATATGATAAGTCAAAAACTTCACCATGCCAAGTCCATGTCGTATAACTCTTCAAGAAACCATCACAAATCTTATATGAACTCAATAACTAGTCGTTTCCATCCAAACAATTAACACACATAAAATAATATCTTTCATTTATTCTTGTTCCATTCCATTTAACAAATTGTAGAAACTCTTCAATGTCTTTCTCATACACATCACTGATTTGACTTCCATTTATCCAACATCGATCCATGACTACGTATAGTAAAAGATTTTCATACACATAACTTAATGTACAAATTAAATACAAATTATCGAGGATCAAACATCCCCAAACCTAATACCAACGCTCAACATATAGATAACTTTCAATAACACAAAATCACAACACCAAATACACTTCTTCCAAGCATTCCAAGCATACAGAGGAAGCATTCAAAGCATACCAAAAGCATTCCAAACATGTGTTTCAACCAACATTTCAAAGTTAAATGCGAAGGTGTACATACCTCTTGAGGATGTGAAGGCAAAGACGAAAAAGCGAAGTGAATGGCATCCAAGAACTTCAATGCAGTAAGGTGATGTGACGTGAATGGCAAAGACAATGAACGAAGAAAAACTTCAAGCGAAAACCAAGAATGATCAATACACAACCACATCAAAACACAAAAAAGTAAAGGTGAAGATGAAGGAACGAGCTTAAGAGAAAGACGAAGATGGAGGAACGAGGACGAGTAGTGAACCTATGAATGCAAAGTAGAACCAGTGAACACAACATAGCAGGCACACGAGAAGCGAGAGCAATGAACATAAGAGAAAAGGGGAAGAAATTTAGGTTAAATCAAGGGCCTACAACTAATGTAGAATGTAGGACCTATTACATCGATTGCTCTACCAACCTATGTAATATGTTCAACGTCAATAATCTTCATTTAATTTTTTTCAGTCTTTTTCTACATCGATTGGAGGTAACAACCGATGTAGAATATGATATATTATATCGATTCTGGAGAAACTGATACAATATGTGTTCACATAATTTAAAAAATGTCACTGCATTTTTTTTACATCTGTTTTGTTTTAACTGATGTCATATCTTATCGTAAAATGTGTTTTTTTTTCTACTAGTATCGTTTTACACATTGAGCCACGATCAAATGAGAATATTTGCTATACCAGGAAAACTTTCCTCCTTCATCTAGTTGCATACTTCCTAGACCAATTTATGATTTAGCTTCTTTGTCAAAGGGCTAAATATTGGATTAAGAAAGCCTATAACCCATGTTTGGATTGATTCAAATTGTGGATACATTCAAAAACTAAGGATTTTAATAGCTTTGACCACTAAAGTGTTCTTTATTAGATCATTGAATTTTAAGAATTAAACTAATTAAATTTATTTTAAAATAGATATACAAGATTGCGGATTGATGAGAACAAGAATAGATTTAAGAATTAAAATATAATGCATATAGAATTAAGAAGAATTAAAATATAATGCAAACTTATATGAATTAGTCCTATATTTATTCTAATTTTCAGGTAACAAATGTGTGAAAATAATGTGTAACAGTTACAACATATATGTGTAAATGTAAAAAAAGAAGAAGGTCTTTCCATCCTACACCTCCATGGTTTCAAGCTACACCATGTGGAGATGGTGAAATGACTTATTTACCCTTAGTTATATTTATAAAGTAAACCTAAATTTCACATTTCTTCCCCATTATGCAGCTTGCTCCGTTGTTTGTCCTTGAGTTTTTGTTTGTTGCTGCTAGAAGTTACCTTGGATTCCCATTTTCTTGTTTTGTTGTTTGAAGAGATTGGTTTTTGTATATTATTTTCTTTGTCTTTAGTGTGCATGTTTATTTTAGATTTAGTATTCTGGGAAGTTTCTAGATTGTATAATGTGGAACTTATTTTCAAAATTTGTATACATTCCGGATTATGCAATTGGAATGCAATTCCAAATCTGAAAATACATTTTAGATTATACAATATAGAATGTATTTCCTTATTGAAAATACATTTAGAAATGTGTATTTTTTAATGCATTAATATATCCCAGATTATGTATTCCAAACGTATATATGCATTCTAGATTGTTCAATCTGTAAAGAAATTATGGATTGAGAAAGATATTCCAAATTGCATGATTTGAAATGTATTAATATACATTCTAGATTGTGAAATATGGAATGTAATTTGTATTTTGAAAAGTAACTTTGATTAATATAGTAATCATTTGGAAAGATAGAGTTATGATTAGAATAAGAGGTTGTTCATCTCAAGATAATGGTAAGCAGAGACCTTACGAAGTTAATCCATATAAGAGATTATGAATAAGTTGTGAATGATAGCGGTGATGATGTGATGCATGTTGTTGCGGGAGGACATGATGATATAGGACAGATTCCAAAGTGGACCTTCTAATACCTTTACATTAGTGAATGTTACTGATCATGTTGCGTTAAGACATGGGAGGGTGACGAAAGAAACAACAACTTCACTTAATAACAATGTATTTGGTCATGTGTTATTATTTATAGTTAGAAACACCGATATTTTTTTTTTGTTAGGATCGAGGGAAACTGAATTTGATCACCCATAATCGTAAGTTAAGTAAACTTTGGATTCCTTATTAGTAAATTGAGGTTGTGATGCTTAACTTTGGATTGTTTTAGCTATGCAACATGAACTATGAGACAACCAATAAGGGAGTAATTTCAACCTTTGTGGAGAGGTGGCACTGAGACACTAACAATATTCACCTTCTTGTTGGTGAGATGATGATCACCTTGGATGGTGAGTCGATGTTGTTGTTAATCTTAAAGATACTTAAGCTTCAAGTGATGATGTTTTAGTGATGAAGATTCAAGAAGAAAGAATATATGTTTAGGCCTTCTTTGATTTTTTTTCTAAGTGTCTCATAGAAAGATACTCATGAGATCAACACACAAAAAAACTAAATTGAGTTAAGATGATTTTGCAATTCCTTAAAAATATGTGGATGTGTGTTGGGTATTCACGGGGAGTTGTCACAGTCATCCACAAGTATAACCAACTAAAGGATGCTTACTTTGCCCAGACAATGTAGTTGGGTAGTTATGCCATGCTTTTACAAATATATATAATTTGTACAGGTTAGATTTATTTTCATATGAATATATGAATAATGTTTTGTTGAAATTGTAACAAGCATGATATATGAACACTTTTTAGGGATAAGAAGGAGATTGACCCACAGATTGAACGATATGTCATTGGGTGACATATATACACTATTGGTATTGTCCAGGTGAAGCTAGATATATGACCCATGCTGAGGTGATTTGGAGTCATTACAAAGACCATAGTCTTGGTAGGTCGTTCGAGTCGATATTAAAGTTCTCTAGATACATCTATCGAGATACAAGTTCACATAGCCATTTTCTAGAGTGTGTGATGCAAAATTTTAGGTACGAGCATACAATTTATCAATCTCCCATGTCATTTGAAGGTGATTGATCACAGTCGTTTCACAAGAAAATTAAAAGAATTCCAGTGTTGATCGCCTAACACAGTGCCAGACCATTTAACACCAAACACATAATAATATAGATAGGAAAAAGTTAACCCTAAGTCGTCTCCCAACAAATTCAATTGTAAATTCAATTAATCAATGTTCAAAACTTATCTGCGACAAAGAAATTTAGTAATAACACTAAATTAAATAGGGAATTTGACGATTGTTGTGCAGGAAATTAAAATAGATGATGTAAAAATAATAAAGAATATTGGTTGACTATCAAGTTCTTTCAGGACAAATTTTTCCTTGGTTTTCTTAAGATTATTATCCTTCAATTCTCTTCAGATAATTGAACTTAATCAAACAAACGTCAATCAAATTTAATAGAATCTTATCAGCAAAACAAGTTTCTATTGATATATTTAATAACTCACCTCGTCTCCAAGCATATACTCAATGAGATATATATCTTTTATCTCTTAGTTAAGCGTACAAGAAATTGATTAAGACTAAGCGAATTGACTAAAAAATATAATTAAAGAAAAATAATTGAATTCTTTGCAATCATTCTAAAACAAATACTTTTCCAAAAACACAGATTTCAAAAAGTCCAACAATATAGCACAACTCTTACAAAGAATATAAAGAACAAAACTTTATTTAACAAAAATCTTAGAATTCATTATGACATCACAAGAGAATAAACCCAAAAGATTTTAGCATTTCATGAGGATGGTGAAAGCACAAGAATTACAAAAGAAAATAAATCTAGAGTTTATTTTACGCAACAGTGTGATCCTCTTCATGTCTTCTCCTCTCCAACCTTTATTTATAATCTCTTTTTCTTCATGAAAATAACTTAGATTTAATTCTCAGATGTTATTCTTGCAATAATCAAATATTTCTTTATGTGCTAAAGATTAATTTTGTAAATATCTCTTTTCTAGTAAAGCTATAAATTTTTGTTCTTCCAATTTTTTTCAAATATTTTGTTTTAGATACATATCTTTAATTTTTAAACAATCCAGCTCATAATAATTGAATTTGTTGTCGAATATATGCAAAATAGTTAAAAGAGATTTGCTTTAAATCAAGTACCATTTTAGAAGATCACTTTTGTAAAAAATTAGAAGAATATCTTTGTAGAACAGTTGATTGGATTTGTAGCTCATAGAATCTTTACAAATAATTAGAAACAAGAAAAGTAAGAGAATATGCTTAAAATTTGAGTTCAACCAGTAATCACAATTAAGGTCCAATTAATCTTGATTGGTTAAATCTTATTTAAAATAATGAATTTATTCTCAATTACAGTCTAAGAAATTCAATGTTAAATACTCTAATTGTGAATAAAAATATACTCATTAGTGATGCCATGGTCGTTGTAAATGATAAGTTGTCGACCACATCATTATGGGTGTGACACTGGTCGCACATGCATTTGTGTGTACAACACATGTAATGGTTCAAATTGGTGTCACGCCCATACATACTTCGCGAGGTCGATGAAGATTGTTTGACAATATTACCACGGCGATACCCACTGGATGATGGAGACACAAAACCTACATCGCAACAAGAGCATGTTTGCCTGGTAAGTAATTATCTTGTTGTATATCTATTTTTATTTTCCATGGTTATTTATTTAATGTATTTAGTAACTTACATGATTTGAATGAATGTAAGGTATATTTAGGAGGATTGTCGACATACTGAAATGCATTATTGACTATGGACATGTTTTTGAAGGTACTCCAACATGGGATAAAACCCAGACTACATTGCAGTTAGCCCGTGATGTCATAGATGAGGGGGACATTGACACTAGACACCCACGTGATATACGCGAGAGGTGACATGGGCATAATAGTTATCTATTTTGTAACGTATTTAGGTTTTGTGTTTAGGATTATTTTAGGTTAGACAACTCAGGTGATGAATCGCATGATGACATATTAGAAAAACTAAGTTTGGTCCACATAACATGAACTGCATTCAGTACATGCACATGGTAAATTGTGAATACATCTCAGTATACAACAATAACGTTCACTATCAATACCAACATCTCTAATCCGATCAAACTCTTCATCAACGTGCATAAAAACATATTTAGATACAAACCCTTGCAGTCTTTTGAAAGTGTGCCCCAAATGTGCAAACGTCTCAAAGGATGTCTTAATTTCATTATGTTGTCTTACGATGTTGTCGACTATGTCCCAATAGGTACACAAGTCCCCATACTATTTTGAAGTACTCACTTCAAGTTCCATGAGCATATTCAACCCTGAGCATGATAAACATGAATGTGGAAGCAACAAGTTTTACTTGTTTATTAACAATAGGTAATGGATACATACGAACATACCTAGTCAATGTTGTATTCCCCAAAAGCATCACCTTATCTGTCTTTTCTTAACAAAAGTTTTCTTGTATGGAATGACCCATACGTTATTGACATATTCAAGAAATAAATAATCGCCATGACAAACAAACAACGTCAAAATGTTTCACATATCAAACAAATGCATCACAATATGCACAATCCATCATAGATGTCCATGCATCTATAACAACTTCCCAAGCCTAACAAAATCCATTAACATTTTACAATTTGCTTTAACATTCTTAGTAATGTGGAACTAAGAAAATATGTTGGAAGCTTCAAGAAAGATAATCTTAATTGCATTTATTAAAGTAAGATTTTTGTTGCTAATAATTACTTCATGAAACACATGATCTCAAAAATAATCCTCTGAGTATTTCAAGGCCCAAATGAAATTGTTTTCTCATTCACTTGCTAACAACACTAAAGAAGTTGAGAAAGTCAATCCTATGGACGTCACACTTATTATCTCAAGCGAAGACAAATTATATTTGTTGGTTTTGTATGTGTTGTCCATAACAATACATGCTAAATGCATTCAACAATTTAACTAAATTAGGGGCGTGTCTAAAAAACATATGTAACAACCTATGAAGACTTATTACACTGACTCTAATGAATATAATTGTCATTACTAGCAACATCATTAATTGTTGCATTTCGGTTCTAGATCCTCTATGTGCTCTCTTGTATTCATATTCGACATTTTACACTTGCTTAGTCTTGACATTTTTCTCATTGTTCTCTTCTAAAGTAAGTAATTGTTGACTTCACTAAACTTTTAGTCATGTCAACAAGTATGAAATGTTCATTCGGTTTTAATCTGCCTACATAAGAGCCTATTCATGATTATGACTCCCACATATTACCTTCAACACCCAACCTTCTTCATTACAAACTAGTTTATCCTGTAATTTAAAATGACAATCACATGTAATGATGCAAAAGAACAACTAAATTCAAACAAATTACAACAAAGACCACTAAAGTAAGAAAACGAAATTGAAACAAAGTACTACTTCAATTTTATGACATGTATGGAATTACGAGACTTATGACAACTTGAATTGGAGTTAGAAACAAAATTAAGACATAAACCAATTTATTTTAGCAAGTTAAAATTGAACAAAGACTCAAGAAAATTAAAAGCACACAACACAAACACAAGAACACCTAATGAACATGAATTTGGATGGTTCAAGAAGTTTGATGCAATTTGAATCGGTTAATTGAATTGATATACAAAGTATACAGTGAAACTCAATCAAGACATGAAAAAAATTAAAAATAACACGAACTTGAGAAAAAAGTGAAGGAATGAAAAGAAAAGTCAGTTAGACCATAGCTTGCTTATGATACCAAATGATAGAAACTAACTTTTGGGTCCTTGCTTGATTTGAATTTTCACATTGAACGGAGTATGGAGGAGGCAACGGAAGTAATGAATGTAGTGTATAATTCACGGATTGGATGAAATGATCTAGATGAAAAAGGAGATGTGAGAGAGGTAAGGCCAATTCTCACAAGGTACCTGGGCTAAACTCAAAAGAGGAACTAACCTAGAGATGATCACAAGAACAAGTAAAGTTGAATTTGGACAACAATTTATTTTTGATTTCAATGAATTGAATCAACTTTTTGAAAAAACTTAAAAATTCACATTCTCAATTTGTTTTATGTTTGTGTTTGGAATGTTTATTTGAATTTGGTTGGATTTCTGTTCAATTAATTGTTTTCTGGATTCAATTAATTGATTCTGTCATATTCTGAATTGTGAGTGTATTTCAATTATTTGATTATGCATTTCAATTGATTGTTTTTTTTAGTGGTGTTTTATGCACATGTTTTAATCGATTGTTTTTTACCTTCACTTAATTGAATTTTTGTTGTGCACTTCAAATTCACACTTTTGGTTGTTTTAATAAAGAGCTTTCATTCTACACTTAATTACTTTCCATATTTTGCGAAAATTTTTAAAAGTTTAATTCACCCTCCTCTTGAACTCAGCCTAAATTACTTTTCAGATGGACTATACTATCCTATTCTAACCCTATTCTACCTATGGCCCAAATACAAGGCCCAAACCTTATTTTTCTTGGCCCAAATACAAGTTCCAAATTATTCTAAGCTATTCTAAAAATTTATACATGTAACAAATGAAATATGTTGGCTCATCTTTATGCTCCATGATCTCTAGAGTGATCTTTTCAAGGTTGCATTCGACCCCGAACAGTTGATGGGAGGCCTGAAGGGCTCAGATTGGCCCAATCTTCTTGAAAGCTCTTGATCAACCCCCTGGCTCTTTGTCGTCTTCATTCTATGACTAAGGTGGAATTCCATCACTTGTTGTCCATTTGCTTTATCAGACTTCAAAATGACAATTATAAACCAAGTCCAAAGGTCACCTTACGCACCCATTGAAGTAAGTCATCTTGCATACCAAATACCTACACAAATATATTACAACATAAGTATATGTCATGTGTCACATTGTTTACACAAATGAATGCAATTACACTAACCTCATCTATTGTAAAAGGGCAAACACAGTCTCCTCTAACCAATTCATCTTTAGCTGCCATAAACTTCATTATATCTGATTTATCCATGTTAAACAACTTGTTTACTTCATTGGATATCTTTGTACATAATTGGGATTCCATTTGTGTATTCAAAATCACTGCTAAAAGTTGTCTGTATAATCAATACAAAGAAATGTAACTTGCATTGTGCTACAATTACACGACTTAAAAAAGTAAAAACAAAATATTAAATAATTCATAAACTTTGTATTCTAGAACATACAATTAGAAACACAATCCCAGAATACAAAATTTGTATTCCAGAACATATAATTTAGAATAAAAAATCTCTATTCTAGATTATACATTTCAGAATACAAAAATATTATGTTTGAAATTCTGGATTTTATAATCCGAGAAGTCTCTAAATTGCACAATCCAGAGTTAAAATTGAAAAAAAATGAAAACACAGAGACTCACCTAAATCGCACCATCACTAAGTATACAAGCTTCACAAATGTATCCAAATACTTCAAGACCAGCACACTCAATGTCCAGCATAATCAATTTAGTTTTAGAAGGGTAAAACTAGAATTTCAAATTTCATGGATGCGCAACTTGAAAACATAGGAGTGCTGGAAGAAAAGGCTAAAAATTAAATGTTGAAGTTGGAACTAATGTATTTGACGACTTTAATTAATGGAGCTTTACAAAAGAAGTTTGAAGACCAAATATATTAGTGTGTGTGTGTGTTGGTGTGTGTTTTAGTTTTTGGTTTTGCTCTCCAAGTTGTTTGATTTTTATTCACTTTAAAGAAAGTTGCTTTTAAAAGATTCTTTAGAACTTATCTTGGTGACAAGATAATTTTAACTAATTTAAAAGTATTTAAATGTATTTAAATTCATTGAAATATCCATTACTGAAGTTCAATATGGTTGTAGTAGATATTTTAATGGATTATTTTATGAATTAATATGTTAAAATTAGTTAAAAACCTTGAGTAGTTCTGAAGAATAATTTCAACATGTTAAAACGAGTTTTCAACATATTAAAATTGTTCTGTGCTTTCAAATATATGTGATCAGTCTATTTTAACAAATTAAAAGTACAAATTAATCTATTCTTTTCACTATTAAGTGAAATTATAGATTAAAACGTAAATATGATAGAACATATTCTATAAAGACTATCTCATTTAATACGAATTTTGAAAAACTGAGTTCATATATTTTCTAAGTCTAAAACAGAGTTTATACAGAGCAAAGGCAATTTCTTGGAGCTTTACTTTTTGTGATTTTAAGATCATTCCTCTTAGCTAAGTGTGATCATCTAAAATTTCCATTTTTTGTTGTACTTCTATTGAATAAGGTGATATGTTTCAAGAATAATTCTTTCATATCTTGTAAGGTTGTTGATCTGAATAAGGTTTTCAGAATCAACTTAGTAATAGAGTGTTAGTAGTGTGGTGTTTTTCTCTTATAGGGTTAGGTTCTTAGTGTTTCCTTGTATTGTTTTGCTATTGAAAACAATTTCATGTTAGAGAAAACTTGGCTAGTGTAGTTAAGTAACTTGATATGTATCCCTTGTACAAGGGTGAACTAGTATAAAACTGTTGTACATTTTTTCTCTTTCTTTCTTGTTAGTTTTTTTGAATTTTTATCTGGTCTTTTGTTTTTGGATTGAATTTTAACACTGATGAGTCATTATTTTCTCCTATTTACTTGTCTTTATGTACCTATTTTTATTAGTGATTTGTGTTTAACTATCTATTATTTGCTCTATTTCACTGTTTGGGCTTCATTTACCAGAAATTCGTAATTTTATTTAATTTGGATTTTCTGAGCTAATTTTATTATTATTTTCAGGGCAGCTTTGGAATTTTATTGGGCTTGGAAATTAATTCTGAAATTGAAGAGGAGCTGTCACATTATCAATTTTTATTTTCAGTTTTTATTTTTAGTTTTTATTTATTGGACCAGAATTCGCAGATTTGGGCCCATTAGGTTTAGTGTTCAAGACTGACCTAGGTTTAGCCGCCTATGAAAGGAGGTGAAGCAAAAAGAGTTCGATACAATGGAGACTCTCGGCTTTGGAACTCAATTCGTTTTCTCTCTGCAATTACATTCGATTTTGTTTCAATTAAATTTTGTTATGTATTTAATTTTGTTTTCTATTTAATTCTCGTTCCTTCTTCATCTCACTTTGTTTATTCACTTTTATGGAAGGCTAATTCGTTTGGGTTATGCCCTTGATTGAGATTGCGGAAAAATTTTGAGGTATCTATGCTTATTTGTTTCGCTTCTTTATTATTGATTTCATTCTGTGCGCCCACTATTTTCATTGGACCGTTCACGCTTAGTGATTCGGTAAATACAAACTTGTGCCTCTGTTCACGCTTAGTGAAGGGAGTTGCGCGGTTTAGGGGTTGGGATGAATGTTGTGTGAGGGCTTGTTTCGCATAAGGAACACTCACGTTAATTTTCGCTTAGTTAACTAACTTGGGTTGTTTCAAGGGTTTGAGCGTCATTATAAATTTCCGAAACCAATGATAACTCCACTGCATTCTAAATCAAGGGGATAATCTCGTTTTAATCACTAGTTTAAGTTTTGTTAACTACTGTTTTGTTGAATTCTGTCTAACCCCCCGTTCAGTGTGTTTTCATTCCTTTGGCAGAGAATTAGATCCTTAGGAGACGACCTAGGAGTCACTTCCTAGTACTACACTTTATTGAGATTATTTGACCGGATACAGCTTCGATCAAACATATTAAAAGAACTTAATCAAATTCTGAAATTTATTTTCTTATTAAAGATTCATTCTAAAAAGCTATTTGTGTTTTTAATTCTTGATAGTTAAATTTATCCTCCTTTTGAACTCAACCCTTAATTCCAACATTAAATGCATAGGATCCCATTTACTCTTCTCTATGATTTCATGCTTACAAAAGCTTTTATTTCCTTACAACACCCTCCTCATCTTTCACCCTATCTTTTCTCTTTTTCACCTCCTCATTTACATATGATTGTTTCCTTCTTCATTCATTCTAACTCTAAATCGGCCAATAACAATCCTAATTTGGCAACCAAAGTTTTCTTCCTCCATTATGCCATTGTCTTCATCTTTGTCGTCCAGCACATCACCATTCCCTTTGTCCTTTAATCTAGTTCAATGTAGTTTTGAACTAACTAATACTGTTAGCACCATGACTAAGCATGTGATTTGATGAAGTCAAGAAAGACCATAGCTTGCTAAGGTTTCTGATGAATTGGATCTGGACTACGTTAGATCAATGCCTAGCATGTGAGATGATGAAGACCGCCTCATAAAAAATCTGTTGGAACTAACCTGGACCAGAATTGTTCAAGTGAAGACTTTGTGCCAACATGAAGATGGTTGGGTGATTCGGTCTTGATCCTTAGTTCGGTTTGTGTGTTGGTGATTGGCTTAGTCCTTAATCATTAGTGGCATGTTTCATCATTCCTGAGGTGCTAAAAAGATTCACAAATATTTTTGTTAAAACTGTTTTTAAGAAAAATAGCCCAAACTGTTTTTTGCTGGAAAAGATTTTTCAATCAATTGAATTTCTAAAACAATCGATTGAATGTGACAGTTATTTCTGTTACAACTGGAATCTTTGACTAGGTCAACTAACGGTCAATTCAATCGATTGAATGGTTTGTTCAATTAATTGAACCGTGACAGCTAAGCTGTTTTTAAAACTGATTTGGGTATTTAAAGGAATGGGCACTATTATTTTAAGATATCTAAGATCTTCAAAAAGCATTCTTTGAGACTTTCTAAGTGAAATATAGTGCCCCTTTTGTGCGATCATTCTTTGGCAAAGATTTTCAAATCAAGAAACCTCCTAGAATGTGCATCTTTAAGCATTCTTGAGTGAGGTTCTTGCGACTTTGGTTATGGACCAAAGCTAAGTCTTCTACACCTGATCTTCATTCTTTGTAATCTGTTCTATGTAGAAGTACTGTTTGATCATTTATGATCTTGTTGTTCTGTAATCTGTTTGCTGTTTTCAATTACTGGGTTTGTAATTGAGTTGGTGCAGTGGGTTTCTGGACTGGTCTCACATCTGCTGAGGGGTTCAGTAGAGGGTGAGTGCTTCGGGGAGCAGTGTTGCTTGCGCACTGCAAGTGTTGTGGTGTAGTGGGTTTCTGCACTGGTTACACACTAGCTAAGGGGTTCAGTGAGGTATGGGTTAACTGCTGGGAGCAGTTTGTAACTTGCTGGGAGCAAGGGTTGTAAACTGATCTTATGATCTTTTCAGTGGAAATCTTTGCTAGTTTGCAAAGGACTGGATGTAGCCCTTGAGGAAGGGTGAACCAGTATAAAAATTCTGCGTTCTTGCTTTTCTCCCTACTCTTCTTGATTTCTTTTATTCAACTGTTGTTATCATTTAAATTGACTGGATTAAAAACTGATCACTGAATCTGTTTACATATATTTGAATCAACTGTGTTTCTGGATTATTTTTAATCTACTAGATTGTGTTTAATCATCTTGAATATGGATTAACACATTTCTATACTGAAACTGTTTTCTGGGTTTATCTTTAATAAGTTCCGCTGTGCACAATTGATTGTTTACTGGACAGTCCAGAATTACACAAGTTGATTGATGGAATTAAGAATTTTCATTCTCTATTTCAAGAACAAATCAGATTTGTGAAAAGATTTTGAAAGTTCAATTCACCCCCCTCTTGAACTCGGTCTAAACCTTATTTTACAATTGGCATCAGAGCTAGGATCTGGAATCCTAGTCATGATTTCGATCCATGGTCGAGAACAAGTTACCTTTTGCTGAAGGTGGATCTATGAGTAGACCACCTATGTTTTTTGGGGTAAACTATCAATTCTGGAAAGTGAGAATGAAAATCTTCATTGAATCTATTGACCGTGGCATCTGGAATGCCATAGCAAATGGTCCATTCATTCCTATGCATGTTGTTGATGGTGTGTCTACTGCTAAGTGCTTTGATGAGTTAACTGATCTTGAGAACAAGAAAATGCAGTATGATTGTGTAGCTAAAAATATTATAACTTTTGCATTAAATCTGGATGGTTCTTTAGAGTATCTCAATGCAGTTCAGCCAAAGAAATGTAGGACATTCTAGAAGTCGCACATGAAGGAACCACTGATGTGAAGAGAGCACGCAAACATGCATTGATCCAGAAATATGAGTTGTTCAGAATCTAGCAGGGAGAGACCATTGTTGATATCCAGAAAAGATTTACACACATTGTCAATCATCTAATTGGACTGGGCAAGCAGTTTGATAAAGAGGAGCTTAATATCAAAATTCTGAAGTGCTTGGACAGGAGCTAGCAGCCTAAAGTCACAGCAATTTCAGAAACTAGAGATTTGACAACACTTACAACTGCAGCGCTATTTGGCAAATTGAGGAAACGTGAACTGGAGATGATCAGGTTGAAAGAAATGGAAATAGTGGAGAAAAAGACCAAGATCCTGGCAATCAAGACTAGAACTGCTGTTCAGGAATCAACTGATGAAAGTTCAGAAGACTGCAGTGAATCTGAGAACCTAAATCTGTTGACAAGAAAGTTTCAAAAATTCATAAAGATGAAGAACAGATTGAAGAATCAGCAAGGTAAAAGAGGTAAAAATAAATATGATTCTGGTTCAACTAAATTTGTGTGCTTTGCTGTGGAAAACAGGGACATATGAAAGCTGAGTGTCCAAGCATTGCAACCAAAGACAAAGCACCTAAAAAGAAGAACAATAAATCTAGAAAAGCTAGACGCGCGTATATAGCTTGGGAGGACAATGCTACATCGTCTAGGTGTTCTTCAAAAGATGAGATTGAAGCCAATCTGTGTATGATGGCTGGAAGTGATTCTGATGTAAGTAGTACTGAATCCAGTGCTTCATTTAATAGTACTAACTACAGCACACTTCTTCATGCATTTCAAGAAACACATGAAGAAGCTAACAAGTTAGCTCAATCAAATAGTAGATTGAAAGGCATGAACAACTGGCTGGAAAATAAAGTTAAGCAATTAGAGGATGAGTTACTTAAAGCAAAAGATGATTTTGAAAATGTAGAAAAGCAGTTGAATTCTGCACACTTCAGTAAACTTAACTCTAGCAAGCTAGTTGATTGTGAAAATTGTGCTGTTTTGCAAAGTAAAGTGAGTTATCTAATTTCTACTGCTTCGAAACTTTCTATGGGGACAACAAACCTAAATGCTCTTTTGGGATCTCAAAATTGTGCTTTTGAAAAGGCTGGCATTGGTTATCAAGCTGGTCCCAATGGAAAGCAAAAGTTGTTTAACAATTTCTTTTAAAAGTTCTGGATCACAGTCTTCACAATCTATTGCCTGCTTCTACTATATGAGAAAGTGTCACTCTGTTAGAAACTGTAGGATTAGGAAATTTAGTGTGCCAAAAGGATTATTTAGGTGGGTGCCAAAAAGCACATCTAACACTACTGGACCCAAGCTTAACAGGGTACCAAATCCTTAAACTCAATCTGTTTTGCAGGAACAGTCAGCATCCAATAAACTGATGTGGTATCTGG
>Ga0099824_1000535_pt1 | contig 45825 bp, 26 predicted proteins | sample SiratrowhiteBW_FD_76837 | JGI IMG/M metagenome (GOLD analysis project Ga0099824, IMG submission 76837) | Root nodule microbial communities of legume samples collected from California, USA - Siratro white BW | ecosystem: Host-associated > Plants > Roots > Nodule | place: USA: California... | reverse complement strand
TATATATATAGTGGAATTGAAGAAATAAGTAATAAATAATATTATACTTAGTTAGGAGAAGTCAACTATTTAATAACATAAAATTTATAAAATAATTAATTTTTATAAAAACAAACAAAGAATTTTTTCGTGTCTTATAGGGTGACTAAATCTAATTGAGAAATAGCATTATCTTTAGGTGACTTAGTCTCATTAAATAGCATTACATTTAGGGTGACTGTCTAACTAAGAAATACCATACCTAACTGAAAGGTATCACAGAGTTTAAAACACTACTTTTGTCTTCAATGACTAGATTTTTAAAGTTTAAACTATCGTGTTTGTCTTTAAAAAATGAAACAAACTACTAATTAATTAAATTCTGAAAATAAGACTAAAGTGGTTTATATTTTTAACTTTATAGAATGAAAATTATTTTACTTTTTAAAGACTTAGGTTCACTGGATTTCACATCTTTAAATTATAAATAACTCGTATTTAAATGTTCTATATAATTTTATATAGAAAACAAAACTCAAAACATATTACAACATCATATAGTCCAATCAATCACTCCTTTGATTAAAAAAAACGTTGATATTTAAAATAACAAATTCTCACACCTAATAACGAGGATGCCTCACGCGTGTAAATATATGAAAGAAATATTATATTATATTATATTATATTTTATATATATATATATATATATATATATATATATATATATATATATATATATATATATATATTAACTGATTGTTGATAACACAGTTTTTTTTTATTATTATAATTAGTTTTCGTATTGAGATTTACCCAAAATCGTAATGTTAGAAAATTTAAATGAACAAATATGTAATATAAAGACGAATGACAACACAGTTTTTTAAAATAAAATAGAGATTTATACAAAATTAAAATAAAATAAAATTTTTAATATAATTTGACAAAAATCTTAAAAAAATGAGTATTTTTTTTATATAAAATATTACCAAAGACAGAGAGTAGTGAGAATAAGTATGTATCTATAGGTGATTTAATTAGTAGAAACTTATATTTTTTTTTTATTAAATCAACCCAACTAATATTCTAAAGTTTGCTAAACTTCTGGACAGTGTCGTAGTTATTTATATTTTTTATTATTATGATTTCTTTTTTATGTTTTCAATCTTTTAAACTTATAAGAACATATCTTAGTACGTATATATAAACATAAATATTTACAAACTATTAAAATAGTTATCAATATTGATATTTATATATAATACCAGTGTAATTTTATATTTTTAATATCTATATATGTGAAATTGTATGTGTTTTAAGAGATGTCAATTACTTTATCTTATTTTGCAAACAATAACGTAATAAATAATTTAGTTTTGTCAAAATAATGACGTTTGACTAATTAAACTTTAGTCAAAATACGTGCATAGGCTTGACGAAGCATCTGAGCCTAGACCAGGGATACACCTAAGTAGAATAAAATTTTGAATAGAATATATTAAGTTCGAAATTATTCAAAAAGTCTTTTAAATCTAGTATGTTTAACTTATTTAAGTAAACACAGATACTATTTTTTAATACTATTATTTTAATTATATATATTAAATCAGATATTATTTATTACTTTTAGTATTGAAATGTTACATAAAAAATTCTGTAAACGTACAAAAAAAAATGGTGTTTATGGGTTTGATGGTAAAATATATATATATATATATATATATTTAAAGAAGTTATTATGAATGTAATTAAGATGGGATCTTAAAATAAGTTTATATTTTATTAATCATTAATAAATTCTTACAAAGTCTAACCCATTTATTTTCATTCATGTTCCAGTCTTGAAAGAATGATTGTAACCATGATAATTTATAATTTGTTTTCCATAATATTTTGTTTATTGAATACTGAATTATTAGCTTGTTTAGGTAAGTTGAACATATGTAGACTTTATTAAGGAAACAAATTTTTAAATGAGCTGACAAAGCAGGTCAATTTATTCTTTTAAAAGAACACGTGAAGAAAAAAAAAAAAAAAATCTAAACATGTATGATTTTTAAACGTGTGCTTCTTTCTCCACCTCCACGTGTTATCCCTGCACCTCCATAGCATAGGTGAAAATGACGCGTGTACCCTTAGTTTAAAAAATATTTTTAACCCCCTTCACCCTCACTTTTTCACCTCGGCCGCGTTGCTCAGCACCTCCATTATTGCCCTTCTTCTTCCATTATTGTCTCATTGTTCGTTGACGCTCTTCAATCAAAGTAAATTTTGTTTGCGATTTTAGTTTGGTTTGAATTGGTTGAAGAATGATTTTAGTATGCTTGTGCCATTCTTTCTTTTGTCAAAAATGGGGTGTATCCTCTATATTTGTTATATATATGATAAATTTTTTTTACAGATTATAGAATTACACATAAACACACTACACAAATTCATCAAAATCCATTTCACAACAATCCAAACATAATCATATTAACAAACGAAACTCACTTAATTGAAGACAAAGGAAGAAACAGTGGAGGGAATAATGGAGTTTGAGAATGAAGCAGAGAGAGGTGCATAGTGAGTGGAGTTAAAATATTTTTTTATCAAAAAGGGTAAAATCGTTATTTAGTAAAGTATGGAGGCGCGTGCAGAACATATAGAGTTACAGAAAGAAGCAGTACTCTTCTTAAACCTATCAATTAAAGAAAAACTTTTCCGATCCAAACTATTCTCAGCCTATAAAAAACAACTGTTTGATTTTCTCTTCATATTTTAATTAAATCATTTTATGTGTATCTATTATTATATTAACCAGATCATGCATCATAAATTTCATGTTTTACTAAGATGAAATGAATAATTTAACATCAATAAATTAATGTTAAAATAGTCTCACAAAAAATATTTTATATATTAATGAAGACATGAAAGTATAAGACAGAAAATACACTCATTTAGTAGTGATTTTAGACAGACCTGATTTGCTGGAGATTATTTAGAAAAAGTTAAAATATTCATTTCACTTGAATTTTGTCCCAACTACCATAAGCATATAATTTGTAGTAAAATTGTCAAATAAATATATTAAAATAATCATGTAATCTAAAATAAATCTATCAAATAAAATAAAATAAACGTATAATCTAAAATAAATTTACCAAATAAATTAAGGTTAAAATAATAATAATCAATTAAAAAAAGTGATAATATGAAAAAAAACTAAAGATCAAAAAGAAAGTTTGACTATGAATGAAACTAGTAAAACTTAAAAAACACAACCCATTGAATGTTATAGAAAAATAGGTCATCATCTCTATTAACTATTGTGAAGGATAATAATTTTTTTTAAATTAAAAAATTATGTTTTCACTTAAATCTGATAGAAAAATAAAGTAGTATATTTTAATTAAATTAATTTAGGTTCAGTTGAATAAAATTGTTAAACCAAATGTATAGTTTTTTTTTTTCTTTTTGTTGAATGAAAACCAAAATCCAATTTGTAAGTATTCAACCAAAATATTAGACTAATGGAGATCCTTTCACGTTAATAAGGTGGAAGGATGACACTTTGAAAAATAATTTTTCACAAGGTATAATAGTTAAAGAATTAAAGAGGGTCAACTTTTTTATTAAATTTTTTGTTAATATGCTTTTCCATGAACTTTCAATGTGATTTTAATAATAATATAATAATATATATATATATATATATGTGTGTGTGATTGATTTCCTTTCAGCATGGAGTTATCATGATAAGTGCTGCTTTATATTTATGTGAGATATCTTCATTCTAGTGCAACTTTATTTATAGACAAAAAGTGCAAACCTCCAACTGTATTTACTTTCATGAGTTAAGTTCATAATTCCATAATTAACAAGTGGAGCACAATGACATAATTACTTGTTTTGTTTTTGTAACCAACATAGTCCTGTTAAATTATGATACAAGTGAAAATTAGATTTCATTTACTAAGAACCTGATTCATCTAAATTGAAGTAATGAATTGGGTTGACTTATAAATTTATGATAAACAAAAGTTTTGATGTAGTTCAACAACAGTTAAACATAATTAAAAAGAATGGAATGAGAAAAATATGCACTACAAGATTTTTGTTTTCTTCTCCAACTCTTCTTCTTCTTCATTTTTCTTTTCTCAAAATAAAAATCTTTTAATATTAAATTGACTTTTAAGATTATTTAAAGTTATCATTTAGCATTTGTGTTTGCTATTTATATATGATATTTAAAATTATTATTTATATGTATTATATATATATATATATATATATATATATATATATATTTTTTTTTTAAATTTTCCATTTAATGTGTAATGTTTGTGTTTGATATATCATGGTCATTATATCAATTGGATGATGATTTTTTTTTTCATATCTATTTTGGTAATTTAGAATTTGATTATGGTATTTATACTAATAAAAATAACACAGAACACATATTAAGCCAAAATAAAAGACTAAAGGAGTTTAACTTTGAAAAATCAATATTACTAAATAAATTTACACTATCATGTAAATTTGATGACCACAAAACATAGAAAAAGAATACAAATAGCTTTATAAATACTAAACATCATAATAAATTAATCTAAACAAAAAATTATACTTCTTAAGACAATCCAACCAATAGAACATGACTCTAGCAACATATGAAGAAAAAGAAAAAAAAATGAAGCAGCATATGAACAAAAAGAAAAAAAAATGAAATAATTGAACTATAAAAAACGGAAAAACTTACTTCATATAAATTTTTGGTGGATTTATCTTATTCTATTATTTGTCACATTTATTTAACACATTTATTTAACGCGATTTGATGGTAAAAGTAAAAAAAAAAAAAAAGTGATTAGACTGAAAAACAAGAAAGTAAAAGAAATAATGTTTTAAATTTATTCATAATTTATTCTAAAATAAACTTTCATTCTCCCTTTAATTTAACTTCCTTCTCTTAATGTTATTTTTATTATTTTTATTATATCATATTATATTTTCATGTCACTTTAGCATCTTATTGATTAAGTTTGGATATCCTTTTGGATGGCACCTCCACCATTGGGTTCCTTTCCTTTCCGACAATTCCTCCACATTTGAAACCGCGTCATTCCACCCATCAAATATAGTTGTAAGTTACAGAGATAGATTTTCCTATACTGACTAGTTCAATAGCCCATGCTTCTCTTCTACCTTCAAAAACTAGTATATATACCATTTCTGTGCAATCATAAATAAAGAATCTCAAAATGTCTCAGAGAATAGACTATACAGGCAAAACACCATGGAATATGTTAAAACCATGTTTAAAATTTCAAGAACATTTGCATTTTTTCATGATGGCCTTTTCCTTGATGGGACATTCAAATGTTCGGCCATTTCTAGCCCAAGCGCCAAGGTAATTTCTTCAAGCTTGTCAAGCTTCTTCCTATACTTTGTTACCCATTTTTCACCATTCTACCACCTATTTCCTAGTGCCATGTTTGGTAGACAAAGGAAAGAAAATAGAGACTAGAAGAGAAAAAATAAAAAATAAAAAATGAGTAAAAAGTGAAAGTAATTTGGTTAAAAATGAAAATGCATCAAAATAAAAGAAAATTAAATATATTTTTATAGTTTTAAATACTAAACATTACTATTAAGTATTAATATCTTATGTATATAAATATTGATATTATTACCATTGACCAGCATGTAATTTTTTTTTATTAACGATCGGATTACATTGGATCAAAACTTTTTTAATTTTAAAATATTAAAAAACTAAATGTGCAATTAAATTTTTATAAGATTGGAGCTTATAAAAGCTAGTTCATGTCCAATTATATTTATTGAAATACAATTGTAGCTTTTACAAACTAGTAAAAATAGTATAAATGAAAAAAAAAATATAAAAACAATTGAATGACACATAAAAAAAAATCTAGTCACATTATTTATTAATAATAGTTTTTTGTTGTTGACTATTAACCCTAGATACTATCATGTAAATCAATACTAAGTTTTCAAGTCAAACCAATCAATTACAATGTTATAATAAATTTAAATATCATCTAAGAATCATAATATTGATTTGTTTGTTTGATAGAAAGTAAAAGAAGACCATAATCAATTGGAGTTCACATAAATTAGTATCCATCACTAATTTAAAATTTGGAGATTATAACTTTACTTTGGGCATTGGGTTCTAAGCCATATTAATGATATAACAGGACAATTGTCATCATCTTTCTTCTTTATTTATAATATTAATGATATGTAATAATTTTAAAAATATAAATTTAAAGTAAATAGACTATCTTATGTAACTCCTAATTAAGAAGGTAAGGAACATTATCTTTGAATAAGAAAATGGGAAAAGAATAAAATTTTAGGTTTCCAATAGATCATCCATTTAACCTATTATAGGAACTTCATGATTTGAGGGGTTTGAAATCATGATGCTCAAGTATATTCCATTTCTTTTTTATGAAAAAAAAAAAAGAGATGAGAATAGGTTAGATTTGATACCATAAAGTGCACGATAAAGAACATTCAATTAAAACTTTAAATAGTTAGTTTTTTAATTATCTATTATCAACATACTTAGCAAAAAAAAAATCAATTTAAATCAGTCGGTGGAAAACTGATGAATGGATCAAACAGACGGGGACCAGAGTAATGAACGACTCAAATCTGGTCCTGCTTGTATCAGCATCCCACAGTTATAAACAAGACGACAAGATAATTAATTTATTCAAATATAATTTTGATAATATTTTAAAAAATAGAAATATTTCAACATTTTTTTATTTTTAAAATTATAATTATGATTTTAATTTTTTTATATTTACTTTTTACAAGTTAATTAATTAATTAGATATTTTTTTACAGCAATTTAAATAAAATGTTAGAATAAAATAAAAATAAAAGATATTAAAATTGAGGATTGGACTAAAATTATATTTCTTGTAAATATAAATATTTAATACTTCTAACTTTAACTGAAAAATAAAATTTCAGTTTAAATAAAATAAGAGACAAAAATTGTATTTAAATAAAAAAAGTTTTCCTTTTTTAAAAGTACCCCTTTACTATGTTGATAACTTTCATTATAAAGCTTTAACGGTCTGTTAATAACATATAATGGGAATAAAATATAAAATACAATTGTTCTCTTTCCGAGGTATTGGTATTTATGATGACGTAATTACTTCTTTAATCTATTTTCTGTTAAAAGAACAACACATTCCAGTTTGTTCTTTTAATTGTAGTAAAAACTAATCATACATATTTATATTTTTCTCAATACAAACTACTTAAATGCATTTGTAGTAAATTGACTCTACTAAGCTAAAAGTATTAAATTGTTTTAATTTAAATATTAAAAAGCAAGATTTGATGGATTATAACAATTCCATTCAATTTAAGAAGAGGTAGTTTTGATAAAAGTAAGAAAGATATTCCCTCCATTTTTTTTAAATTTATTTATATATGTTATTTCAAGTTTCAAGACAATCTTAATTATGTATTACTAGTTATATCATTGCGTTTTTATAATTCATAAATATAATCTGAATTAATATAAAAATAAAGACCATAACAAAAAAATAGTTTATATTTTTAGTTTAGTTAAGATGATTTATTATATTTAACTGAAAAAAATTTATAACAGATTTTATTCAAAAAAGTGTAATCTTGAAAAAGACATCCAACCAAATAATTAGAATGCAAAGCCAATGGTTAAAATGAATATGAAGAGAGAGAGAGGGAGAGAGAGGGAGAGAGAGGTGAATGAGATGGTTGATTGAATCTTGGTATATCTATCTGTGTAACTATGTACCTCTGAGTCACTTACTGTACATTAAGTGGAATGACTGCATATAACATCAAACTTTGGTGTGCAGTACTGTATCTGTAACACTCTAGCAATGCAAACACTCTAGATAGTGAGTGAGTGAAGCAAAAGCTACAAAAACTACCAAACAAATACTCTTTTTTCTTCTCTTCTCTCCTCTGGGTTTTTGCTTTTCTTCATCCTCTCACCAACACAAAAAAATGGGCCTTGTTGTTTCTGAGGATGCCCTCAAGAAGCTCCAAGCTCTTATGGATCAAGGTCTTACCTTTATCACATCTTCTTTTTTTTTTTTTTTCATCTTTCTTGTTCTTTTTTTCTCTCTCTCGCCCCTTTTTCTTTTCTTTCTTTCTTTTATTGAATTGTTTTTTTTTAATTTTTTTCCAATTATGCTAGTTGAGGAGGAGCCACTGCTGAGAACTTTTCAGGTGACCATTTTGGTTACTCATTCCCTTATGATTTTAACATTCTAATTTTTTTCTTCTGTTTTTGCTTCTTGGATATCTGTTTGTTTTCAACATCTGCGTGCTGACCCTGATCTCTCTCTTTTTGTGTCTGACCCCTGTAAATTGCATGTGGTTGTTCAATGGATTTTGTTTACTGTGTGGCCTTTGGAATACTGAAATTCTGGTGATTGCTGCGTCTGTGTGTTTCATGGATGCTGTTGACTAATTGGATCTTCTACATTCCTCCTCTCCCGTTTAAGACTTTTCTCTGGTAGTGATGATTCGGCTAAAGAAAGGGGGAGGGGGATGAGATCTGATTTCAAGTGTGTAGGTCAATCAATGTTGTACTTCTATGTTTTTCTTCAACTTTCTATGTTAACTTGGTTGAAGGGGACGAATTTCGTATGTTTCACTCCTCCTATTGTTTAAGTGTGCTGACATATATGTAATTGGTAACATGATCTTTCTGTTTCTGGATGACTGCTAATTTAATCAATTGCTTGCGTGTGATTATCTACCTGTTCTAATTAGATGTGGTTTGGTGAAATTCGGTGATTTCTTAGCAACTTATTGCAACTGTCTAAGGACAAGTGTTTTTCATTAGAAAAGGACTCTATCCTTTTGGAATTTAATTGCTGCTCTTTGCAGAATGTTCATCAAGGATGTGTCACCGAAACCTTAATTCGATTTCTAAAAGCAAGGGAGTGGAATGTTACCAAGGCACATAAAATGGTAAGAAATTCAAGGGAGTGGAATATGTGTGTAATGCAAGGATAAATGCGGCTGGCAAAGGCCCAAATTCTGCTATATAGAGGGGTCAAAAAAAGCCATGTTATAGAGTTGTGGCGGTGCTGTAATGGTTCTTTAGCAATGTTGGTTTATTGTTGGAAATTGACTATGTTATTATCCAATTAATAAATGTCTGTATTATTTTTCAGATAATGGATTGTTTAAATTGGAGAGTGCAAAATGAGATTGACAACATATTATCGGTAAGTTTAGATGCCATTGATCCCTGTATGTTATTGTTTAGACATTTTCTTGACCTTTATGTATTTATCGACAAAATCTTATTAAAATATATATTTATTGCACGAGACTATGAGTTCTTACATGTTAAGTATGGATGCTGTTCATTTTTTCAGAAACCTATAATTCCTACTGATTTATACCGAGGCATTCGTGACTCACAACTTATAGGATTGTCAGGGTACTCAAGAGAGGTGCTCTTCAAACACAACCTTTTCTCAGTACATATAACCTTAGTTGTGCTTTATTTGTCATCCAAATGCACATTTTTATTGCCATTAATCAGGACTACCTAACTTGCTTGTTATATCTCATGCCAATTTTAATGCTTGTTCTGCCTGCCGTACTTTCCAGGGTCTTCCTGTCTTTGCAATTGGTGTTGGGCTTAGCACATTTGACAAAGCATCTGTAAGCATTTTTAATGGCTATGTTTGGACTTTAGAGCACTATCTATTTCTTTTTCTTAAAAGCCTTGTGTTCTTATCCCTTCTAACACTATTTTGCATGCTTCTATGATTGCAGGTTCATTATTATGTGCAGTCTCATATTCAAATTAACGAATATCGTGATCGTGTAATATTGGTGGGCATCTCACTTTGGAGTCCTCTTATATTGTAATTTTTTTATGAACCTGCTAATTTAGCTTCTGGCCTTTTGTTTGTTTTGACCCGAATGTGCTTTTAGCCTTCTGCATCAAAGAAGCATGGACAGCCTATTACCACATGTGTAAAAGTTTTGGATATGACTGGTCTGAAGTTGTCAGCCCTGAATCAGATCAAGGTACTTCTTTCTAATTGATACAGCTACCTTATCCAGCAGGGTTAGTACAATCGGGAATTGAACGAATTCATAATACATTTTGATGTTAGGAAAATAATCATGCAGGTTTGTGTAAATGGTGATGCAGCCATTGATTAAGAATCGGTACGGTGAAGAGATTATTTGTGTCCGTAGATTACTATTTACATGTCATGTCATGTTCAGTAAACTAGAGCATATCTAGAAGTAATGGACTTACTCAAAGTTGTGATTAAACTATTTTTGTTATTACTTTGTGCACAAATGCATTAAGCAGGAGACTTGGTCAACCTTTTGCCTTTGTTTTTAAATATTTTCCAATATCACTGAGTTGTCTTTCATTCTGATGCAGTTGTTAACAATAATATCATCCATTGATGATCTGAACTACCCTGAGAAAACAAATACTTATTACATTGTAAATGTCCCATACATCTTTTCAGCCTGTTGGAAGGTATTCATTGTGACTTGGTTTTCTGTATGATATTTTTGTTCATTATACTAGTTTAAGTTGTGCACCTAGGGATAATGCTTAAAACCTTGCATTGACAGGTTGTGAAGCCACTTCTACAAGAGAGGACAAGAAGAAAAGTGCAAGTTTTGCCAGGTTGTGGGCGAGATGAACTGTTGAAGGTAAAGTTTTTTTTTTTTTTTTTTCTTTTTTGTAGTTTTAATTCTTAGATAAGGACTGATGGAAGTACATAGTTTAGAATTTTTGTTTTGTCGCAAAGCTTGATCTCAACTGCTCAAACCATAGACTCCTGGACCATTAATTTCAGAATAGAAAAGAAAAGTGCAAAGGGAGAGGACAGTATTTCCTTTTAATGTAATAATAAAGGAGGACAATCAAACAGAGAAATCGTGTTAGGAAAGCAGAAGTTAGGCAGTCCTTGAAAATTTGTCAAAGAGAAACTAAATTGGCAATTTCATCCCCAGATAAGAGACAGTAGCATATGCCTATGAATGAGAATCTTTATTGTATTTCTTCCAAGAACAGCATAGAAATAAATGATTACTTGTCTTGTAATTAAAAAAGGTACATTACACAAGAATAAACACAGTGCTTTATTCTGACATATATACATCTGTTCACTATTCTTCCATGAAAGGTAGCAGTAGCCAGAACAGCAAAGTTCATTCCTGTGCAAGTGCATACAATCTTATTCTCAAAATTTCTTTACTTTTCTATTCAGTCCTTATTACTAGACTTGTGGTTTATTTTTTTTTTGTCATAAATAGGAAAATCTTGGCTAAATGCTTGGTATGGTAACATGTTGTCGGCTTTTATATCCTTAAATTGAAATTAACAAATAAAATTTGCGTGTAGATCATGGATTATGCATCGCTGCCACATTTCTGTAGAAGAGAAGGTTCTGGATCATCCAGACATTCAGATAATGGAAATGGAAATGAAAATTGCTATTCCTTGGATCATCCTTTCCATCAGAAGCTCTACAATCACATAAAGGATCAATCCAGAATCCATGAAGCTGTTGAACCAATCAAGCAGGGATCATTCCATGTAGATTTTCCTGAACCTCCTGCTGAGAAAGCTGAGATTGTCAAGACTTTAGAGTCTGAGCTACACAAGTTTAAGATCAGCAATGGGAACGGTGATTGAAGATTACTGTTGTCAATGTTGGCCATGTGTTCTTTGTCAGTCCTACTAACCATTTGAACCAAACTAATGTAGTACAAGGGTTCTTCCTCTTCACTACCATCAGGATTTCACAGTACTAGTTAGTCTGCCTTGTTTATGTTAGCTTGAGAAATTTAGGGAGTAGAAAGAATAAAGCGGATCATAGATTTGCATTATGCCATAAAAGCTAGTAGAAATGTTATTAAATGTTATCATTCCCATCATGTTTCTTCTAAATTTATATATTTGAATTTTTAATCTTCAAATCCCATTCTCAACTCAAATAGAAAACAGTTTGTGTTCCAAGTAATGAACTTGAAAATAAAGTGTATATTTACATTCATAGTAATCAAGTATAATTGGTAAAATATGTAATAACCATGTTTTCAATTCTTATATTATTTCTGTTTCAGATCTATTAATGTTTGTCTATTTTTATTTCAAAACTATTATTAATGTTATACAAATGTTAAGTGCCATCAATTATTTTTTCAACCCTTTTTCCAGTTAAGAGTTTAAATTACCAATACATTATGTTGGTTTATATTTAGTTACTATATTCTTATTTATGACACAAGCAAATTTCCACGTTCCTATTCTGCTGCTACATGGTTCTAGCTGGGCCCTCTTAGCATTAAACGCGTTTTAATGTCTGTTAAATTTCACTGTACTCTTTGGTCCATTGTTGAACAGTAAAAAGCAGTCAACTTTTTCTTCTTTTGGGAGTTACTTTTTTTCTTCTGTCATCATCCAATTTCTTTCACCTAGAAAACAAAAATGCCACTTGCAAATGCCATTTGGTTTAGGAAAAAAGAAAAAGGAATAGAAAGAAGAAAGAAATAAAACAATAGTCATGAGAGTGATATAAAGAGAAAGGTGCAATTGGGATAAGAAGAATAAGGATTGTCAATGAACTCAATGGCTGAAATGTTTGCCACCCTCTATTCCTAGACAGAAAGACAACAGAGGATGAAGAAATAAACAAAAGAAGAAGAAATAGATAATAAATATAAGTTTCTTTTTTTTGTTAACAAGATATAAAGTGACAATAAAAATTTGAAGCCATTTAATTTGGAAAAAAATGATATATTAATAAAAGTAATTTTTTAGCTTTGTTAATTATATAATTTACCTATAATCAATGAATGCATTGAAAATAGTTCATAATTAACTTTAATGGTGAAACTATTTATATATATGAATTTCATTTTGGACCTAGTGATAAGGGCTTGGGTAGCTTGCATGAGGTTGTAGGTTATATCACTACTATTATTGTACACAAAGCAAAAAACTACTTTGTGGATTGAAAAAAATTGTTAGTGCTTATTATCAACATAACTTGTACACAAAGCAAAAAAACTACTTTGTGTGGATTGAAAAGAATTGTTAGTGCTTATTCTCAACATAAGGTTGCAAATATAACATGCAAGAGTAGATAAATTAAATGAAACTTTTGAGGGATGGTTTACCTAAACTTTTATGGTATTTAATTTCATATTTTCTCAAGGTTCAAAAACTACAATTTAACTATTTTCCTTCTTTTCTTAATTGTTCAATTGATTTATTATCATCCTTCTTTTCTTAATTGTTCATTTGATTTATTATCATAGTCACATACTATTCTTATATACTAAACACGTTTGGAGAAACTCAAAAATAAAGACTTCTTCAAAAAAATAATGAACAAAAAAAATAAATCAACTACTTCCTTCCTAAGTTGGATTAACTTATAAATAAATTGAAATAATTTTTTTATAAAACTACTAATATAAAATAACTTCTGTAAATTAATTTAGAGAATCGATTTTTTACCTTATAAAAGTGTTTATGAATTTTTTTTTCTAACAAATCTCTTTTTATTTTATCATTTTTTAACACAATTCTCCTAACAAGATGCAGAAGCTAGTCTCAGCCACTTTGACTGGTTTCTCTGGAAACAGATTGACGTGTTATGCCGACAAATTTCTTTATAATCACATTTACGTTAGAAAAATAGAAAAAAAAAATATGAAGTTCATGTGGTAAATTAAAATTAGGCATTTTTTTTAATTCTTGTTTTTAATCTGTATATTAGTTATATCAGAAAGAATTGCATTTTATTTAATTTTTAAATTTTTCCTCTCTTAAAAATTCTGACTAGGAGAACATTATTTAAAATTGTACTTGCTTCCAGCTTCTTCACCTCAATTACCACGTTTGTAAAATTATGAACACCAAAGAACAGCTACACCTGAACATTTTCTCTAAAAATGTAGAACATGAAAATTTTCTGTTCCCTAGGAACTGAAGAAACCGGGACATTGACAATAAGCATTCATTCACATTTGCATGGAAGTTGAAAACAATGATATGGCTCTGAAAGCTAAATGGGAGAGTTTGTGATGTCTAAATGATTGATCTTGTGGTGCAAGGAGCCTTTCAACTCCCATGAGAAATTAAGCCTCAAAGCCAATGAATGCTGTTGAATCCCTTTTTGCTGCATAACAGACACTGAGATTTTCACTTTCAACTACGCAGAGAGATTGGTCTTGGAGAATTGTCTGAGCCTTCCAAGTTTTGTTCTTCTACACGCCACTTCTTTAGTTCGCACTCAACTGCAATCTTTGCAGACTCTGCCATCTCTGCATTTCTCAGAGCCATCTCTGTTGCAGCCTTTATTTCCTCAATTGCTTTCAGATTTGCCTCCACCTTTTTGTTCACTTCATTCTTTCTTGAGTTGATTGCTTCCACCTGAACCATCGATGCTGTTTCTGTTCTGTCAATCAAATCTTCAGATTCCTTTATTTTCCCACTCAATGCTGCAAACTCATCAACTGTCAACACAATCTTCCCATTGGAATCTAAAACTGAGACTGTGTCTTGAGTGTTGTCACTGTCAGACATCATCTTCATCTCCTCAATGGCTTTTTGTTCTGCTGCTTTTGCTTCCTCAGCCTGTTTCAGATAAATCTCTAGTTTCTTTTCCAATTCTTCTGCCACAGCTTTGGATTTTTCAGCCTCATTCTTCAGCTCTTGAGTTTTGCTTCTCATTTCTTCTTCTTCCCTTCTTGCAGCTTCTGTCTCAAATGAAAGCTGTTTGATCTTTAATTCTATTGCAGCACTGTCTTCAGATTCATTGTCCACCCCAGAACTTGTCTCTTCTGAACCATTCTGTATTTTATCAGTTAGGGTAGATGCAAGGGCTTCTGCTGCTTGTTCCTTCTCCTTGAGTTCCTCTTGCTCTTTCTTGACTTGTTCTAACTCTGTCTTGAGGGAATTCACTAGGTTTCTCAGGGAGGTTTCCTCTTCAACAACTTCCTGAAGTGTTCTCGTGGCTTCTTTGATCTCCAAAGTTATAACTCTTACGGAATCCTTCTCTGAAGCATGGGCCTCTTTTATCTGCTCTTGGAGAACGTTAATCTCTTCACTTGTTTCATGAAGTTTGGCCTCTAGATTTTCTGTCAGTTCCTGGTCATACTCGTTCTTCAAAGCCATCAATTTATTCTCTGCTTCTTCCTTGGCATTTTTGTAGAAACTTCGTTGTGCTTCTCTTTCTCCCATGACCTTTGCCTGACCATCCTGGGCTTGTGATGAGGCAACCTTCAAATGTTCAACTTGTTCTTTCATGGTTGCAATTTGGTTTGAGAGTTCCTGGAGCTTTTCTGAGTTCAATTTTGCAGAACGCTGAGCCTCTCCTGCTGTTTGGAATGCAGCCAGTTTTGCCTCCAAAGCTGTGTCAAAATCCTGCCTGATTTTATTGAGTTCTTGCTTGGTAGCATCTAGTTCCTTTACTGTTGTTGTGTACTCTTTTCTTGCATGCTCTAGTTCTTGTTTCCAAGCTTCATATCCTATAGCTTTTTGGGATAATGCCTGTTCAAGTTCTTTGGCCTGATTCTTCACAGCTTCAGCAGCCTCTATTGCTGCTTGCTTTGATTCTCTCACACTGTTGAGCTTCTTTGTCAATTCCTGTAGTGTCACATTGGCCTTATCAAGCTCGGAAAGTGCTTTTCCTTTTGCACTCTCAGAACTATCCAGCTTTTTCTTTATCGTGTGTAATTCTCTTTGGGCCAAGAGAAGCTGAGTCTCCTTTTCCAGCACATTCTGCAAGTCACACAATTTACTGATCATGTATCATGATAACTTCTCAAAGAATAATACTACTACTAATGAAAATTGTCACAGTTGTTGACACCCAAAATCATGCAAATGAAGCACTTATGCAAACTTGGAAATCTCCTCAAACTGTGTGTGCCTTGAAAAGACAAAGAGAACTTGTTGAGTTCCTTAAGAAACCGTATTTAAAAAAAAAAGAGAGGAAATATATTATGAAAAAAAGCTTACTAAACTTTTATCTCTAGTCTTATATGTAGAGCTAACAGTATTAACGATATCCTAATCTCAACATCAACTAGTAACATCCTTAACCTTAAGTTTAAATGATAAGAATGATATATTTTTTCTATCTGAATAAGAGTTTAAACACTTGAAGCCTAACAAATTTCTTAAAATATAAATTATTCATTTTCAAATTGCTGATATGCATATTTTCAGAAAGGTAAACGTTTCTATAATTAACCAGCATATAGGGTCATCTCTATAATTCTCCTATTCTGAGTTTTGAATCCTTGTCTGAAATTGTTTGTAAGGAAAAGTTATGTTTGATGTTTACCTCTGATGATCTTCTCTTGAAAGAACGTTTTTCCTTTGAGACGGCTACTTCACCGAATAAACTAACAGCTGCTTTAACAGATTGAAATGGAGCCCTTGTGTCAATCTCTCCAACTTCTCTTGGAGAATCATAATCCTTTTCTTGATCTCTAATTCTGAAACTCATTATATGCTGGCAAAAGGTATCTGCATGCATGCAGCAGATGACACATAGCAATGAGCATTGTGAAGATAAATCTCTTTACACAAAACTTCGTTTATATGCTTTCAAACTTCCCCAGCCTTGGTGTATAATATCATTGCACCACATTTAAAATATGACATTTAGAAATAACCCGAAAGGACTAAAGTTATGTAACGCTTACCTTAATGTTTGATGTTACAACAAAGGCTATAATGAAAGAAAGATGGAGGCAGAGAGTCCTCCTTGCACTTGATCAGGTAGGGCCCAGATAATGAATTTGAAAAGTGGAGGTGTTGGAATTCAAAAGAACCTAGATGAAAATGTTGGTTCCTTTTAAGTCCAACTTTTATTTACCTTCCTGATGAGACCATTGAAACAAGGAACACCCTAAAATATGCCTGGTTAAATTTGGTTAGAGTAGAATTGGCTATATATAAGTTATATTTAGCTCAAGGGGAAGAGGGGTTTGTGGTGGTGCTGACAGAAAATGCCAACCCTGCAAAGGGTTGTCAAATACAAAAATGACCTTTTTCCATTCTGTACTTGGGAAAGCTTTGGGGTACATGCGGAAAATGAGGAAGACTCTAACAAGCCATGATGGATATAACATTCCACAGTAAATATGAGTTGGAAAATTTACCAAAACAAGTTTACCAGAGGGTCAACCTGGTTCAAATCAGTCCATGATCTTTAGAGGTTCGCGATTCCTTATATGGAAAGATGATACATCATAAAGAAAAGGTGGCTACTCGTCCTTCTTTTAGGATTCTAAAAATAGGATGTCACAAATTTGAGTAAACCTTCTGATCTGAATCCATTATTCAAATATAGTAACTTTATAAGGATTTTTTCATTTGATTGTGATAACTAATCATTTATTGCTACAAGCTTGTAACCAACAAAGAGGTTGAGTTTTGGTTAAAGAAATAAAATAGAAAAAAATGAGTAAGGTTAGATAATGACAAATATCTGTATAACATGATATAATATAACAAATTTTTCAAAAATAAAACATAAACAAGGATATTTTTATTTTGATTTCCGTCCAAAATGAAAGAAATTACAGAACATTAATCAGACAGACCATATTCTTCTGCTGTCTGCTGCATCTAAATAAAGGTTAGAACATTTTTAACATTAATTTTCCGAATTCCTCTCTTCCCTCTGCCTATAAACCTAAAAAAATGTATTTAGTATCCTGAGGAGTGATACTACGATGACTCTTGAAGCATGGGGAAAAGTCAAGATGACTCTTGAAGCATGGGGAAAAGTCAAGATGGTCGCTCTCAGACTTTTCCTAGAAGGTAGAACAACACAATTGATAAGGTTGGTGATTTGAGAACCACCAGACTTATTACCACATCATTTATTGAAGCGCGTTGAGTCTTCCAACTAGGAATACACTAGGGATAATAAAGAAGAAATCAGGAAGATGGATATATTGAATTACTTTATAAATAAATTTAATATATATATATATATTTTATCAATACATTTATTTATTAGATATAACTTTAAGAAATTTAATTAAGGATGTCAACTTTTAGAAGTATTGGAATGGATACACTTCCGGCATGGTTGTACAGCAAAATCTGTATCCATACAACCTAGAATATCCTTATTATTATGCTCTCAAAAGCAAGTACTTGTGAAAGATTTAGATGTGGTCCCTGCGGTGCTTAAATGGGAGATTGTGAACAATTTGAACATTAAACTCCCTGCAGGTATCTCTCTGAGTGTTATGACACAAATATTACATCTTCAAGATATAAACGTTCAGAGGTCAAAGATGTTCCTGCATAGCCGGTTCCGTTTTCGGTATCTCTAGGTTGATGGGGGTTGTTCAGAAGGTAAATATATGATTTCAATCCTACCTAATTATTATTACACCTAGTAATTACTGCAGTTAAAAGGCTTCTTTTTTAGTACGATAAACCACTGGGCGTCTAATTTTTTTACATGCTTAAAAGCCAGTTATCAAAATAAAAAAACAATAGTAGATTTTATAAAAAAAAATATCATTATCAAAATATTGTGTCTAAATGTATTTCTTTACATTTCAGCCGATTAACCCACACAGGAAATCGACAAGTCACATGTCAATATCCACCCCAAAAGTATGCAAGATCCGAATTGGTTAATAATTTATATCATTCTGATCTTAATTAGTAACATTGATTATCTTTATATATTAAAAATATACTTGGAATAATAGGTTAGTAGTCAAAATTGGAAACTTCAAGTTTTTTTCATGTGGGACAGACTTCACATATTCAAAATGTTTTGTTATATTCGATTTGAGTATGCGTAAAGAATGATATGACAATTAAGTCACTGTAAACAAATGGTTTAGAGATGTGGATAGCATCCTCTATTTATAGGAAATGGTGATAAGTTTATATGATAAATTAATGTATCTCTTTTTTCACTAGACTTTCTATTCCTCTAATATTTATGCAAAGTAACATCATTTCTTACTAGACTTTGAACCTCCTTGTTTCTGCCTTTTGCCATTGTTGTCCCTTTCTTTCTAGTTCTTCTAAGATCTATATTATATTTTCTTCACTACCTGCCTGTGTTATACCTATGACTTTTACTTTGTTCCACAATTTAACCGCCTCATCATATTCACTTCTTAACCAAAAAAACTATTGCAATATATCATTAATCGAATTGACATGACTTATTCAAATAAAATTTGTACGCAACTTTAAAGGAACAGGAGGATCGTATGAAATCAGGAAATATCTTCTAAGTCTAAAAGAAAAGAGAAAAATTACACACGACAATTGAAGAAAGAAGATTACAGTATATGTTTGTTCATATCCTGAATCTTTATATAAATATATATATATATATATATATATATATATATATATATATATATATATATATATTTGTGTAGCATATATTTATTACTGCTCCAACCCTTTATCCTCTCTTGCTTCCTTTTCTACATCTAAGAAACTTACAGAGGAAGAGAGAAATAAATATATGTTATTGGTGGATACACTTCCACACAAAACATTATTTCTTAGGAGAAAACCCTAATTAATTTGAGTTATTAATCTTGAATTAAATAAAAGGGTGAGATTAAGAGTAATTATATACATTATTTTTATTTTTTTTTATTTTGAATTTTTCTGTAAGTAAGTTTTAAAGGGATCTTAAATAAGTCTACTTTACAATGAATTCAATCAATTTATATATATATATATGTAACTTTATCAAAATGTCATCATATTAATTTTCTTACCGCGAGTTTTCTTGAATTCATCCGTCGAGTTACATAATTATCGTTTACCTCACAAAATTTTAAATAAGATCAAACAGAATTTATCCACTATATAGGGATGAAATTGATTTTTGAAATAAATAAAAAATATTATCAAACATTTGTAATAAATTTTATTTTATTGTTTACTTTAAATCAATAATTCAAGTTATCCAACAGGTTACGAGGTCAAGCTTGTGGACTTCTCGCAATAACTTAGGAAAAGCTTCCAATGAATGCCTATTAATATTAACATGGTAACAAGAAAGAACAAAATTATGTAGTTTTTAAATGATTAACGATAAGTTCCTTCCTTTGTTTCGAAATATTATTACATTGTTTCAGCTCTAGGAGCGACATCGACAATTAATCGATTAATTTTTTGTATTTGGAACATTGGGCATCTAATATTGATTGTTTAATTGTCAAAATCATTGAGAAGAAACCAAGAAATTATGGCTTAATATCAGATAATCCTGTCAAAAACGAAGTAATATAGACACCCTTTCTGGCATGAAGTTGAATCACCCAACAAGCCATAATGATTCTGAAATTTGTAATTCATTTAATCATTTTAGTAATGTGGGGTGTACATGTAGAGGTATTTGCAGAATATGGCGCAAAGTTTGGTTGTGATTGGCGATGTGGAGATGTTTCAATTCCCTTCCCGTTTGGAATGAATACTTCAGAATGCTATGCAGGGAAATGGTTTGAAATAGAATGCAGAAACACCAATTACAATCGCATACCTTATCTGAAGTCAATAGGGTTGGAAGTGAAATCCATTGATGTCAATGAAGGTGCGATTATTATCAACTATCCCATTTACCGTAATAACTGCGGAACCAAAGATTCTCTGCCGGTCAAGCGGTCCCTGGAAGGAAGCCCTTTCGTGTATTCCCAGAAATACAACATATTTGTAGCCGCAGGTTGTAATATTATCGCTCTTTTGCAGTTAAATGGATCAGAAGGTAGTGGTTGCGTGTCCATCTGCGACGAGGACTACAAGGTGAATGATATAGGGAAAATAGAGCTTAAAAACAGTGATTGTAATGGGAAGTTCTGCTGCGAGAATTCCCTACCGCTGTATCTTAAAGAATACAACACTGAAATAAAAGGTTTAAAGGAGAATGAAACGGGTCATGAGTGCAGTTACGCCATGGTTGTACAGCAAAATCCTAGTTATGCTACCAAGAGCAAGTACTTTTTTGTGGATGGTATGTTGAAGGATTTAGATGTGGTACCTGCGGTGCTTGAATGGGAGATTCTCAACAATTTCAACCTTAAACTCCCTGCAGATAATCTGTCTGAGTGTTATGACACTAATATTACATCTTCACTATATAAAAGTTCGGGTCAGAGATGTTCCTGCACAAACGGTTCTTTCTTCGGTAATCCTTACCTTGAAGGAGGTTGTTCACCACAAAAAGGTAAATATATGATGAACAAATTTGATGTTGATTTTATTCAATAAAATGTTATATAATAAAAAAATATTTTGACACCTGTTACTTACTGTAGTTAAAAAGCTTCTTTTTCTGTATGATAAACCACTGGGGTCTAATTTCTTTACATGCTTAAAAGTCAGTTATCAAAATAAAAACAATAATATCACATTTTATAAAAAATATAATTATCAAAACATTGTGCCTAAACAAAATTGTAAGAAAATAAAAAACAAAAACAATTACGAAGATATTCTTTATATAATGTAATCCTGCTGTAATTAATTAAAATTTACAACTCCAATGTTGTTTTCCTTTTTTTATCTCATTTTTATCCTATTATAATTTTTAGTTCTCAAATATTACTTTATTAATTACTATCATCTTTTTTAGTCTATAATATATATATATATATATATATATATATATATATATATATATATATTCAATGTCCATAAAATATTTTGGAAGAAAAAAGATGCCCCAGTAATACACAAAAATATTAAATAATGTGAATAGCAATAGCATTATTGTAAATATTTTAAACTATTCTTCACATTTCAGTCCAGGTTAACTCGAGTTGGTGGGATCAAATGACAGTATTCATCATAGATATGGATGTCTGTATGAAATATGAAGGGGTTAATAATTTATATGATTTTTTTCTTAATTAGGAACATTGATTATCTTTATATATTAAAAATATACTATTCACACAGGAATAAAAATAAAAAAATTACGAATATCAATAAATTAAAAAACATAAAACACACAAAAAAATTATAATATTAAACTTTATTCATCCTTGTAAAAAAAAGTTAATTGATTATGTTACAGAAATAATATGTTACAAATAATAATAAATATTTTGATAATTATATTATTAATATATCTTATTGTATCATAATAAAGTGAATAATTAAAATAAAAATATTAAAATAATCAATAAAATAAAATAAATTTAATATTTTTTAATGTATATTTTATATCATAAAAATAAATAATTAAAATAATAAATAAAATTAATTTTATTAATTTAAAAATTGATATCTATAAATAATTTTAATATATTTTATTTTAAATTTTGTATTAAATTTATAATAATTTTTTTATTTTAATTTAATTTAGATTTTCAAAAATTATCTGTTTGCATTAAATTATTGTTAAAATTTATTATATAAATTACTTTTCAAATATATTCATATCCGACAAAATTTATTCTATCAAGTTTATTAAATTTATTAAAAAAAATTCACTTATTTTCCTTCAATCAAATGGTATCATTTTTTTACCTATTTTTCTTCTTTTTGTTTTTTTCACTCTTCACTCTCTCTAAAGAAAACGAAAAAAAAAAAATATGGATGCACATATATATAGTTTAACCAGTATATAAAAATGATGTCTACTTTCAATCTATTAAAAAATACATTTAATTCATCATTAAATTTAATAAACTTATTATATACTACGAGATACACATAAATTTATATCTAGATTAAAATGCAGTACTCATCTTATAATTTAAGGTTTTCTGTGTGACAAACTGAATACTATAAATATATTTGTTATTTAATTTATTTAATTATAATTTGTGAGAATTTTTTTTATAAAATAAGTTTTTTTTAAAGAAAATATAACTCATGATCTCATTTCACAAATATAAATATATGTTATATTTATATTGACATTTGACATCCTTTATAAATATTCATAATATATTATTACAAATGATATATAAGTTATAATAATAAGAGTTTTACATTAGAATATAAAATTTGTCTATTCTATATATTATAAGATATTAAAACTAAATTTTTTATAGGTCAATCATTTAAAATTTTTTTTAAAGATTCTTTCCTAACAATTCTTATTTAATAGATTTTGCTTTTATTCCTACAATATAAGGTAAAACAAGTGAAGAATTTATAAGCTTTAAATATTAATTTTAATAAACTTAATAAATAATGACATATACCACTTTGATGATCCAATCTTAATATTAAAATTTATTTGAAAAGTAATTAGGTAGTTGAGTATATTAATCAAAATATTGATACAATCATAATTATTTTTTGAAGAATTTTGATCATTTATCAATAAAAGATATATATACTTATTACTTAAATATTCCTCTACTTGAAATATTTTCTTATATCCTACCTGATTCCTTCTCATCATTAAAGATGATGAATATTTTATACCAGTAATATAATTAAAAAAACAGCTTAATAACATTCTAGTAATTAATGTAAGTATGATTTAAATTTGAATAAAAATATAAAATTTATAAATTTTAATATATTTTTGTAGATATGACTTAAGCTGTAAATTTTGTGGGATAAATATGGTTTGTAAAAATTAAAGTCAATTTAAGATGATAGTACATGTTTGTATAAATACAAGCTTTTTTTTTTTATCAGATCTCTTTACTTGTGTGTACTAAAAGACTTGGTATTATTAATCCATACATATGATGATCACTAATATGCAGCAATACTATAGTTAAAAGATATAAATTTTTTCAACTTAAAGTTTGTATACATTTTACATTAAAACATAGACATGTTGTGTTATCATACTAACTAATCTTGACAACATCGTACTTTTATTACAAGAAAATGACTATAACCTTTACTTGGCCCAGTGGATTCAGACTTGATATACTTGTCCACATTTGCATATTCCCTTCTCATATTTGGTATATACATTAAATAACTCCACACATACATAGTGGGTTATAATATCTTATTTAAATACTTTGATGTGCTTAAGTTCTTCGGCAAGAAAAGATTCTCAGATTCAGTTTAGCCTAGTGGGCTCCTAATTGAAGCCATTAAATAATTTGTTTAACAAAAAATGTTAAAAAACAAAATAAACTTCATATTTATATGAACTCTACTACAATTGACTTGTAAATTTGCAAGTATATACATAAGACTGTAAGGCTTTTCAATGTTGGAAATTTGTGTTAGTTTAATCTTAATTGTTTGGCTTTCTAAATGCTTGGAGTTACATATAAGTTGAAACACTTATTTTAATGAATTGATGTTGTAAAATATGTAGGAGGTTCTCTAAGCAACGGATTCATCATTTCATTCACTTTATACCAACTGTTCAAGGTTACCAAAAAAATCATAGTGAAGAAATTAAAAAGAAAAATCTTCAAAAAAAATGGAGGATTATTGTTACAACAAAAATTGTCTTCTGGGCAAGTTAATGGGGATAAAGTTAAACTCTTCAGCTTAAAGGAATTAAAGAAGGCCACTAATAACTTCAATACAAATAGAGTAATTGGAAAAGGAGGTCAAGCTACTGTCTACAAAGGCATGTTGATAGATGGAACAATTATTGCAGTGAAAAAATTTAAGGTCCATGGAAAAATAGAAGAATTCATCAATGAATTTGTCATTCTGTCACAAATTAACCACAGAAATGTGGTCAAATTGTTAGGAAGTTGTTTGGAGACTAAAATTCCTTTACTTGTTTATGAATTCATTCCTAATGGTAACCTTTTTGAGTACTTGCATCAACAAAATGAGGATTTACCAATGACATGGAACATGCGTTTGAGAATTGCCACTGAAGTTGCTGGAGCTTTGTTTTACTTGCACTCTGCTGCTTCTCAGCCTATTTATCATAAAGATATAAAGTCAACAAATATACTATTAGATGAAAAGTATAGAGCAAAAGTAGCAGACTTTGGTACATCTAGAATGATATCCATTGATGTTACTCACCTTACTACAGTAGTTCAAGGAACATTTGGATATTTGGATCCTGAATATTTTCAAACTAGTCAATTCACAGAAAAAAGTGACGTCTACAGTTTTGGAGTAGTTCTTGTTGAACTCTTAACAGGACAAAAGCCAATAACCGTTCTAAGTTCAGAGGAAGCCAAAAGTTTAGCTTCCTATTTCATCATGTGTGTAGAGAACAATCGAGTATTTGATATTATTGATGAAAGTGTAAAAAGAGAAGGGGAGAAAAATCATGTCATGGAAGTTGTCAATCTTGCAAGTAGATGTTTAGAGTTAAATGGAAGGAGACGACCAACTATGAAGGAAGTCACATTGGCATTAGAAGGTATTCGAAAATTGGAAGGAAAGTCTAATGTACAAGAAGAACATAATGAACTTGATACAAGTAAAGAAAATCAATCTTGGGATGATAATTCTACTATCTCAGAAAATGAGGTCAACTTTTTGATCTAAGTAGCAGAACACCAACCTTGAAAGATATTCATATTCTTACCATATAACGGGTAGGTATTTATTTTTTTGTGTTAAATAAAATCATTTTGGTTAAATAATAAGTATATAACCTTCAAAATTTCTAAGCATTAAAATTTTGAAGGTTTTACTGAACATTGTGATTATATGCTGCCAAATATGGTTATTGATTTAAGCTTTCGTGTATATATTATATTGTATACACAGTTGCATATATGCACTAATGGTTGTTTTTGTGGATGTTGTATTCATTGGTTAGACGACGAGGTTATCGAGTTCATGAAGGTCTATAGAGACACTGAGGACATTTGACTCTTTAATTGTGAAGACTATCACATGATATTCTTAGTGGTTGTGGTTTTTTTCATATTTTTTTTTAGTGTGGATGATGTTGCTTATTCTTTGGCAAAATAAGGATGCAACAACTATGTGGGATCAGCAACTTGTGTTCCATAATATTTGTCCTTATAATTGTAAAGAGGATGTGCTTCTTTCCCTTTTTGGAGTTTATAAGTTAAGCTAAGTTGATTTGGTTTTCTTTTGTTATACTTCTTTTTAATGTAGAATTATGATATATTGACAACTTATTATTTTTTATACGTATATATTTATAAAATTACAATATACTTTTCATTATTATATAATGATTCCTGTGTTTGTTGGAAGAAGACAGACACGTGAAATTGTGATTTATTATTGGAGAAGGCCAAACGAAGTAACTGTGTGATGGATGTTCTTGCAAGTTGTGTTGATTTAGGGTACATGGATTTTGGTAGAAATAATAATGGATTCATAAATCAAAATGGATTTCAAGAAAAATTCTATATTTGTAATACTTACCAGATAAGTGTGGATGCTTTGGCAAAGACTTGCAAAGTTCTTTCATGTCGTGTGAGAGATAAAAGAAGGAGTTGTATCATAATAAAGTGTAATTACTCGGTATAAATTTATATGAAAATATTTCACGAGATCTTAGTGTAAATGACTAAACCTAACACATTTTTAATTTCCCTTTTCTGAAAACAAAAAAACTGGAAGCTGTACATGTTTTACTAAATTGAAAATTTTAAAAGTGAAATTATTTTAAATAATATATAGAAAACGCTTTGTTAGCTACAAAACCACATAAAATATAATGTACACTGATATATAGCTTTCTATTTATCTAAACTTAACTCTAGTTTTCTAATATTTACCTTAAAATTTAAATAACGTGAGAGAAAAAAGGTATAGCAAACCTTTTTTTACAATGATTAATCTCATCGAATAATTTAACTGCTCGTTATATTGGATTTTTTTTTCAATTATGTTTTCCTTAGTTATAAGTGGTAAGAAAATAATATACAAGAAAAAACCTATTAAAACAAACAAGTAAACTATGTAGTAGCATTTAGAAAACAGACACATAAAAAGATAAGAAGAGAAAGAAGATTTTCCTGTTTCAAAACTTTAATTTCTCTCGTGCATACTTCTGTGTCCTGCACAAAAGACTTCAAATCACTTATGATTTTATATACTAAAAAGAAAAAAAACTCTGAAACACAAATTCTGTGTACAAGATGAATCATTAATTGATACAATAACTAAATCATCAGATGATATAATCAGACAAATCCATCGTATAATATATCAATCGAAACATCACCTAACTCAAGTTGAATCATGAGATGATACTTTAGTTTGAACATAAAATAATAGATAATGAGACTATGTTCTGTCGTACTAAAGTTGGTGTTCGTTTTGATTCACATGAATCCATTCTGCACTTTGCACTTTGTAGGCACCTATCTCATATAATAGAATTATGCATAACTTAACAAAGGAAGAGTTTAACCTATTACAGGAACTTCATGATTTGGGGGAATTGGAATCATGATGCTCAAGTATATTTCATTTTTTTTTTTTTGAAAAAAAGATGAGAATAGGTTTGATTTGATACCATAAAGTGCATGATAAAGAAGATTCAATCAAAACTTTAAATAGTTAGTTTTTTAATTATCTATTATCGACATACTTAGCAAAAAGATCAAATTTAAATCAGTCTGTGGAAAACTGAAAATGGATCAAACAGACCAGGACCAGAGTAATGAACCGCTCAAATCTGGTCCTGCTTGTATCAGCATCCCACAGTTATAAACAAGACGACAAGATAATTAATTTATTCAAATATAATTTTGATAATATTTAAAAAAATAGAAATATTTCGTAAAAGCTTCTCGATTAATGCATATTAACATTGTAACATGAAAGAACAAAATTATGTTGTTTTTAAACCACTAACGATAAGATACTTCATATCTTTCGAAATATTTCATTGTTTTTATTTCAGCTCTTGGAGCAACATCGATAATTAATAGATTAGTTTGATTCTATTTTGTTGTTGGTTAGCACTTGGAACATTGACAATCTATTATTAATTGCTTAATTATCAACATCATTGAGAACAAACCAAGAAATCATTGAGAACAAACCAAGAAATCATTGCTTAATATTAGGCAATGATGTCAAAATCAGTAACGTAAACACACATCTTCTTGTATAAAGTTGGAGGCTTGCACAAACACCTCTTGAATCTTGAATCACCCAACAATCTACAATGATTCTGAAATTTGTAATCCATTTTATTATTTTGGTATCTGCAGAAGCTGGCGTACATGTAGCAAAGCCTGGCTGTGATTGGCGATGTGGACATGTTTCAATTCCCTTTCCGTTTGGAATGAAGAATTCGGAATGCTATGCAGGGAAATGGTTTGAAATAGAATGCAGAAACACTTCCACATACAGCAATTACAGTCACACACCTTATCTGAAGTCAATAGGATTGGAAGTGAAATCCATTGATGTCAATGAAGGTGCGATTATTATCAACTATCCCATTTACCGTAGTAACTGCGGAACCAAAGATTCTCCGGCGGTCAAGCGATCCCTGGAAGGAAGCCCTTTCGTGTATTCCGAGAAATACAACAAATTTGTTGCCGCAGGTTGTAATATTATTGGTTTTTTGCAGTTAAATGGGTCAGAAGGTAGTGGTTGTGTGTCGATGTGCAACGAGGACTATAAGATGGATGATATCCGGAGAATGGAGCTTAAATACACTAATTGTAATGGGAAGTCCTGCTGTGAGAGTTCCCTGCCACCGTATGTTAAAAAATACAGCACTGAAATAAAAAGTTTAAAGGAGAATGAAAGGGATCATGAATGCAGTTACGCCATGGTTGTACAACAAAATCTGAACAGATACTACAGCCAATACTATCTTTCTTACCTATACTATCCTTATTTTTTTCCCAAAAACAACTACTTTGCTGTGAATGGTATGTTGAAGGATTTAGAAGTGGTCCCTGGGGTGCTTGAATGGGAGATTCTCAACCATTTCAACCTTACACTCCCTGCAGCTAATTACTCTCACTGTGTCGACACTAATATTACATCTTCACTATGTAAACGTTCAGGTCAGAGATGTTCCTGCATAGTCGGTTACGGTAATCCCTACCTTCTCGGAGGTTGTCCACGAGGTAAATATATTATTCCAACCCTACCTAATTATTATATTATACCTATTACTTACTGCTGTTAAAATAAAAGAAAAATATTAGTTTAATATTGCTGTTGGAGAAAATTTCAATTTGACACTGATCTATATTAATAAAATAATAATATTTTGTAATGTTAAATAAATGTAAAATGTGAATAATAATGTTAAAATATTATCACCTGTTAAAAACCTTCTTTTTTCTATGATAAACCACCGGCCTTCTATTTTTTTTTCATCTTAAAAGCAAGTTAACAAAATAAAAACAATAATAGCATATTTTATAAAAAAAATAATTACCAAAATATTGTGCCTAAATGTAAACTTGTAAGAAAATAAAAAAGAAAAACGATTACGAAAATTGACATTATATATATATATAACAAATAAGATTACTAAAATAATATGATCTTTCTTTAAATATATTTCCTGCATCCCACAGACTTGATTCTTAGTGACATTTACTATATCATTATGCTTTCCTACAGAGAGCCTTACAAAAACTACTTTAATTAAAAAAATAATTATTTAGAGATATTTCGAGAATAAAAAATAGTATTTATTTAAAATTGAAATTTTTACAGTTAAAATAACTGAGAATATCCATTTTTTTAAACGATTATAAAATAACGAACGAACTATTTTACCATTAGATAATATAATCCTGCTGTAATTAATTTAAAAATTTTCAACTCCAACGTTGTTTTCTTTCTCTCATTCTTATCCTGTTTCTTATATTTTTAGTTCACAAATATGACTTTATTTATTATTGTTTAAAGCATCTTTCCTTTTTATTATATTCAATGTTCATAATAAGTTTAATTATAAATTTTTATTTTTATTAAGAATTTTTGTCTCTTTGTAATTACGTTTTTTTTTTTCATATTCTTTCTTAATAATGAGAAATATTTATTGAAGAGACAAAATTTTTAATTTTTATTTCTTTGACCAACGATCAAGTTAGTTATTATTAATTATTTATAAAATAATTAACTTCTTATATTAATCCATAGATATTTTTTTTCATTAAATGAGTGACATTGATTTATTTATTTTTTAAAATAAAATACTTTAAAAGAAAAAAAAAGTAACTATATACCACACAAAAATATTAAATAATGCGAATGCATTTTTTGAAATAGATTTTATTTTCTGTCTTTTACTTCAATCTATTTTATTATTAAACATTATTATCAATAACATTATTATAAATATTTTAAACTATATTCTTTACATTCACACTTCAGCCTATGATCAGAAGGATAACAGGAAATCGAGGAGTCACACAACAATATCCGTCATAGAAGGTATGCATTAATTATGAAGTGGTTAATAATTTATATGATTCTTTTCTTACTTAGGAGCATTGATCATCTTTATATGTTAAAAATATACTATTCACATAGGAGTAAAAATAAAATAAAAATAGTCAAAAATCAATAAATTAGAAAACATAAAACACAAAAAAGTTATCATGTTAAACTTTATTACTTATTATAAAAAAAATTCAAGTATCGTAATTGATGATAATAAAATGTATAATTGATTATGTTACAAATAATAAAAATTATTTTAATAATTATTTTATTAATATATTTTATTATATTAGAATAAAATGAATAATTAAAATAAAAATATCAAAACAATTAATAAATAAAATAAACTTAATAGTTTGTTAAAGTATGTTTTATATCATAAAAAATAAAATTAATCTATTTAACATTTGATATCTTATAAATAATTTTTGTAATATATTTTTATAAAATATGTATTTTTATTAATTTTTATAATAATTTTTTATTTTATTTTTAATTTATATTTAAAAAAAATTATTTGTTTACATTGAATTATTTTTAAAAACTTATTCTATAAATTATTTTTCAAATATATTCATATACGACAAAATCTATTCTATCAATTCAATTAAATTTATTAGAAACTTCTCACTTATTTTATCTATTTTTCCTTTAATCCAAATAACATCATTTTTTTCACCTCTTTCGTTTTTTTTACGCATTCCATTATTCAAACAAAACATTAAAAAAAAATATGGATTCACTTATATAAAGTTTAACCAGTATAGAAAAACGATGTCTACTTTCACTCTATAAAAAAATACATTTAATTTATCATTAAATTTAATAAAATTATTATATACTACCAGAAACACATGCATTTAAAATTATATCTAGATTTAAATTGAATACGCATTTTATATTATTTTATTTGTAATTTAAGGTTTTTCCACACATATTAATGAAAAAAAAATAACAATTCAGTTAAAGAATACTTTTTTTACTAAAATATCTTTATACTTTTATTTATTCATTATTGGTATTGGTGTGTATTCAAGGGTTTTTCTCACATCCCACTACCTAATTGGTTTTTGGCCAAAAGTAAAAAAAATTATATTAGTGCAAACATTTATTTAGGACAATATTGAATTAAATCATTGTAGTTATTACATTAAATGAATTAAAGTATAATGAATTTAGAAAATGGTCAAAGAAAACCTAAAGTACATGTAAAAATGAAAGTGGGAGTATTTGTGGTGTGGTGCATTAAGTTTGAAGAGAACCACAGTGGAACATAAATCAAATAGAACATAAGTTTAATTTGTTAAAAATGACAAAAATTGAATGTGTGGTAATTAATCTTGTAAATGTGACACATTCTCTGATTACTTGAAAGATAATATTTTAATATTAATATTTAATGAAAAGAAAAACGAATACATCAATCTTTATCCTATGCAAATTTGTGAAACCAATAACAATCACAATATCATGAGTAATTTATTTTGAGATCTAATGGATTGAAGAAACTTGTGTTAGGAAAGAATAAAACTCATTAGATTTTCTACTGGATGATAATACAAAACATTCTAAATAAAAATAAAATTTACAAAATTTTGATATATTTTTGTGGGATAATGTTGTTTGCAAAAATTAAAGTCAATTTGAGATGTGAACTATTATTGTACATGTTTGTATAAATACAAGGTTATTTAGCGGATCTTTTCCCATGCCTAGTTTTTACTTGTGTGTACTGAAGTCTAGGCAATGTTAATCCATAATTATGATGACTAATATACAGAAATATATAGTTAAAAAATAGTTTTTTGTTAACTTAAATTTTGTATACTTTTTAAATTAAAATATAGATATTTTGTTATCATACTAACCAATGTTAAGAACATCCTTACAAGAAAATGACTATTACCTTTACTTTGTCGGTGGATTCAGATTTGATATACTAGTCCACATTTATATGCCATTTATTTGGTAGATACATTAAATAACTCCACACAAAGATAGTGTTCTATAATATCTTATTCAAATACTCTTACGTGCTTAAGTTCTTTAGTAAAAAGAGGTTTTCAGACTTAGTTTAGCGTATTGAGCTTCTAATTGATTCCAACACCTCTACCACATAGTCATCTTCTCAAACTATATTTTCTTATACAAACTAATGTATTTTTTGTTTTTATACTAAATAATTTGTTTAAAAGAATGTTAAAAACAAATATGTGAATATATATATATATATATATATATATATATATATATAAAAGATTATAAGGCTTGTTTTTTAATTTTGTGTTAGTTTAATCTTAATTGTTAGGCTTTCTAAATGCTCAGAGTTGTAACATATTTTGATGTATTGATGTGAAAAACTATGTAGGAATTTTTATAAGCTTGGGATCCATCATTTTACTCCCAATTTTATGGGCAGTGTTCAAGGTTACAAAAGAAATTATAGTGAAGAAATACAGAAAAAAATTCTTCAAAAGAAATGGAGGATTGTTGTTACAACAAAGATTGTCTTCTTGTGAAGTTAATGTGGATAAAGTTAAACTCTTTAGTTTAAAGGAATTAGAGAAAGCTACCGATAATTTCAATACAAATAGAGTACTTGGAAAAGGAGGTCAAGCAACTGTTTACAAAGGTATGTAGATAGATGGAACAATTATTGCAGTGAAAAAGTTCAAGGTCCAAGGAAAAATAGAAGAATTTATCAATGAATTTGTCATTTTGTCACAAATTAACCACAGAAACGTGGTCAAGTTGTTAGGAAGTTGTTTGGAGACTAAAATTCCTTTACTTGTTTATGAGTTCATTCCTAATGGTAACCTTTTTGAATACTTGCATCAACAAAATGAGGATTTGTCAATGACATGGAACATGCGTTTGAGAATTGCCACTGAAGTTGCTGGAGCTTTGTTTTACTTGCACTATGCTGCTTCTCAGCCTATTTATCATAAAGATATAAAGTCAACAAATATACTATTAGATGAAAAGTATAGAGCAAAAGTAGCAGACTTTGGTACATCGAGAATGATTTCCATTGATGTTACTCACCGTACCACAGTAGTTCAAGGAACATTTGGATACTTGGACCCTGAATTTTTTCAAACTAGTCAATTCACAGAAAAAAGTGACGTTTACAGCTTTGGAGTAGTTCTTGTTGAACTCTTAACAGGACAAAAGCCAATAATCCTCCCATGTACAGAGGAAGCCAAAAGTTTAGCTTCATATTTCATCACGTGTGTGGAGGAAAATTGTGTATTTGATATCATTGATGAAAGAGTGACGAGGGAAGGGGAGAAAAATCATTTCATGGAAGTTGTCAATCTTGCAAGAAGATGTTTAGAGCTGAACGGAAAGAAACGACCAACTATGAGGGAAGTCACATTGGAATTAGAAGGTATTCGAAAATTGGAAGGAAAGTTTAATGCACAAGAAGAATATAATGAACTTGATAGAAGTAAAGACTATCAATCTTGGGATGATAATTCTACTATCTCAAAAATATGGTCAGCTTTTGATCTTAGTAGCAGAACACCAGCCTTAGAAGAGATTCGTCTTCTTACCATATAAGGGGTAAATATTCATAATTTTTGCGTCAAATAAATTCATTTTGGTTAAATAATAAGTATCTAACCTTCAAAATTTCTAAGCATTAAAATTTTGAAGGTTATACTTGAATATTGTGATTATACATTGTTAAGTATGTTATTTATGTGTGTAAATGATGTATATTTGTTAGTGGTTGTTTTTGATAAACTTAAAAATCATAAATCTTAATACAAATAGTAAATTTTACTTTATATATAAAACACATTTTTTATCTACAAAGAAAATAAGTAAAAAAATAAAAAAATATTTAAGAGATATTATAAAAGAAATAAAAGATATGCTAATTATTACGAATAAAATTGTTTAGTTTTATTGTAATTAGAGAGAATCAAGAATATAAATAGTGCACCACAGAATACACTCTTCATTCTTAGAGAGTTTGGATTGAGAGATATTATAAAAGAAATGAAGGAGGTGTACATTAAAGTGGTTTTCTTGACTTTATTTTAATTGAAATTGAAACTTGATTAATTTAATAAATAAAAAGAACAACAAATATTTTTTTAATTTTTAATTATATTTGGAATTTATTTTAAATTTTAATTATATTAATTTTAATTGAGATATTATTCCAACAACACATAGAAAGGTAAAATTTTAAAAAATGAAAAATGCATCAGAAAATATTATTAATTATTAATTGAGTTTAGAATTTGTTTTGAATTTTAATTAAATGATGTTATGAGTGATAACATATATAACAAGATAAAATTTTAATTACACTAATTTTTAAATAAAATTAGGTTTAAACTGAATTCATTCATATAATAAGGTATAATAAGGTGAATAGTCAATGCACAAAAATAATACAATCACAAGTTTTTTTATTATTTTATTTAATAATCCTTATTATCTCTCTGTTTTACCATTTTAGATTAAATTTGATATAGTATATATGATCTTACGTTTTCAATATCAATTTTAACTATTTTGAATGATAATATTGAAATGAAAAAGGTATGGAAAATAACTGATGGTATTTGACTCTTAATTGGAAAGCACATACGATATATTCTTAGTAGTTATACTTTCTAGTGTTTTTTTAGTGTAGATGATGTTGCTTATTCTTTTGGCTCACAAACTTTTAAATAAGATCAAACATAATTTAGCCACTATATAAAGATGAAATTGATTTGTAATGACTTTTTTATATAAATAAAAAGTATTCTCAAACATGCTTAATAAATTTTAATTTTTTCTGTTACTCTTAATCAATAATTCAATTTATCAAACAGGTTACCAGGTCAAGCTTGTGGACTTCTAGCATTAAAAAATATTAAAGTTTCTCTATATGAATAATATAACTATTTTGCAAGTTTATAACTTCCATGTTCAAGGTTTTAAATTTCCGAATTATTGTGAAGAGACATTAGGAATGCAGACTTTTTTATGCTTGAAAATTATGAATCCATAAATTATAAATTTTATAAATAAATAAATTTGTTGGATTGATAAATATATTATTGATAATGTGTATATATATATAGTAATAATAATAATAATCCAATAATAATAACATATTACTTTTATTACCTAAATTTTCATTTTATTTTGAGAAAAATACATCTTCATATGCTCTACATAAATGATTTTTTTTTGGGAATCATAACAAAAAATTTGAAAACATTAGTTCTTGAAAATGTTATTATTTTCTTAAATATAGAAAATATGAGATATTTTTTTTTCAAATTCAAATATTTCGAAAAATTAAAATTTTTCTTTTATCAAACATTTGTGTCGTCTAAATTGAATAAAGAGATTTTAATATCCCAAAAAATTAATTACTTAAAAATTAATACTATCAAAATTTTAATTACATTTTTAAATTAAAGTATAATATATTTTATCATATTGTTATATTAATAAAATAAGGTTATCAAAGTGATTTATTTAAACGTCAAAGTATAATTTCTTAAAATGAAAATTAGAAAAATATGAGTAAAGTTAGACAATAACATATATATATATGACATAAATACTTTATATATAAAAAGAAGTAAATCATAGCTAAGAGTGTTTTGATCTTGATTTGAATCCAAAATTAAAGAAATTATAAAACATTAAGGACGGAGCCTGTTCTTTTTGCTGTATCGTCAGAGGTTGGAAAATTGTTTTATTTGTCCAGATTCCTCTCAGTCCCTTTGCTTTTAAACCAGTCAAAAATCATGTCCATATAATCAACTACAAAAACTCTAACTATTCATTTACTTCCTCTTCCATTCACTTCACTCAACTTATTTTTCACATAATTTAATATTTTTCTATTTACTCCACTTTGGAAATGTCACATCAGCCTGCTCTCAGACTTTTCCTGGATGCTGATGTTCTGACTGTTTCAAAGGTTATCCAGAGCTACTTCCAAACAACATATTAGTTTGTTGTTAAAATTTAGAAACTTTTGCTGGGAAGCATTTTATACTGAAGATGTTCTGACGCCTATGATTATTTTCCAAGCACGAGTTCATGACTAGAAAGCAAAAGAACGAAATTATGTTGTTTTTAAATCATTAACGATAAGATCCTTCATATATCTCTTGAAAGATTACATTGTTTTTATTTTAGCTCTTGGAACAACATTGACAATTACAGATTGTTTGTTTCTATTTTGTTGTTTGTTAGTATTTGGAACATTGACAGTTTAATATTATTTGTTTAATTGTCAAAATCATGGAGAAGAAACCGAGAAATTATTGCTAAATAAATTAGATAATTCTGTCAAAATCATAGTATTATAAACATCCATTCTCGAATGAAGTTAGAGACTTGCACAAACACCTCTTGAATCTTGAGCCACCCAACAAGCCAATGATTCTGAAAATGGTAATCCATTTCATCATTTTGGTAACATGGTCTGTACATGTACAGATATCTGCACAAGATGACCCACCTGTAGCAAAGCCTGGCTGTGATTGGCTGTGTGGAGATGTTTCAATTCCCTTTCCGTTTGGAATGAATAGTTCGAAATGCTACGCAGGAAAATGGTTTGAAATAGAATGCAGAAACCCTTCCACAAATAGCAATTACAATCACACACCGTACTTGAAGTCAATAGGAGTGGAAGTGACATCCATTGAAGTTGAAGGAGGCACGGTTACTATCCAACATCCCATTTACCGTACTAATTGCGGAACAAAAGATTCTCCGCCTGTCAACCAGTCGCTGGAAGGAAGCCCTTTCGCGTATTCCCAGAAATACAACAAATTTGTTGCCGCAGGTTGTAATATTATTGCCTTTTTGCTTCTAAATGGTTCAGAAGGTAGTGGTTGTGTGTCCATCTGCGACGAGGACTACAAGGTGGATGATATCGGCAAAATTGAACTTAAAACCAGCGATTGTAATGGGAAGTCCTGCTGTGCGAATTCCGTGCCACTATATCTTAAAGAATACAGCACTGAAATAAAAAGTTTAAAGGAGAATGAGACGCATGAACAGTGCAGTTACGCCATGGTTGTTGAGCAAAATCTGAATACGTACAACCCATACTATCCTTATTATGTTCCCAAAAGCAACAACTTTGCTGTGTATGGTATGTTGAAGGATTTAGATGTGGTACCTGCGGTGCTTGAATGGGAGATTGTGAACGATTTGAACCTTAAACTCCCTGCATCTTATCTCTCTGAGTGTTATGACACTAATATTACATCTTCACACTATAAAAGTTCAGGTCAGAGATGTTCTTGCAGAGCCAGTTATGGTAACCCCTACCTTGATGGAGGCTGTCCAGAAGGTAAGTATATTATACCATTACTTACTGCAGTTAGAAAGCCTTTTTTTTGTATGATAAACCACTGGGCTCTAATTTTCTTACATGCATAAAAGCCAGTTATGAAAATAAAAACAATAACAGCAGATTTTATAAAAAAAATATAATTATCAAATTATTCTGCCTAAACGTAAAATTGTAAGAAAATAAAAAAAAAACAAGAAAAAAATTGATATTCTATATATAACAATATATATGTATATATAAACAAATAAGTTTACTAAAATAATTTTATCTTTCTTTAAATATATTTCCTGCATTAATTCAAAATTTTACAACTGCAATGTTTATTTACTACTATTTAAAATTCGCCTTTTTTATTTTATAAAATAATCATTTTTAATTTGTGTATATATATATATATATTCATTCAATGTCCATAAGAAAAAAAAAATACCCATATACCCACCAAAATATTAAATAATGTGAATGCCTTTTTCGGAACAGTTCTTATCTGTTTTCTACTCCGGTCTTTTTCCGTTATTAGACATTGTTATCAGAATTTGTATTGAATAACATTATTATAAATATTTTAAACACTTTATTCTTCACATTTCAGCAAATTATGCCCCCTATGGCAGACCAGTGAGTCAGAGAACAATATTCATCGTAAAAGGTATGTATGAAAACTGTGAAGTGGTTAACAATTTATATGATTCTTTTCTTAAATAGGAACATTGATTATCCTCATATATTAAAAATATACTATTCACACAGGAGTAAAAATAAAAAAGTGAGAAAATCAATAAATTAAAAAAAAATAAAACACAAAAACATTATAGTGTTAAACTTTATTATGATAATTGATTCTAATAAATGCATGATTGATTATGTACAAATAATAATTATTGTTTTGATTATTATATTGTTAATATATTTAATTATATCATAATTGTCAAAGTACTATTTTGTTTGTTAGAAATGAGTATTAGTGAAGGTGAATATGTTAGTAGAGAGATGCTACTCGCACCCCAATATAGAAAAACTCAACTCTATCCATTTCCAAATATACAAGTACTCCTTGTCACATTTACTCGTGGAACTTTCAAAGAAAAAAAATATATATGTTATTTTATATTTTTATTGAAAAATTTTAAAATATAGATTAGTCTATTTAAAATAAAATAAATTTAAATAAAATTTGTCCAATTAAAATCTAAGTACTAGAATAACAGGTAAATATAATAGTTTTTAATTAATATTTGTTACTTCAAAACATTACTTTACTCTCAACAGCATTACTTTACTCACTTATAATTTGAAGAATAAAACAAAGAATATAAGTTTATTTTAAAAATTTTATTAGTATAAATTTATAATTAAAAATATTAATTTAACTACCTCAATACAAGACTGTTCAGGTAATCTTATGTATGATGGGGATATAAGGTATTACTAGATTTGAGCAAACCTGTTATCTAATCTATTAAAAAATATTGGATTGAATTACCTCAATACCTTTTTTTTATGCCCAACCCTCTCAAGAATTTCTGACTCAAGTTGTTTCTTAATATGCGCTTTGATATTTGTTTTTTATTACATAAATCAACATTGCTCTTGAACTTACACTATTTGTTTTTTATGTTTGTTTCTAATTGTATAAATCAATACCGTTCTTGAACTTACGCTATTTGTTAAGACGTAGTCAGACCATATTTATTGTTTTGAAAAAAAATTGCTAACTATATCAACATAACATAAAAATAAAGCAAGATATAGCATAAATAAAATAATATAGTAAATAATTCAATAAACTAAATCAAACAAAATTTAAGATATTTCATGAGAGATTGAAATTATAAATCTGTTGTGTGTAGGACTGTTTTCTCATTTTTTTTTTTAATTCTAAGATTTATCTAAAAATAAACAGTGAAAATTAATATGTCATAGGTTTGTTAATATATCTAACAACGAAACTCGTTATCCAATCAAAGAAAAATAAGTTAAAAGTGACTTTGATTAAAATTAAAATAAACAATATTTAAATAATTCAAAAAATTTGGTCAAAAATATTTGAGTAACTTGAGTTATTCATTATTGTTCTTTATTTTAATGTCGTTAATTAATAAAACTAACTAGGAGTTTTCAATTTCCATTAAATAAGAAATATGAATGTGAAAAATATTACATTGTTATGGGAGCTAATGAGCTACACCAATAAGCTATTGACATAAGTGAGATTGGACTTCTTCCTAAGTAGGATTTTGAACTTCAATTTTATTGATAGAAAAAAAATATGATAGGAAAGTAGATCTATTAAAAAGTAACTATTCATGTTATTTGTAAAATATTAATAATTAAAAACAGGTAAATAATAACCTAGTAATTAATCTAAGTACGATTTAAATTTAATAAAAAATATAAGTTACAAAATTTAAATATATTTTTGTGGACATGAATTAAGGTGTAAATTTTGTGGGATAAATGTGGTTTGAAAAAACTAAAGTCAATTTAAGATGTAAACTATTATAGTACATGTTTGTATATCATATCTCTTCGCATACATAGTTTTATTTTTGTGTACTAAAAGTCTTGGTAATGTTAATCCAAAATTATGATTATAACTAATATACAGTAATAACATATTAAAAAAATAGTTTTTTTTTAACCTAAATTTTGTATACTTTTTAAATTAAAATATAGATATTTTGTTATGATACTAACAAAAGTTGACAACATCCTACTTTTATTACAAGAAGATGACTATATCCTTTGCTTCCCCAGTGGATTCAGAGTTTATATACTTGTCCACATTTGTGTATGCCCTCTTTATATTTGGTAGATACATTAAATGACTCCACATATACATATACATAGTGTATTATAAGATCTTATTTAAATACATACTCCTATGTGCTTCTCCTTATGCTCTTCGGCAATAAATGCTTTCAGACTTTAGCATATTGGGCTACTAATTAAATCCAACACCTCAACCAGATATAGATATTTTGTCATATTCTCAAACTACGTTTTCCTTTACAACTAAACTAATGAGTTTTTTCTTTTTATACTAGATAATTTGTTTAACAACAAATCTTAAGAAAAAAATAAATAAACTTCATATTTATATGAACTCTCCTACAAATTTCTTTGTCAATATATATATATTAATTGCATATAAGTGAAAAGACTTATTTTAATGTATTGATGTGATAAAATATGTAGGAATTTCTGTAAGCATCGGATCTATCATTTTACTCCTTATTCTGTGGCGAGTGTTCAAGGTTACAAAAGTAACTATAGTGAAGAAATACAGAAAAAGAATCTTCAAAAGAAATGGAGGATTATTGTTACAACAAAGATTGTCTTCTGGTGAAGTTAATATGGATAAAGTTAAACTCTTCAGCTTAAAGGAATTGGAGAAAGCCACTGATAACTTCAATACAAATAGAGTACTTGGAAAAGGAGGTCAAGCTACTGTTTACAAAGGCATGTTGGTAGACGGAAGAATTATTGCAGTGAAAAAATTTAAGGTTCAAGGAAAAATAGAAGAATTCATCAATGAATTTGTCATTTTGTCACAAATTAACCACAGAAACGTGGTCAAGTTGTTAGGAAGTTGTTTGGAGACAAAAATTCCTTTACTTGTTTACGAGTTCATTCCTAATGGTAACCTTTATGAGTACTTGCATCAACAAAATGAGGATTTGCCAATGACATGGAACATGCGTTTGAGAATTGCCACTGAAGTTGCTGGAGCTTTGTTTTACTTGCACTCTGCTGCTTCTCAGCCTATTTATCATAAAGATATTAAGTCAACAAATATACTATTGGATGAAAAGTATAGGGCAAAAATAGCAGACTTTGGTACATCTAGAATGATTTCCATTGATGTTACTCACCTTACTACAGTAGTTCAAGGAACATTTGGATACTTGGACCCTGAATTTTTTCAAACTAGTCAATTCACAGATAAAAGTGATGTCTACAGCTTTGGGGTAGTTCTTGTTGAACTCTTAACAGGGCAAAAGCCAATAACTCTCCTAGGTCCAGAGGAAGCCAAAGGTTTAGCTCCATATTTCATGAAGTGTGTGGAGGAAAATTGTGTATTTGATATTATTGATGAAAGAGTGATGAAGGAAGGGGAGGAAAATCGTATCATGGAAGTTGTGAGTCTTGCAAGTAGATGTTTAGAGCTGAATGGAAAGAAACGACCAACTATGAAGGAAGTCACGTTGGAATTAGAAGCTATTCGAAAATTGGAAGAAAAGTCTGATGCACAAGAAGGATGTAATGAACTTGATAGAAGTAAAGACTATCATTCTTGGGATGATAATTCTACTGTCTCAGAAATAAGCTCAGCTTCTGATCTAAGTAACAAAATATCAACCTTGGAAGATATTCATATTCTTAACATATAACTGGTAAGTATTCTTAATTTTTATGTTAAATAAAATCATTTTGGTTAAATAATAACTATATAACTTTCAAAATTTCTAAGCATTAAAATTTTGAAGGTTATACTTGAACATTATAATTATACGGTGCCGAATATGATTATTGATAATTTTTTATGTTTATATTAGATTGTATATGATGTATATCACGATGGCATATATGCGCTGATGTTTTGTGGCTGTTGTATTCATTGTCAGATGCTGAAGCTATTGAGTTTATGAAAGTCTGTAGAGGAACTGAGGGCATTTGATTCCTTGATCACGAAGACTGGTATAGAACATATTCTTAGTGGTTGTAGTTTCCTAATGAATTTTTTTTAGTATGGATGATGTTGCTTATTCTTTTGGCTAAAAGGATGCAATGAACGTAGTAGTTTATATAAGATTTTTTTTTTGTTATTCTTTTTTTTATGTAGAATTATGATATATTGACAACTTATTATCTTTTGCAAATATATATATTTGTGAAATTACAATATGTTCTATATTATTATATATAGTGATTCCTGTGTTGGAAGAGGAAAGACTCATGAAATTGTTGATTCTTGGAGAATGAGAAAAAAGGTTTGTAGCCAAACGAAGAGATTGTGTGATGGTTATTCTTGCAAGTTATGTTGATTTAGGAGACATCGAGTTTGGTAGAAGTGATCATTGATTCATAAATCAAAATGGGTTTCAAGAGAAATTCTATATTTGTAACACTTTGATTAATATACAAGAGAAGCTTAGATGCTTTGGCAATTGCAAAGTTCTTTTATGTCATGGGAGAGATAAAAGAAAGAGTTGTGTCATAATAAAGTTTAATTACATGGTGTAAGCTTTATGTGAAAATATTTCATGAAATTTTACGTAAATGACTAAACCTAACATATTTTTAATTTCCTTTTCTGAAAATAAAAAAAATTGAAAGCGAAACTATACATGTTTTACTAAATTGAAATTTTTAAAAGTGAAATTATTTGAAATAATATATAGAAAACGCCTTGTTAGCTCCGCAACCACATAACATATAATGTACACTGATATATAGCTTTTTAATGACCTAAACTTAACTCTAATTTTCTAATATTTACCTTAAAATTTCTATAACATGAGAGAAAGAAGGTATAGCAAAACTTTTTTTTTTTACAATGATTAATCTCATCGAATAATTTAACTGCTCATTATATTGGACTTTTTTTTCAATTATGTTTTTTCTTATTTATAAGTGGTATTGGTTCTCAGTTCAGAAGATGAAAGAAAATAACACACAAGAAAAGAACTATTAAACCAAGCATGTAAACTATTTCGTAGCATTTAGAAAACAGATACATAAAAAGACAAGAAGAAACATAAGAGAAAGAAAATTAGAACAACTAGATTCGTGTTTCAAAATTTTGTTCCATTTCTCTCGTGCATACTTTTGTGTGTCGTGCACAAAAGACTTCAAATCACTTAAGATTTTATATACTTAGAAAAGAAAACTCTTGAAACAAATTATGTGTATAAGATGAATAATTAGTTAATACAATCAAACTAAATCATCAGATGATATAATCAGACAAATTAATCATATAATATATCAAGCGAAACATCACGTAATAACTCAAGTTGAATCATAAGATGATACTTTAGTCTGAACATAATAATGAGATGATGTTCTGTCGTACTAAACAAATTTTGAGTCAATTTTAACTAATGCTAAACGTTGGCTTTCGTTTTGAATCGCATGAATCCATTCTGCATTTCTTAACAAAGGAATAATATAATAGAATTATTCGTAACAAAACAAAGGAAGAGTCTTGTTGGGCCACAAGAAAACAAAAGGATCCACCAGATAAATGATCAATATCTGCATCAAATTGAAGTAGTAGATTTCAAGTTTATCACAGCTAAAATTAATCAACTACAAAAACTCTAACTATTCGTTTACTTTCTCTTCAATTCGTTTCTCTCACCCTATCTTTCACATGATCTAATATTTTTCTATTTACTCCACTTTGGAAAAGTCAAATCAGGCAGCACTCAGACTTTTCCTGGAAGCTGCCCTAATTAAACGGTAAAAGTGACGTTTTGACTGTTTCAAAGGTTACAGAGAGTTACTTATAAACAACACATTAGCCTGTTGTTAAATTTTAAAATGTTTTGATGCGAAGCATTTTTATACTGAAGATGCTATGACTTGACGTCTATAATTTTTTTCCAAGCAAGAGCTAATAGACTAGAATGCAGAAGAACAAAATCATGTTGTTTTTAAATCATTAACGTATGAAAGATTACATTGTTTATACTTCAGCTCTTGGAACAACATTGACATTTAGGTTGTTCCTATTTTGTTGTTGGTTAGCACTTTGGAATATTGACAATCTAATATTAATTTCTTAATTCTGAAAATCATTGAGAAGAAACAAAAAAATTATTGCTTAATATATTAGGCAATGCTGTCAAAATCATAGTAATATAAATACCTGTCCTGGTATGAAGTTGAAGGCTTGCACAAACACCTCTTGAATCTTGAACCACCCCAACAAGCCAATATGATTCTGAAATTCGAAATCCATTTCATCATTTTGATACTATGGGCATTACATTTACAGGTATCTGCACAAGATGACCTACCTGTAGCAAAGCCTGGCTGTGATTGGCTATGTGGAGATGTTTCAATTCCATTTCCGTTTGGAATGAATAGTTCGGAATGCTATGCAGGAAAATGGTTTGAAATAGAATGCAGAAACACTTCCGCATATAGCAATTACAGTCACACAGCTTATCTGAAATCAATAGGAGTGGAAGTCACATCCATTGATGTCAAAGAAGGCACGGTTACTATCAAACATCCCATTTACCGTAGTAACTGCGGCATCAAAGATTCTCCGCCAGTCAACCAGTCCCTGGAAGGAAGCCCTTTCGTGTGTTCCCAGAAACACAACAAATTTGTGGCCGCAGGTTGTAGTATTATTGCTTTTTTGCAGTTAAATGGGTCAGAAGACAGTGGCTGTGTATCCATGTGCAACAAGGACTACAAGGTGGATGATATCGGCAAAATGGAGCTTAAAAACAGTGATTGTAATGGGAAGTCCTGCTGTGAGAGTTCCCTGCCACTGTATGTTAAAGAATACAGCACTGAAATAAAAGGTTTAAAGGAGAATGAAACGCATCAACAGTGCAGTTACGCCATGGTTGTACAGCAAAATCCTGGTTATGCTCCCACTAGCAACTACTTTCCTGTGGATGGTTTGTTGAAGGATTTAGAAGTGGTCCCTGCGGTGCTTGAATGGGAGATTCTCAACAATTTGAACCTTACACTTCCTGCAGCTTATCTCTCTGAGTGTTATGACACTAATATTACATCTTCACAGTACAAAAGTTCAGGTCAGAGATGTTCCTGCATAGCCGGTTCCCTTTTCAGTAATCCTTACGTTCAAGGAGGTTGTTCAGGTAAATATATTATTTCAACCCTACCTAATTATTATATCATACCTATTACGTACTGCATTAAAAAGAGGCTTCTTTTTTTTTGTATGATAAACCACTGGGCCTCTAATTTTGTTACATGCTTAAAAGTCAGTTATCAAAATGAAAACAATAATAGCACATTTTATAAAAAAAATATAATTATAAAAATATTCTGCCTGAACTTAAAATTGTAAGAAGATAAAAAAGAAAACAAAAATACAAAATTGATATTCTTTATATAACATATATATATATATATATAAATAAAATTA
>Ga0099824_1000529_pt1 | contig 45948 bp, 16 predicted proteins | sample SiratrowhiteBW_FD_76837 | JGI IMG/M metagenome (GOLD analysis project Ga0099824, IMG submission 76837) | Root nodule microbial communities of legume samples collected from California, USA - Siratro white BW | ecosystem: Host-associated > Plants > Roots > Nodule | place: USA: California... | reverse complement strand
TATATATATATATATATATATATATATATATATATATATATATATATATATATATATATATAGTTATCTCAATTATCGATGGAGTTGAAATAAAATTAATCAAAATAATTTTTTATTGTGCTAAAAATAAAATTTGTCAATAGTTATTTTATTTTACTAAAGTAACTATTTTTCATAATTTATATAGTTTGAACTCTTAATTTAATAATAATTTTTTAAGAAACATGATTCAGTAAAAAATAATTATTATAAATACTATGAATATTATAAATGATTCAATCCAAACATATATAATTGGAGTAATAGTACAATTAAATACGAAAATAATTATAATATAAATAAATCTATATTAAATATATATTTTTAATCAGATTCTATAATATATATATATATATATATATATATATATATATATATTGACAAATTAGTGTCTTTTGCGAGTATTCATACTCTTAATCAGGTAAAGAAAGTTAATTTTATATTTCAATAAGACTTTAGGTTAGAAGATCTGAATATAACCATGACTTGTTCACACGAAATTGTTGATAATTAAGAATTATTGATAATTGAAAAATTAAATTATTTTGATTCTGAAAATGTGAAGATAATAGAATTGATAAGTTTGGTATTTTATATGTTAATATGATGTTAAAAATGTTTTAGATGAAATTGATAATAGTTTGAATATTTGGTAAGAAGAAAATTTTGATAATTAGTAGTTAGATGACATGTTCTAAGATTTATCAAGTTATTGAGTAAATATTAGAAAATGTGAGTCAGACTCGATATTAATGACACTGGATACGTTTAAAGAGATTTGCTCTCAGGTTTGGATGGTGTCGGACCCAACTATTCTAGCGTCGGACAAAGTTAGAGAGTTTTGCTTTCGAGTTGGGTCAAGTCAGGCATAACCACATTCGCGTCGGACATGATATCTTTGGATACTCTTGGATTTGCTGGCATCGGGTGCCACTTCTTTAGCGTTAGACACATTTTAGTTTCTAACTTCTCATTCTCTTTTACTCTTACTTAAGATTTATTATACTTTTTTTCTACTTGTTGTGTGATTCATAATTTTGAATTATGACTTAGATATAGTATTTTTAATAAAGAAAATATCGTATTGAGATTGTTTAGAATGTGTATTATTCGAGGATTTGATCAATAAGGATGTATTATAATTATACTAGTATATTGGAACAAAATAAATGAAGATTACTAAGTGGTGAGAGTTGAAGGAGATTCGTACAAATGACTATGATTTTTGAAAAAGAGTTGGTCAAAAAATGTCATATGAATTAACTTTGTCATACGAGGATCATCGATTTATGTGGGTTTCAAAGTTGAAAGTTGTATAATTGATACAAATATTTGAGACTAATTTAATTCACAAGTATTTTGAAAATAGAAAGTCAAGTTTTTATATATATGAGTCAAATTATTGAATGAGAAATTTGATGATGTGTTAGTTATGGAAAATTGGTTGTTTAATATCATACGAGAGAAATTTAAATTTATGTAAATATCTTTTAAAAATCTCTAATTTACTCTACTTTTTATATGTTATATTTGTTTTGTTTTAAAATAATATGAGAATGGTGTGTTATACGATAACAGAAAATGATAAAACAATATATGAGACTAATGAATAAACAGATAAAATTGTCTTTCTTTTATGTTGATATTCATGTTATAATATATTTTATAAATGATTTATATGTATATTTATTTAAGTGAATTTTTATTATACATCTGCGTGAGACAAAGTTAAAAGGTTATAACACAAAATTAAAAGGTTATAACAAAGGTGTTAAATATTTGTTCTTATGAATTAAAATCTCAATGAACTAGCCTAATTAAATAATAATAATGATAATAATAATTAAATAAAAAATTTAAAACTATAAAGTATAACATACTTATTAATTTTCTATATTTTTTGTCTTAAATATAACCATATCTTAATATATACTATATATATAAATTAAAATTATAAAAAGTTGTACTGTAAATTTCTTGCGAGTTCAGGATTTTTAACTTTTGAGCAACTATCAGTCCAAAGGTTACTGCTTAACACTTGGTTGACTTAAAATAACATGTATAGAAATTAAAATACAATGAAAGACAAACTATACACTCAACTTGAAAAATAAATTAAATTTAAATAATGTTGTACAAATCTTAGCTGACAATGATCCTCTGTTAAAAGAATAATGGTTACACTTAAATTCAATCATAATACATGTGAATAATTTATGCATTTTTTATTGAGACTCTCCTAATCACTCCATCAATAAACTTTTAAGTCGCTTTCTAATATCAGCTTTTGTATTTTTTATCTTAAAAAATATATATTTTTAAATTTAAAATGAAAAGATAAATAATTCAAATTGTATTAACGAAATTATAAAATAAATATATCAATTCACGAATGTCTAATCTAACTAAACTTTATAAATATAAACAAGTGATTAAAAATTGAAATTATAAAACTAATTTCAATCTTGATGACAAATATAAAAAACATAGTCGAGGCAACTAAGATGTTCCCTGAGATAAAAAAAAAAAAAAAACATTTAAAGAAAATGATTTATTAATTATAATGTTGAACTTAGCAACATAGGCACCTAATCATATTATCATATTCATTCGATAAATTTGTATTGCATCAACGGCTAATATTACGAGTTATGGGTAGAGTCAATAAAACATGCAACAAGATTTAGACTTTGGAAAATAAAAAATTAAAGACAATAGAAGGAGATAGAATACAATGAATTCAAAATAAATAAATAACATTTGATTAAGATGTGTTGATGAAAAAACACATAAAAGTAAACGATTTGACCAATGAATGAGAAGAGATAGAATATCAAATACATTAAGTTGATGTCATCTGTGACTTCAGTCCGCATTATTTGTTTGACAATGTCAATGTAATTTGAGTATCTTAATTTAATAATTTAATACTTATCCTCATTCTTTAATCATATTATAACTTTTATTTATTAATTTTATTATATGATTCTAAAAAGAAGATCCCAAAATGAATGGTCTTTATGTGCTTTGTTGTTTTACGATGGCAAATTTGGCTGTTTCCCTCTCTGCTTGGCCTGTAAAAATAGGGTGGGATAAGTTATTAGTTCAGAAATCAAAATTATAAATGATTAAACATGAAAGAACTAAAATTACAAAAAATATAAGAAAAATAATTACAGAATATATAAAATATAGAGAACAAAATTATAATTAATAATGTTTTTTAAAATAGCTGTATCTTCGCAGTAAAAAAGTCATGAAACTGATCTAAATATATCTTTTACAAAAGATCTTCTTACGTTTTTGTTAATATGTATAAAAAAAATTAGTTATTTGTCACTTGTATTGCTGTATTAATACGCAGTACTTAAGTTACGTTAATGAGTCATTTAATGCCTAAAATCTAAGAAAGATTCCCAAATTAAAGCATCTTCTAACAAAAATTTAATGGTTAACGATAAGAAGCTTTTCAAAGTAAGCAACATGGATGGATTTATCACAAGAGTAAGAACCGAGCTGAAAAATTAGCATATTTTATTAATACTTAAGTTTGTTCAGTTATTTTGTAAATTTACATGAAAACCAAGAGTTTAATATAATAGTCTTCACACTCTATACCACGATCTTATACTCATTTAAGTGATTTATTACTGGTTTTTTTATAATAGTTTTGATAATAACAAAAATTAGATAATATTACACGAATGTTTAAATTGTAAATTTGTTAATATGTGTTTTGTTATATTTATAGTCATAGTTAGACAAATTATTTGACAACATGGATACCTAATTAGAATCTCTCTTATAAAATTCAATTTCAAATATTGACGATCCTTTGGTGGGTTTTAAAATTATGTCTAAAATTATTTTTAAATTTTATTAATGTATATAACAAATAATAAATAATTATTATGTGACAATCATTTAGGAGATTTTAAGATAGATTATCCAATAATGAAATAGTCATATTTGTTACTAAAAATAATGATACTTTTGAAGTCATTACAAATGATAAACTTTTGTAAATGAAACAAAATCAGAATGACGCAAAACAAAATCAGAGTTGGTACTATAGAGCTCTAATATTATAACAAAGATATCATATTAACTACATACTATAAAAATAAAAAAATAAATAGCTTGATGAAAAAAAATACTCTATATATAAAATACATAAAATAACAAAATAATATCATAATAATTACTTTAATTTAATCTTAATGATTCTCATATAATAATTATTTATTATTTATTAATATATTTTAATAAAATCTTGATTATTTTATAATAATTATTTATTATTAATGATTCTTATATAATAATTATTTATCATTTGTTATATTTATTTATGGTTGTAGACGAAGAGTTTATATATATATATATATATATATATATATATATATATATAATTCCGATATCAAAGTTATTTGTAAAAAGAGAACAGTCAAATAAATGGATCAAACCGGCAGCATAAAGTAAGAAGTCTATTTATTTAAATTAATTATGAAATTTTAATTTTTTATCTTTAAAATTAAACTTGTCACTGTCAAGAAAGACAAAAAAACTTAACGATTCGTTAAAACTAGTTATTCAGTTTAGTCTAAAACAAAACAGAGAAAAAACTCTCCCTCGGAACTTTCTATACAAATAATAAGAATTATGTGGAAAAATATTCTCAGTATTAATAACAAAAATGATTAAATGTAATATTCTAGTTCTATAACCGTTATTCTTATCTTACATATAATTGAAAAACATAAATTAACAGCACATGCTAACATGGAAAGCTAATTTTAATCATTAGTTAAAAGCAGCTGAGGGTTAATAATTATTAAGATTTTTTCGAAGGGTAATAATTAATAAGGTAAAATGTCAATTATATAAAATAAAACGCATCCCTTATTTTGTTTTCCAAAAACATATATCTTTATAATAGACCGGATTCAACTAGTCTGAATTAAATTGTTAAAAAAATATATTTAGCAGCGCTTCTTGAACTGAAAACCGTTACAAAATCATATTAGTAAGTGTTTGAAGATTACCCGATTTGTTAGAATACACTTGTCCGCAGCCATTCCTAAAATTCCTAAAATATGTTTATATATATCACTTCTAACTTAAAACCAATAAATTTGTAATTCTTTTTTTTTTCATATATTATTACTCAAGATATTATAAAGGAGTTTCTAGAAGGAGTAAGTTTAGAAATACATGTTCTTATGAAATGAAATATTTTCGAAGTTGACTATCTCTCCACTTTATTATTTCCCTTTATTTATTTTTAAAAATAAGATTCGTCTAAACATTTTAAAATATTCCTAGATATATAATTATGGGAAATACTATTCCTTAAACAACATTGGTTTTCATAAAAAAAAATAGAACAAATAAGAAACAATAATCCTAACTCACCAACTTTATTTATGTTGGTTAAATGGGTTGGTGGGAAGAGTTTTGTGCAGTGTTAACAGACATATTTAATTGAGCAAATTGAATAGTGTCACACTTTGATGCTGATTGACACAAAGCACAATAAAGTCACTCATGATTTATTCCTGACATTATTAATTAAATTCCAATGAAATAAATGAAGATGAATGAAGATAGCAATAGTATTTGCAGACTTACCCTTTTTCCAAACATCATAGAGAAGTTAGAAAATACCTCATGTTTTGTTCTTAATATAATATTTTAAATTACTTTTTTAAAATTAAAATCATTATATTTATTATATATATATATATATATATATATATATAGCAGATACCAATTTTCATAACTATTTTTTTTTGTGCTATATGATTATTTATTGAAATCATAGATACTTAAACACCTAATATATTTTTTAGATGTTACTGTTTTCCCTTCTCCATATTCACATGCATTCGCCTACAGTTTTGGCGCATTTAAAGATCTCAAAATCACCATGAATGAAGTTTCAGAGAGGTTTATTAAATATATCCCAGAAAATAAAAGACAAGTGTATTAAATTGATGAAGTAGTAAAAAATGGTAGAATACTGTCCCAGGCATTTGTTTTGAAACAATAGGCATATTGGAATCTAACAGCTATAAAATAATAATAAAAAATAAAAAATAATTTTTTTAATATTTTAAATTTATTTATTTTCAATAAAATAACTTAACTCAGTTCTAAGTTTGAAAAAATAAAGTCATGCAAAGTGTTTGACGTATTATTTGATCTAAGCAAAGTGGTGTAAGAATAATTCAAATCAACTTCTACTATATTTTCCAACCCAATGGAGCTCCAAAATCAACGGAAGCATCCATTGATAATTTAGAGGAAATAGTCAGCATGAAATTATATATATATATATATCTTAAATAAAATGAAGACAGCTTATAATGAAAAATCAATATCATATTATATATGATTGCTGTGTAAATATTATCGTAAAACAAAATCAAGAGAAGATAAAAATTATTTTAAATTAAATTAAATTAAAGACAATATATATATATATATATATATATATATATATATATATATATTAACATTAATAATATAGTTTTACAAATAGTTGAGATATAATTTATGAAAAAAAAAGAGTTAAAAATAGAAAATAAACAAGGAGAGACTATGAATTTTCAAAGAGAAGCTTCTTCCTCCATCAACAAAATCGGTGGAAAAGGGATGCTTCACAAATTGAGAGACATTATTCTTATTTTAAATTGTTTTTCACTTGAAGAAATCGAACACCGATATTCATAGTCTTACACCAATTCACATTAATTGAATCACACTCCCATATTTCTATTATATATAATTTTTTTAAGTATTGTACTTGTCTTAAAATAATATTATTTGCACAAACTAATTGCTATGACTAATAACTTGTTTTTGTTTATTAAATTACTTTTGTTGAAAGGCATAAAATGTAGTTTATGTAAAACAAATTGAGACATCGAAAAAGGAAAATATTATTGAAACAAAATTATTACATACAATTTATTTAATTGTATATAGTTCATTTTATACAAAGAGAATGATCAATGACAAATATATTATGAATAAAATCATTTAAAATTAACTTTAAATTGTGAAAATATAATTATGTTTTTTTTTAAAGATTATGAATATATTTAAACTTTAGAGTGCGTGCCCATTTAATACGGTCATCTTATGAAAATGTTTTATGATAATATGGTTTGATTTGAAATATTTTGGAGAAAGTAGTGGTTATTAAGTATTTATGTGTTTCAAACATAAATACTATATTTTTAAAACAACAACAATAATAGTTAGACATTTTTAAAACTTATTTCTTCTCTTTTTTAGGGATGAATTATTTCTCCTAAGTAGATAAATACCTCTCTCAATGATCTTAAACTATCTTTATTTTTTTAAAATTGTCTTTTATTATACCTTTTCAATTATTTTTTCTTTGAATTTAATTATTTTAATGTTTTTAAGAGAAATTTAGTTAACATGTTCTTGTATAGCAACTTAAATTGTTTATTTTAATTATATAAAATATTTATTTCATACAATATCCATTTCAAAATACTAGTTAATTAATGTATTCTTAAACTTTGAAAATGATAAATATAAACTAAAATACTTAGTTTACAAAAAAAACAATTATAAAAAAAATATTAGTTCAATGCTCACCAAATTCCAATTCTCACTGTACCAAAAAAAAAAAAAAAATCAACTCTCAAAGGCTGAAAATTAGTAACTAACCCAAGAATGTTTCTAGAGAAACTTAATGCTACCATTCAAATTTTGAAAAGTCTAGGAAATTTCTCTTCTTTATTTCATTTCATGGACTTTCTTTCTTTATGATCGACTTTCAAAAAAATAAAATCTATATAAAAGAAATTAAAGATAAAGTGTTAGCAAATAGCTAAATCAATATAATTTTATATCTTTATGAAGAAAATCACTAAACAACCCAAAGTAACTATATAAATAATTCAAAAAGAGAGTTATGATAATTGAAATTTAAATGGAGGTAATGATAAACTATGGGCAATAAAAGAATTAAAAACAAAAAAAACTGTTAAAAAATGCAATAACTATTTTAAATGCATTTTATTACTATTATTTGAAATCAATTATTCTCAATAAAACTTATCTTTAAAAAGTTTATTTTCTATTTTCAACAAAGGCGAAATCATAACATGTATACTTTTTAAGATAGTTACTATAAATATCAACATAATTCAAAATATATTAATTAAATAATAGTCTTTACTTTTGAAAAAAAAAGGCATAATTTTGGCAGTTGAATTAATAAAATGATTGTTCATGACAATGATGGCATATGCTTGAACATTACACTTGTATCGAGCGCGTTAATTATTTTGAAATGAGATTCAAAGGATTACAACCTTTCAAAAGTATTTTACTTTGACCTCAATGCCGCAGTTGTTGAAGGATTTTGCAAATAAAGTATTTGAAAAAAGTAAAATAATAAAATGATTTTTTAAGCTAAATAAGTTTATATGAAAAAATCTTTGTAATAACTTATAAATAAATAAATAAATTTTATCATTATTTATTACGAATGCTTATAAAAATTTATGAAGACAACTAATGATTGATGATGTTGGGTGGAGCATGGAATCATAGATACTTTTGAAAATGAAGTTACATAATGCAGTCAAAGGTGCCTAATTTACTTTCATCATCTCCACAAGCTTTCAACAATTTCTAGAAGTTAAAGAGTGCAATTCTCATCCTCATAAATGAAATTCAAGCATGGCTCCAAGATAAGTGTGGGTTTCATAACTTGAGAATCATGGTGAATGCTGTGTAATTTTTATTTTAGGTTAAAGTTGGTGGTGATATCTTAAATCTAGATATATTAATATAAATTTGGGTTTTTGACAAGATCCATTTTATGACAACTATTTTTTTTAGAGATCTGAAAGTTATTTTTTTTTGTTTTGAGGTTTCATACGAGGTTGCGGCGGAAATCAGGTGGTTTTCTAGAAACAAGTTCTTAATTTCAAAAGGATCACTGTCATATAAGTTAAAAAGTTTACGTGATCCTCAGTATAATTAAATGTTGTGATTTAAGGTTAAATATATTTTAAATTAGAATAACTCTTAACATCAAAAAATATTTATTTATTTAATAAAAATAAAATATTAAGTTTTAATTATATTTCAGAAAATCTTATAGCAATGCAAGGGTAATTAATTGTAATGTGAGGGTACATGTTATATATACACACACACAATAATTCATATCCAAGTTATATTAACTTTATTTATCTTTTTTTTATGTTAACTTTATTTTTTATTCATATACAAAGAAATAAAATAAGAATTAAATAAGAAATTTAATGAAAATATAAAAGAGTAAAAAGAATACCAATGTAAAGATAGATTAAATAACATAAACATAAAAAAAACCAGCATAATACAACAAATAAATTATACAATAAAAACATTAAATATATTACTCAGAAATAATAAAACATAAGTTGAAAAAAATAACACATTACATAAAATAATGTAATAACCTAAACATAAAAAAATTAAAAAAAAAAACAATACATTACTCCATAAATTAAATAACCGAAACATTACTCCATTAACTATTATTTCATATAGTCTACTATACTACTTTTTAAGGATTGATTAATTAATTTATCACTATTCACCTGGATAAAAATACTAAAGTTATAAGACGCGTAAAATTTTAGAATATAAATTTAAATATAAAAATTGATTTTCGTACTCTTATAATTAAGTACAGATGAGTGATAGTCATTGACTTTTGCTTTAGTGTTTTATCCCTTTTTACTATGGTTACAATGACCACTTTTAAAATTAAGTAGAGTAATAATTTTAGTATTATCTTCTCCTTATCAAGCCAGCCATATTTTATTTTCCATTACAATTATAGTAAAAAATAAGGCATTCTTCACTTAAAAAAACGGGTATAATTAAAAAGTTCTAAAAAATTGTCTTCTTCAAGGAATATAAATCTATTTTCAGATTCCATATTTTTTTGACAAACTTAAACAAATACACTATTTTTTTCATAAAAAAAATATATGAAACACGCCAAATCCTCTCATGGTTACTACTTGCTACGTTCCCCTTTTTTCAAAGGTTAGCTTCCGGCCACAACAGTGCTGCATTTCAACAATATTGGACCTTCTCTTAATGCACCTCCATTTTTTCTAACTACATCCCCATAATTTTTAAAAAAAAAACTATTTATTTTTCTAAAAATAAAGTTTGAATGGTTTGTTCTATAAATATTTAGCAACAAGCTTTCCATAATTTCCATAACATGATTTTTAAACTAGAATTCCAAAAATAGGATTTTTAAAATAAGATATTGAGAACAAACTTTTCATAAAAAATGAAATAATTTCAAAATAAGCTTTTGAAAACATATATAATATCTTCCAGAAACAAACATTCCAGAATAAATTTTTCAAAACAGATGAAGTATGAAGTACGTTATGAAATACATTCTGAAACGATAGGACAATTTTTATAACAAGCTTTTTGGAATATAAATTATAACTTGTGAAACAAATTTTCTAGAATAATTTATTCTACCTCAGAGTGCAGTGGTAAATGGGGTGCAACAGCAATAGCAGCAACAAGAGTCACGACTGATATTGGTATAGTGAAGGAGAGTATCCAAGTCTGTGTTATAATAGGGTGTAGGAAGAAGTCTACTTTTTCTTGCCTCGCGGATGAACCCTTGATTTGACGGAAAAGGAAAACTAGCATCTGGAGTCAACAATAGGTTTGATATTAAATAAACGAACGAATGACATTTTCTGATTAATATTTGATTGTGCCAATTTTCAATCAACAAACAAGGTGAAGAGCCTGATGTATTCTTCAACTTGTTCAGCTTAGGGAATTCGAAATCCATATGGATCTCTTGCCATTTAGGATATATTTGGAGATTTAGAGAGATAGAAAATAATTTTTTGTATGCTTAACAAGTTATAAAATCCAATTTAGTTTTTTTTTTTCGACAAGAGAGTCTGTAATATTTAGTATATGATCAGATCAGGTGGTAATTCCATTTCATCACATCCAATAAAGGATAAGGTGGGGGCATTGAATAAGCGGCATTATTTCCAAACAGTGAAGAAAGCAGCATAACTTAAGGAGCAAAGGAAATCAATAGGGTGCACCTTCAGCATCATCAACCCCAAAACCGAGTATATCTTATAACAGAACAATGAAACCCCAACAACGTAATTCCGAGAAGTTCACGAAAACAAAGGAAACAAGTCTCGCTCATTCCCTCCTCCTTTTCTCATTTCTGGAATGTGAACTGTCCTTCTCATTGCTGTGACGTGAGTGTCTATTTGGATGTTTTCTGTGTTTGTGATGTTTTGAGTGTTTTTCACTTCTGCCTTTTTCTCGGGAAGAACCTTTCCTTCTCCCTTTTGACCTTGAACTGTGTCTATCTCTTCTTTCATCATCACTGGATGAATCACTTCCTGCATCACGCCTCCTATGACGATGATGTCTAGAACGTTTTCTGCTCTTTTCCTCTTCAAATGAAGAACTGCTACTATAATCTCGGCGGTGTGTTACGGGGGTTTTAACTTTCCTGTACTCATCATATTTTTCCCTACTAGATCGCTTTCTGCTTTCTTCTTCTGAACTGCTGCTATGGTCTTGGCTGCGGACTAGAGGCGATTTAATTTTGCTGACATCTTTAATATTGTCCCCATCAGATTTGTCGGGTTTGTAGTTCATTGTACTTGTTCCCTTGGTTTTAACATTAGTGCTGTCACGCTTATTTCCATGAATAGTGTCACCTTTTGATACACCACCCTCATGAGCAATATGCTGATCATGATTTAAGGATATCTCGTTATTATTTTGACTGTCAAGGACGTCCGTTCTTGTATCTTGATTAACAAGTTGTTTCTTAGCTGCAATGTTCTTGGACTTCTGTGTGGGGTAAGGCATGTCAGGAGGAACCTCAATTCCTAGTTCCTTGCCCAATGATTCCAGAAAATCACCAGCAATCAGTCGGCTCAATGCTGTATTAGCTACTTCGGCTTTCTTGTCTTGATTATCCACTCTCCCAATACCAGAATCTCCCCCTTCATCATCTGAATCATCGGAGAAAATAGCCTGCAATACATGAATTTGTTATAGGTTGTCATGTGCAACATCACATAATATATGCATTCGTTAAAACAAATTTCCACTCCTAGGATACAGTCTCAGTTCTAAGACTCAAACCAAATTAAATAAGTATTGTCATCAGAAGTTACCCCCGAGATCTTATGCTCACAGACAAAAAAGGGATATAAAAACATGTAAAAAATATGCTTTGTAAAGGACAAAATGATTTCATGTGTAAGTATTAATTTTAAGTAGAATGGTCGGAAAGGGTAAGAAATTGGGTGTTACCTTGTACAGGTCAACTGGCCTTTCAATATTTTCGACTTCCACGTCCCCTTCAGTTTCATTTTCAGTAACACTTTTGGTTATGTCTTCATTACTAGATTGTTGCAAAGGTGAGATTTCTTTCTTTGAAATAACAGGGTCGTCCACTTGGATACCTTTGACTGAATCTGATGTAAAAATCAACGAATCCATTTTACTCCTAATCCGTGGAGCAGGTGGTGGCTGCAAAAGGCAAGAACAAAAAGTGAAAAATGATTTCCAAACCAAGCAAGAAAGTCAATGTAAGAATAACTTCAAAATGTAACAGACTACTTGAAGCACCTTCCCCATGTAAGGATCAGTAAGATCAAAGCGTTTGCACAGAAGAGGTGAAGGGCGCCATTGAAACTCTTCCCTCTTAGGGTGCGTTTTCTTCCTCAAAATATCTTCAGCTTGCAGGTTTTTTTTTGGCTGTTGTTAGCACGGGGATACATCAAATGAAATTAGCCAAAGCTGTAGGGAAAGAAACAGAAGAAACATCACTTTATTCATACCTCTGCTTCACCAGAAGTAAACTGCATAACACCACCTGGGATGAAATCCATGGCAAATGGAGTTAAAGGCTTGCTCCCACTGCCCTGTTGTCCCTTTTCTATTGCCTCAGCTGCAGCCTCAAAACTTAGTCTTTCTTGAGCACGAGCAGCCTCTGACATATTACCAGCTAAACTAGAACTTGCAGAGCGCAAACCCCCTTTATATTTGTCCTTGAGGAACTGCTCAAATCTTTCTTGTTTTGCTGGATCATCTTTGAAAGGCTTTTCTACATTCATCAACTCGCTCTGCCTCAAAATAAAGAAAAAAAGTTAAGTAAAGATCCAAGTGTATTTGGCTATTGAATTGTAACTTCTTTTATTGTACAGAAACCAGTACAACTCCAAGCCTAACGGTACGGGTACCGTTCTGCCAAAAGTCTGGTCATCAAAAATTCAGCTACATCCTTATCAGTAAGATTCCACAGAAAGGAGTCTAAAAGTCATGTCAAAGGAATCATCTCAGTTGAAGGCACAATGTGGTAAGCCAACCACACCACTAGAAGTAATACAGAGATATTCCTCAATTTAGAGTTTAATGCAGAAAGTTTAGACTACTTACAACTGATGCAGACTTGGTAAATGTATCAGTAAGATTAAATTGGAGTTGAATATCTGTAGGAGCAACAAATGAGGATGGAGCTTGGGAGCTTTTTTCTAGAGGTTTTTCCCCTAATATCTGGCCTCGGCTCTCAGCTGTTAGCCTCTTCACACTAGGAGTCATTTTTCCATCCAATTGCTGACTAGTCTGATCATTGTGTTTCTGCTGTGCCTCCCACAATTTCCTAGCATAATATTCGTGGCCAGTTCCTCCAGAAAGAAAACTAAACATTGGATTTGATTGATTCTTTTCTCTAGATAAATCCTCGTATAATTTTCCACATTTAGCTACCAGATTAGCAACCCCTTCAATTAATAATTTTAAATTGCCATCGTCTGGAGGAGGAGTGTCCGGTGGAGTAACTTCAAAGGTCTTGCGGTTGATGTCAAGTGGTCCAGAAAATTTGTGGTGGGGCAAAAAATCCTTAGGAATCAGAGGAGCCTCAAATCTGAAAATCAGTTTTATACAATTATGGTTTAATGTGCAATCGCATAAATACAAAAAAGGCAAAGTAATAGAAAAAAGACAAGCATATATAGACTTCATAACCAACAACTGCTAAAATATTATAGTGATACTAGATCCTGGGGCCATTAACCAACAACTTTTAAATATTATAATTTGAATTACTATTAACCCAAATCAGGGTTAATAGAAATGTAAAACAATAAAGTTTATAATATAGAATTTTTAAAATAAAGAACATATCAGTTCAATAATTTAGCAATAAACTGCTTCGGTAACCTTTCCATTTTATAGTCAGAATTGGATGCAACTCTAAAACCAGGCAGATCACCCTGATCCTTCCGCTCTTTCTTTGTCCGATTTTCCAATCTCAATGTTGAAGGTTCTTCTACTTCTTGAACATAAGCATCTCCAAATTCGTAACCTTAAGAAAAAAAAACACAAACATTATGCTTATTTTTCTCATTCTTATAGAAGAAATTTACACTCTCAAGCTTACTTCAAAGAAATAGACATATCTTTGAAATCAAGCGACACATGCAAGAAACAATGTGATTTTGCATCATCAATACAAAAGCAATTCAATGATTCAATTTCTCCCCCTTCATGCTTTATTAACTAATCATCACCACCTGTAATGCCCAAATATGATACAAGCAAATATGTACAAAGAGTGAGTGCTAAAAATATACTATTTTCTAATTCAAAGACAAGGTAAATCAGAGGTCTGCTCCAATTCGTCACTATTTCCAGTCTTTTGACTATTTCTGCTGTCTGTTAGTCGGAAGAGGAAATTTCTTACATTAATACTGTTTCATCAAGGTATTTTGCAGTAACTGCTTTTCTATCCTATTCTGGGTCCTGTCATATAATATACTTAATATATTTATGTAAAAAGTATTAATTTGTATCTTAATAGCAGTATACAGTGCATCACCAAACATAATAGTATCTTGTACCATATCATATCCTATACAATGACACACAAAATATCAAGCATTAAAACTTCATTAGGTTGTATACCATTAGGTTTTAACACATCAGGCATTTTCATCCTATCACGCATACCAAAAGGGTCCCAAGTTAAACCATGTTCAATCCTAACATGAAAGAGCAGAACTACTAACCAGTGGCATAGACATCCTCATCCTCAGCATCAAGCTCCTCCAGAGCTCCAATGCCAAAACCGGGGGCAGCCTTTCCTGCTGATGAAAGAATGCTGAGAGTTAAATCATCTTAGAGAAAGATATTTTTCATATACTCAGTTTTTAAGTATCTTACACTTCAAACCAAAAAGACTATCTCTAGAGAACCCAAGAGCCCCCTTGTTGGCTAAGCGTGATCTTTTTTTCTCTGTAAAAAAGAAGATAAGGCAATTAGATAAGAATTTCTAGAACCCACATCAGCATTGGCCACATATAGAACACGAAATTGATTACCTCTAAACTCCGGAGCATGCTTGTAAGGATCAAAACCTAATCCGTGCAGATCTTGTTTTGGGTTGAGTACATAAACCTGAAGAAAAGATTTATATAAGGCATGCATATTATCAATAAATCTGTACTAACAAGCAGCTAAAAGACAAATGAAAAATAGAATCACATGAAAACATACGTTTGCTGAGGAATGAGATATTTATTCATCACAAAATCCACCATTGGGTTGAAAGTTAGTATAATATGTATACTGATCATAATATTCACACTAATTTAAGATTGTTTTGTTCAAATATCTATAATTAACACTAGTTTCCAAATATATTGAACTATCAACCATTTGATCACATATTTGTTCTTGTTTTGACCTTTCCAAAATTTGGCAAGCAAAACCAACAAGATAATTTCTTATCATGGCAAGCAAAACCATATTGGAAAGGAAATACACAATCAACCAAGACATTAGAAGATAATCATATATGAAAACTACAACATTTATATATGATTAGTAACAAACTTCTCTCACCGGTGTGCTCTTAGAAATCTGAACATCGTCATTCACAGGCTCCTCAGGAAAATTTTCAATATCACCCTTCACAGACTCAGATTCTGATACTTTCACTTTTGGACCTTCAGAAGAAAATGCTAAGAAAGCTCTGCGTGCCTGTCTTCTGGCATCTGCATAGACAATACAATTACATGAACTGTGATATCATTGCATAGAAGCCTAGTTAATTAGACAGCAACCACAAAATATGTATGAAAAAGATTATTTTACATCAGATTAATATATATTCTGGGTATGAAATAATAATACAACAGAATAAATACCTTATATAATCTTTGTTAAAAAAATTGACAAAGCCTGACTGAGGATTACAAGGTGTAATCCAGCAAGTAACTCTAAAAAATCGGTCAAAAAGCCCATAATACATAACCGTGTAATACTAGGCCCATTCCCAAATAGGAAAACGGAAAATCACTACTGCTACGCAGAAAGGAAAGGTTATGGTCAGTCAGTAAGATGTATAGTAAAAGAATAAAATGTTAATGAAAGGAGAATCAATGCCAAGTGCATTCCATCCTATTAACAATCAGTGAATGTTATTTTAATTTGATCAATTCGCCCTTTAGAAAAGGTTGCCTAAAAGAAAGACAAGCATCCAAATAGGAAAAAGATGACGAAGACCATAAAACAATTAATTTGATTAAATATTATATAAACTGGTAATAACTTTATCCTATATTATTCTTTTTTGATATAGTGCTGAACGAAATTGTAGCAATATATAACAATCTAAATCACAAATACTTACTGAATCTCAGACTATCAAATACATTAAAATAATATCAAATGCAACTAACGAATAAGGGAGATGAACAAAAACACGAATATTGATCTGATTCTAGCAACACATGGATCTAAAACTATGTAATCCAGTGATTTTATCCAGAAATAAAAGGGAAGAACAGCCATCTGATTTAAAGGGTTGTTTGGTTTGAAAAAAATATTTTATGATTATACTTTTTGTTTCGTGTTTTCTGAAGTTTAGACAGAGATGGCGGAAACAAAAAGGAAAATGATAAAAGAATTGTTTTCGCTGTTTCCAATACAAACTTCTAAAAAAATGAAATAAAAAGAAAACACAAAATAAAAAGAAACTGTTTTCTCAAACCAACAGCCCTAAGAACCCTTTCATACAATATAACTGATATGGGATGAACTTGTATCAGAATGTATAAAATGGAGAGTGAACAAATAGCTAAAAATTGGTAATGGGAAACCATACCATACAGTGCATCAGAATGTGAATCCTTGATTGTGCGGCCACGACTCCACCCCATCTTTAAGAGCAGTTTTACCCCTAAAACATGTGAAGGAGGTCAGAAACAGTACTTTTAAAGAAAATGCTATTCAAGTTAAGTGGAACAGACCAACAGACTCAGTGGCCGGAACAACTATTTCATCAGGAGCAGGTCCAGGTATTACAGATGGCCTACAATGAAAAAGAAAAACACAAACAAGCATGGAAGTGTCGTCAGAATGATAAAAAAACAAAACGAAACAAATGAAAAAGGGGCAAATTATGGAGAAAAAAAAGAAAAAGCTATAAAGCTGCATTTGGCTTTCCAGAGAAAACACTCTAATTCACGTTAATAATATTGAAGATTACCCAAATGGTTGCTTATTACAAACATCCATATTCTGTAAGAGCATCTCCAATGTAGAGTTATTAACCTGTTGCTTAACAAAAGGTAGTTTTGTCTTATAAGAAACTGCAGTGGAACAGTTTCTAAAATTTTAGCAGCATTGCCTCTACAAGGAACTGTGCCTAACGAGAAAAATGAGAAAAATTAAATTATTTTCAAGTTGTCAAAAACGTGAAGTGTTAATAAAAATTTGTAAAAATGATGTGGTATGAATTGCTTAAATGATGTGGCATAATGGATTCCATTTAAAGTGAAATAAGAACTCCAATATGTTGTTTGTAAGAACCAGCACTGGACATGATCTGTGATAATGTTAATTTTAACCATTATATTTAGTCATCTTATATTAAGAGAATCAACTCTTCTTCAACTTTTAACTTATTTAGTCCCTTTTTTTTTATCCTTTTTTGTAAGTATTTGAATATTGGTTACTATCACTTGATTATACCACTAATCCCCAATATTTTTGTCTAACAATTGAACACGAGGCACTTGGATCAAGCGAAACAAGATTGGAATCCAAGAAAGTGTAAATGAAAGGATAAAGTTGGAATTTCTGCAAGATTTCTTGTGCTAGGCACCACTTGGATCAAGCCCAGCACCATCAAGTCAGAGAGGAAATTATTGTCACCAGGGCTGAGCACCACCTACCTGAAGTTGGGCGCCACCTCCCAATGGTGATTTGTGTTGAGAGCAACTTTCATCTGAGTGCAAGATCCCAGCGTGGCGCGCAATCGCCAAATGGATAGGGTTGCTTTCTTCGTTTAAGTGTATGTGGCCAGCGTGTAACATGTGGTGTTGGGCGCCAACTTTGTTGACATGGCACATTTAGCTTATTTCTCCCTATTCTTCAAAGTAGCGGAGGGAGGTCCCCTTGGTTTTATGAAGGAAAGAACATGAACATGATTTTGAAAACTTGTGGGCTCTGCTAGGGTTTCCTTTGAGTTCTCCTTTCTTCTGTTTGGTTATCCATCTTCCTCCATTGTTCATCTTTTCATTTTGTGCTCTCCATGACAATGAAAAGCTAAACCCATTTTGTTGAATTAAGATGTAATCAACTAAACTCTCATGTAACTGGTATTGTTTATATTTATATATGTCTTTTCATTCAGTGTTAGCATTTTGTTTCTATGCTTAATGCTTTGGTTTAATCATCCACAGCTTGATATTTGATTCATTAGGTATTAGATAATATCTTTTGTAATGTAGAACCGAATCAAAATAGCTAATGAAGCTTGTACCTAGGAATGGAGCTTGACTCATTAGTTTTCTTAAACCCTTGTTGTGAAAGCAAGTTTGCTTATTAATATTAAGTGCTAAAGGAATTGACCCTTAATAAGTGAATTTAGACTCATTCTACTAAGAAATTAGGGTTCGAGTATACTTTTGGGTTGACTTTAGCATTAAATTGGAAAGAAGTTGAGTGATTATATGTATGAGAATGAGGTTTGGTGAAGTCTAACCCTAACAATAACATACCATATCATTTCTAATCTACTCCGCATTCTAAGTGTTTGATAAAATCCAAAAAATAGTTTTAATTGTTTTTGCACAGTTTTAATTTCTTGAGCAGAACTTATGAAAATATTCTTTAGTCTAAATTAGTTATCAATTCCAATTATTGTTGTGTATTTCACAAATCGTTCAAGAGAAGGATAAGTTCTTACTACTTGCCATGATGCAATTGGTACATTTGCCATTGAACGAATCATGCTAACAATCTAACATATTGAGATTGAAAAAAATGGTGATTATAAGCATGCAAATAGGTAGGATTTTCATTAAAAGAAAATCAGACTATTTGAAGGAGACAATGACATAAATTTTAGTTTCAAGCTTCTAAATTCTTTTAACTCAAAAGATCACAGTGCATCACATTTCAAGGGATCATAAGTTCAACCGTTATACTCTCACCATCACCACCACAAAGGGATCATAAGTTCAACCGTTAAAAGTAAAACTTTTGTTTAATATTTCCAGAACCAGAAAAACTATAGGTGAGCCTAACAATCATTTTAATAGAAGACCAAAAAATCATATACAGAGATAACTAGCACGCCTAAACCCATCATCACCAGAAAAGAATTTAAAAGTAAAACTTTTGCTTAATATTTCCAGAACCAAGAAAAGCTATTGGTGAGCCTAACAATCATTTGAATAAAAAAGCCAAAAATCATATACACAGATAACTAGCATGCCTTGTTTTGCTATTCCTCCTCATCACTGAAGATGAAAAAGGGAAGCCCAGTGCATGAGGCTCATTCCCACCTAGTGGGGTCTAGGGAGGATAAATGCACATTGCCTTAGCCCTGCAGGCAAACAAGCTGTTTCTAGGATTTAAACCCGTGACACTCAGATTGTAAGGTAGCAACAACCTTGCTGTTGCACTAAGGTTTGCCCTCTCTATGTGACTAAATGAAATCAAAATTAAAATGTCAATAGTTTGTCTATAAGCATGATTTTAAGAGAATTTATGGTGTCATTTGATCCAAGTAGCCAGCTCCACCTAGTGAAAAAAGGATTGGTGATGGTTGTTCACAATAAGGTGATTATAATAGAAAGAGAGAATAACCTTTAACAAAAGAGGGATTAAACACACACACAAGTTGAGTACTGGAACAAAGTTCTCCAACCCCTTGAATATTTAATAATGGAATTCTCCAAAAAGAATCTACCATGGGTTAAGCATCAAAAGATGTTGAACACTTTCCCATTTCTCACAAAATTTGTGATACTTGATCAACTGTCAAAAAAACAAAAAATAGAGGCCTGGTAATGGTTTTCCTATAAAACACTAAAGCTACAGAGAAGCAAAAGCATTTTCAAACCCACTCTGTTTCATGTGATATTGCTATGGATAAAAGGAACTTAAAAAAAAAAAAATAAGACATCACAAACAGAAGTTAATTCATATATACACGTCAAACGACCATAATAACAATTAGATAAATAAAATGCACCTCTGTTTCTGTTCCTTCTCAGCTTGTTTGCGAGCAACTTCAGCAGCTGTGAAACCAAATGTATCAAACTGCGAAGTAGTCCCCAAAAAACGACCTTCCAATTCCTATGATACATGGAAAGGGCACGTTAGAATACAAAAAAAAACTTAATCTACCAAAAAACCGAACACCCAGACACCAATTAAGCAACAACCTACTTGATTCCATCCACATCATAGAAATGTTGTAATTAGAGTAGTGATAGTATCACCATTTTTTACAGTATAATTTTAGTTCAGATTCCTTCTAGACAAGCAGACAAGATTATATCCCTGCCCTTAAAGCATCACAGTATCTAATGATAAATACATAGCCCTCACCTAAGATTTTGAAATATTAAAATATCACCCTCTATTCTCCATTTCAACTAAAATTAAGAGAAACTTCCTTGCTTAAATTCTAATAGAACACACATTCCTTAATTTTAGAATTTTAACATAACAAATTTAATTGCTTTACGTATTCTTCAAACTATTTGCTTCTAACCTATTCCATTTTTAAGTGAGTGCTTGTAATTTCAAAATCTCAAAGGGATATATGGATGATCTATTTGCTAATTTAAAAATAATAAAGTTTCAAATCAAAAGATATTGAAAACGACATAAAAATGCAGAACCATTTAAAAGGCACCAATAAAATTGATCATCAATGAATAATATATATTAAGCTTAAGGACAACTGATCAATATTTACAGAAATATCCAGCATGAAATGGCTCTAGAGTAAAAGGCTGGATCAGCTTGATATCACACCTCCAATATCTACATCTATGCTGCCTTAGAAGTGAATAGGAGGACTTTGAAACATATAAATTTAAATATCTGGAAAATTATACATAACACAAAAACCTATACTGGCATGAATCATTCAACATACAGATTTCTCGTCTTCATCTAGAAAATTCATTATATTCTGCTCTTTGAATTCTGCTCTGTTCTTCCTGGATGATTTAAATGACTGGGGTGCCCACCCTGCATATTCATTCATAAAGTTAACAGACACAGCCAGCTTTAAAATTCAATTCTGTAACAGGATGGTTTTGACTTACTAATGAACTTATACCTTCTTTTGAGCCCACTGTATTATAGTACCCAGCAGAATAGCCTCCTGTAAATGCTCCATGGAATCTTCTCCGCCCTTCCTCGTCTCTAACCTGGAGTTGGTGAAATCCAGCATTAATTAAGATACAGCCAGCATTAATTAAGTCATGCCAAATTATTATCTTTTTTAAAAAGGTCGTTGCTAATGAATTTAAAAACTAAAACCAAGTACCAACTTTAAATATAAATCACATATATCCACACCATTTCACAACCATAGAAGCAATCAACTGTCTTTCCTTGAATACGGTTCAAACACAAAAAATGTTGAAATGTAAATTCAGTATATGAATGCACTCACTATACATCCAAAACAACATCACAAAAGAACAACTACAGAGCACAGCAAAGATACAATAGCAATTAACAGGAACATTCGAACACTCAAACTATATTCCAATAGCCTCCAGTCAATTATTTTCACCAAGTAAGTATGTTCTAGTCTTTAACCGAATATCTCTAGAGACATAGCTATCAGAAACAAAATTGAACTCCTCCATGAACTTAGAGGCAGAATTAAGACAAACTCAATCCGACCGTTGATACAACAGCATAATCAACTTCAATTTCTAATTTCACAGTAAGAAACAAAACCAAAACCCCTAAGTCTTTTTGCCATGTGCATTGGCAATTTCCGGAAACAGTGCCAACGCCCAATCAATTCACGCCGACGGTGGAGAGAGTAAATCCTTACCTCTTGCTTCCAAGCGGGGAGGGTTCGGAGTTGACCGGAAGACTCGGCAACGGCCTTCTTCTTGCGACCGATTAAATCGTCCTCACGCTCTATCGGCGTTCCATAGAAAACAAAATCGTCTTCGTCAGACTCCATCTGTCTCCACTGAATCGTTCAATTGGAAGATTGTTATTGCCCAGTCCAATTTCACACGCACTTATTGGTATTGAACGACGAAAAACAAGTTAGGGTTTCTCCGAAGCTTGTCTTTGGGTGTGCAAAATCCATTGGCATGAAGAGCTATAGTAACATGGCTAGCGCGTGGTAGAGAGAGAGAAAATCTTTTCATTCTTATACAAGGGGATCAATTTTGCTTCCAATTCATGTTAATTTTATGTTTAAGAATTAAATATGTAAATTTCTAGTTTATCTCTTTTATTTTTGTTATATAAGTTTCTATTATTTGACCATTAAATATGTTTTTTTTTATTTCTCTCAGTTTATTTTCTCTTCTAAGTTTGAACTTGGTTTTATTATTTTTTGAATTTCAAAAGTTGAATCTTTTGGTTCTTCTTTATATATGATATTAGGGCACACCTTAGTCTTAAATCACAAATGTATAATTTAAAACCTTTTTAACAGTTAAACTTTAACTTTTAAATTAAAATTTAAATTGTTAAATAAGTTCTTTTGCCTTCAAAATTGAAAATTGATAATTTTAATATTTTTAAGTGTGTTGATATATTTCTTTTGATAGCATTTCATAATATATAAACATATATGACTAAGAAAACATTAAGGTGACAAAATTTAGAAATATCTAAATCTTATTCAACTCAAATTTAAATCTATTTTTTTATTTCAAAAATTGAGTTAAACAAAGGTGTGTCCCAATTCAACCCAAACGTTAACGAGAGAAGAGGTTATGTTTTTGGGATGTTAGAACAATTTATTTATTTATCCTTTACCTAATTCCTACTAGTGTAAATTGACAGAACATTCATATTCAAATCTTTTATTGCATCACTTTTTTTTTTTTCAAAAATCACCACTAAATTAGAAATTCTTTTTATATAATTTATATTTTCAAAGGAAATTATTTAATATAAATTATTTAATGCAAAATTTATGAATATTAAAATCAATGTAATAGATATTTTTCAAAATATATCATTTAGATATAATATTTATATATTAAAATATACCAAATGTGAATAATTTAAGTTTCTTACTGTTGTTGTTTAAACTTTAATCAAATTTACATTAATAATGATAATGTTGAATTATAATTTAACAGTTTAACCAATAAAAAATTATATAAAATTATTTACTATATAACACTCTGATAAAAATACACTGAAATGTAATTTAACTCTCCTTCTTATGAAGATTTTATTTTTTGAATTTATATATAGATGGAAACACGCAAATATAAATGTTTTTTTTCCTTACATCTATTCTATAATATTATGTTAAATATCTTATAAATTCAAATATTTTTAATTACTTTTTTATTAAAATTTTTTGTTTTATTAAATATTTAAAATATTTTTTATTTTTATTTATATATTTTATTTTTTAGTGTCATTGTTATCGGAGTAAAGTGATGATTATTTTTGTCTTCAAAATTTTCAACTTGTTCATCAATTCATTTTTACACTCTTTTAGTCTTCATTAATCTCAAACCCTAATTGAGAAGGAAGAAATAAATTGGTCAATAATTTATTGAAAAAAAACAAAAGTAATGATTATATTATTCTATTACAAATATTAAATTTCTTAGATATTTGGAATTTAATTAAGTTTTTTTATTAAATAATTATGTCAATTAATAAAAAATATACTTTTTAAATATTTGTAATTATTTAAAATTATATTTTTAAATTTTATTATTTAAATTAAAAAATTAGATACATAACAAAACGCATATATTTATTTTAATATTTTATAAATAAAAGGGTATCATATTGCATGTACTTATATGCTACTTGTTAATTTTTAAATGATGTCATTTCTTAATATGTTATCCTATAAAAATAGATTTGGATCATACTTTGGTTTGAATTTGTATTTTAAAGATGATGTTTTTTTTATTATTTTCAATGACTTTATTTTTAAAGAAAAAACTTGATATGTTGTCTTATATAACGGGAGAAGATCAACGTAAATTCATGGACATCTAAGTTTTTTTTTTAATTTGATAAAATAATAAAAATGATTAAAGTAATTATTTTTTACAACTTTTTAATTTATGAATTTCTTATTACATTTAAAACATTTTTTTCAATGCTCACAAAATAATTTTTATTAATTAACAATATTTGTTTAAAACGTATATGGTTACTCGTGATTACTTGTCACCATATATAAATTTTGAATAGTTTTTGAACTTGTTTTCATACTGTGATTTTAGATTTTATAAAAGTGTCCAACATATTAATTTTAAATTATAATAATTAAAATGGAGCGAAAGTAGAAGATAAAATACAAGAAGACAGTTTTTTTTTTTAATATTGTTTAATTTGTATGATTTTAGAGATAGTTTATTTCATCATTATTATATAAACAGGTACATATTTTATGATGTTTTGTTTTTGACATTTTACTTAATATTAATATTATGCTTGGTAAATTCAAATTTAAAATATTTAAATACTTTAGTTTTTTCTTCAAAAGCTAACATGAAAATATATGATAATTCCAGAGACAACAAATTTGTAAAAATGAAAAAAAAAAGGACAGAAAATGTAAAGCCAACGCGCTGAGTGAGAGCGCGTGGAAGAAGGCATCTGGCAAACGCGTTTGGGGCAGTGTGTGGGTTGCCCTAATCGGATGCGAGCGAGAACTGGTTCTCTTATCCTGTGAAACTGTCATCATAAATTCATATAACACCCTCAGCCATGTCCTCGCTCCCGCACCTTCTCTTCCTTCCGCAACTACCAACTTCATTCGCGCCTTCTCGGATCCTACCTTCTCGGTAATACCTCATTTCTCCTTTTCCTCTTCCCTCTCAGATCTGTAATTTTTTTTTCCTATTCGTCTATGTATCTGTGCCCTAATTATTCGTTTCGTTCGATTCTAGGCTGAATCATGGAGCCTATGGACATAGTCGGCAAATCAAAGGAAGACGCTTCGCTTCCTAAAGGTTTTCCTCTCACGTTCCTCTCTTTCAATAGTTATTATTATAATCATATCGAGTTCGTTGGAATCGGTTGTTATTTGCACAGGTGAATTCTGGAGACTGCAGAAAAGAAATATAAATTGTCCGCAATATGTATATTTTTTGACATTTAGGGTTAATATGTCTGTGATAAAGCTTTTTTTTCTGAACTGCACTCCTAGTGAGATCATAATTAATTCCAAAGCTTCTTTGTTTTTATTAATTTTTAAAGCTTAAGTAGTCGTCATTTCAAAATGGTCTATATTTAAAAATTAATCACTAGAAGACTGTTATAGTTAATGTTCTTTTGAATAGGTTTAATTGATAAAATGTTGCTGGTTAATAAGGAAAAGTGATGTCTGGTTCTTTTAATGTTTATGATACTTGACCGTCAATCTCTTTTTTCTCTTTGATAGGCAGTGCATCATTGTGTATTGCTTAATGAATCTCTGATTTTTTTGGCAGCAACAATGACAAAAATTATTAAAGAAATGTTACCCCCAGATGTACGTGTTGCAAGAGATGCCCAAGATCTCTTGATCGAGTGTTGTGTAGGTCAGAATTTTATTATAATCAATGATAATTTTGTTTCCATGATATGGTCTTTGATTTGTTGACTTAATTCTTTTAGTTTTAGTTTTAGGAAGTTAGAGATAGTATTGTCTACTATTTTTATTTTTCTGATGACTGTTAACTGTCATGGTTCTGGGCATGGATTATAAGAGATGCCAATAATGCGCTATAACAGCTGTATACAGTTGCAGCTATGGTCCCCTTCATAGAAGCCCATCGTACCAGCTCGTTGTCATGCCTTGTATGGTATCAATTGTAGCTGCATTCATGGCTATTTGCGGCATTAGTGTTTGCTAAATCCTCATTTACCCCGATACTGTTTTTGCTTGAGATTTATTTTGGGGGCTTTTATGTTGCTTCCCTTATTCGGTGTTCAAAATTTGACACCATATTCTGAAACAATCATGTAACATAGACCATTATTCTTTGACACCATGTGTGGCCATCTGATTTTTTCTGGCAATTCCTGGTGTTTCTGGCCTTGCTCTACTCTGTGGCACTATTTCCAATCTTCTACTGCGTTGTTTCTATTCAATTCATTCTCCCTTTATTCTGCTCTTCATTTTGTTGCAGTATCTGACCCGCAGGTCTTTCTTGATTTCATTTATGCTTGCTGTTACCTAACCCTATCATACCATATTAGCTGTGTATTACTATAATGTATAGTGTAATAACATTGTTGGTAATAGAACTTGCTGTGTTTTTAAATATACAGTTCTTGTTGAAGTAACACAATTGTTTGCTAGTATATCTATATTGTGGACATGCTGAACGTGTGTGTCATTGCTTGTATTGTCTAAAAATTTAGGTAGAGATTCTCTTTAGAGTTTCCTGCTTCATATTCTTAGTTATTTTCTTAAGAATTAAGATCTTAGTCGTTTATTTGTCATTGTAGAGTTTATAAACCTCATCTCGTCAGAATCCAATGAAGTCTGCAACAGAGAGGAAAAACGGACAATCGCACCTGAGCATGTATTGAAGGCTCTACAGGTATTTGTCTATCCTTTAAAGCTTCCCATGTGGATATTTTCTACTTTATATTTGAGCGTTTATGTCATTTCACGGCATGCATTATCTTGGGTTGTATTTTGTTTGGCTGTGAAGATTTCATTCGACAGAGGTTCCTTAATGACAGTTTAAGGAAGCTGAGTTGAAAGGATTAAAGATTAGTTATTTAATATTAGCAATTATTTTTTTCCTCTTTTCATGGAAATTCCTGTGCAACGATTTTTGTCTTCATGGTCAAAATTGCTGTAATAGTTAAATAATTGCATTCTTATCTATGATGAGACTGAGCACAAGTTGCTAACACTTGAAATTAAAATTTTTAGTAGGCTGATTAGGCTCCTCTTACAGGTTTATTAGTAGATCTAAATAACTGACAGCTCAGCATAACTTCAGTTAGTTAGTTGTATGAATAATTATGACACATCCACCTAATACTTTGTAAAAGAGAGTTAAATGAAAAGTAAGTGCATTTATTATCTTAGGAACATTAGAAACGTACTTTCTTCTTCTTGTAAGTAGGATGATTCTGTAACAAGATTTAGAATTATTCTTATCTTACCCTGAAGCCAAAGTAGCTGTTGCCTTTTCCTTGAAAAATTAGAGTCTATTTTGGTATCCTGCCGAGTTTTGATAATAGATCATAGCAATATGCATGCTCTCTGCTATATAATTTACATGTATATTTTGCTTTAGGAGTGCCTTGTTAATTGAAAAAGGAACAGTTCTTTTAAAATGAATTATTTTCTATTCTGCTGTTACAAGTGTTCCAAACTTAGGTTCATTGAATCCTTTAAACATGCTGCATACCTGTTTCTGGTTTTGTTTATTTATTTGCTCATTTCCCCCCAGGTTCTTGGATTTGGTGAGTACATTGAAGAAGTTTATGCAGCATATGAACAGCACAAGATGGAGACCATGGTAAGTAATATTAATGCCCGTCTGCATGTTGAATTCTTGAGTGATACAATACAAATTAGCATATTCACTTTCTTGAGTCCCTGCTCGACACCTTAATTTCTTTATGCGTGAACTCAAGAAAAATAAAAAAGAAAATCTGGAGAGCTCCCTCATATTATGAACGATGTTTATCTGACCGTCTCAAACAATCTTTAGTGGAAGCTAGATTTCTGCTTTCCAACTTGGGTCAGATGAAAGAGGGACTGTCTTGAGGGAGCACCTGCCGGGCTCATTGATGGTTCTTCTCTAAAGAACCCCCGAACCTATCATGGCTCCATCTAATGTATTCCCCTGGTTGAGAGACAGATGGAAATGGTATTTGGGTAAATATGCTGGAAAGATCTTAACGAACTGGTAGTCTGACTTATCTCCGTTCCCACCTGGTGTTTTCAGCACATGTTGACTTACCTCCAAATCAAAATTAGTTAATGAACTTGTTTTTTTGCCCTTTTATTTGTATTGGGAGCATGGTGAGCCTGTTTTGTTGATCAGTGAACATGGAAAGTGAGTTTCGGACAAGTTCATTGCTGTTGTATACGAATTAAATGTTTTTTTATCAGTTAATATGGAAAGTGAATTTTGAACGAAGTTAATTGTTGTTAGTATGAATTTAACTGTTTTTGTTATTATTTTTGTCTTCCAGCAGGACTCTTTAAAGGGTGGTAAATGGAGCAATGGAGCTGAGATGACCGAGGAAGAAGCGTTAGCAGAGCAGCAAAGGATGTTTGCAGAGGCACGTGCTAGGATGAATGGTGGAGCCATTGCTTCCAAGCAGCCAGATACTGACCAAAGTTAAGATAGTTGACTTTAGGATCTTTATGGAAGCATAGGCAGGCACCCTGACTCCTGTCTGTGCTTCTAATATTGTGTACAAAAACCATTCACTAGTTTGCTGGCCTATGTGGATGTGCTCTCAATTTGTATTCTATCGATGAATCCATATTTGTAAGTCAATGTAATTAGTGAGAGATCGATCATGAAAAGCCTCCCATTTAGCGTTACTTGTAATTATTTGATTTACTTTTTGTATCTTCCATATACTAACAACTCCTAGCTCAATTCTGACAATAGCTACTAAAGTTAAGTAGTTTGTAACAAATTATCAAATATGTAGAAGCAATGGTGTTTGGTTTATTTGTTGCCTTGATTAGTATGGGAAATCTTGCAAGCTCGAAATACTGTGTAAGCGGAGTCATGTCATTTCAATCACGCGCAGTTGCGATTTATACGATAATAGCACTGTCCCTTTCATTCTTTTTCTTTACGGCTATTCCATCAAGTTCTCGTGTAATTAACTACCTCATGAACTCTAGACCTAGCAACCAAAGTCTAATATTATGCAGAGCTAAACCTTAAATATCAATTTTCATAACAGTGCAGTAGGATGGAGTGCTTAGGGGACTAACCTAGAACGAGGTCGAGGTGTCAGTTCGCTGATACGTGTAATGTAGTCTCACGTAGTCTCTGTAGCCAACAGTAATGGTTAACCTGATGTCACCATGGTGCGCCTTTGCACTAGAAGACATAGATGGTGCAGGAGAGTGTGCTAAGTTCATGTCGAGTTTCAACAGTGATGGCTTTGTGTTTTGTTTCTTCTTGCTTTAGGTTTTTTTAATCCTTTTTACCGTTTTGGGCATCAAGTCAAAAGAGTTTAGTCGAGCACAATGGCACAGGGCGCAAACCCCTCTCTCTCTCTCACACACACAACACTCCCTCCCTACCCCACCAGAAAGTGAAATAACAAACACATTGTCTCCTTAGATTCCTTTCTTTTCTATTTGAAGCGCACTCTATCCCAGTCTCTCTCTGATTTCCTATATCAGCTGGTGGGACTGGTTATGTTTCTTTTGTCAGGATTCTCTTGCACTCACTATATGAAAGGGGGGAGATGGCTAGAATAACAAAGAAACAATTAAATAAACCTAAAAGCCCAACATATCTATCCCCAACAGTAGAAAGAAGAAACCGGATTCATACTCTCTCGTCTTTATCTCTCTCTACCACCTGACCTTCTTTTTAAAGTCTGTTCTCCCATTCTCTTAAGAAGACACTAGTCATGGATACAACCTCAACCACCCAACCTCAAGACTCATCCTCCAAGAGGCATTTCCATTGGACCAACAAGGTTGGAAATGAAGACGTCCAAGTACCCCCCACCTCTGAAACAATGTCCAAAATCATAGACCAAGACACAAACACAAAGGGAAAAGAAGAACAACAACAAGAAGAAGACAAGGGTGTTCCACTCCCCGGCCCTGCAGCCACTTCCCAAAGAAGAAAGCTTCAGGCCGTGGCAATCTCAAGGCTCCGCTCCGTCCTCACCGTGTTCGGCAAGAACCGCTCCAACCTTCCCTTCGGCCTCGGTTCTCGAGTCGTCGGCACCCTCTTCGGCTACCGCCGCGGCCATGTCCACTTCGCCTTCCAGAAGGACCCCACTTCCCAACCCGCTTTCCTCATCGAGCTTGCAACTCCCATAACAGGTTTGGTTCGTGAAATGGCTTCTGGGCTGGTCCGAATCGCGCTGGAATGCGACAAGGAAAAAGAGTCAGAGAAGAAGAGCTCGAGGCTGCTTCAGGAGTCCGTGTGGAGGACCTACTGCAACGGCAAAAAGTGTGGCTTTGCCACCAGAAGAGAATGTGGAGCGAAAGACTGGGAAATCCTGAAGGCCGTGGAGCCTATTTCAATGGGTGCAGGTGTTCTTCCAGTGAGTAATAACAGTGATGGAGGTGATGGAGAGGTGATGTACATGAGGGCAAGGTTTGAGAGAATTGTTGGGTCCAGAGACTCTGAGGCTTTCTACATGATGAATCCTGACAGCAATGGAGCACCTGAACTCAGTATTTATTTGCTTAGAGTCTAGTTACCAGTTACTACTACCACTACCACCCCTTTTAATTATCATACTTAACTTTCTTTCCCTTTTAGTTTCTTCTTTCTGGATGTTAAACACTAGGCTATTCCTATACTACTTGTTTAGCTCCTCAATCATGAAAATGGTCACTTAGTTCTCTGTTTTTTTCTCTTTTTTCCCCCTCTTCTTCCTCCAGGAAGGAAGAAGAAGTGGGGTTTCAGTTTTTTTTTTTTGCTAGGATAGGGGGTAGGGTAAAGGCAGAAAGGGGGAAATTAATTGTGGGTTACCAATACTTTACAGGGGGATGGTGGGGTGGGTCATGAAAGGTGTATATGTATAGTGTTGTTTCCAATCCTTTAATTAGTGATATGAGGCGAAGGTTAATGCAAATCATCATTGTCTTCCCATTTTTATTTGGTTTACTAGCTTTTGCAATCTCGTTTTGCAGTGTTGTTTTATTTGATTCCACTTGATGACTTGCCTTTTTTGTACTGTGCTCCTTCACGCTCCCTTTTTTCATTTTTCTTTACCTGTGTGCTTATTTGCATGATGATTAACTCGGTCCCCATTGTTGAAGGGTTACTTGGACTTCTAAAATTATATTTCACAAACCACTGCTACTCTAGCTGGTTTAACATTTTACTAGAAACTATTATGTTTCAAATTCTGTGTAAATGATGCTTGGTTTGCTTAGAGACAGAGGAAGATTGTTTACGAGAATATCACTTCCTCCCCTCTCCTCTTTCCTTGGATGATAACTTCATTATTATTTGGTTCGAGTGCCCTTTCATTTGTTTTGTTATGCTCTTTTTTTTCCTGTTTTGTTTGGATTCTTTATCAGCATGTTCTTTTAACCCAACACAATTTCAGTATTTGGTCTATAAAAAGTTAATGTTATTCCAATGATTGCTTTTTATGCACAATTTTGTTCACGAAGTGATCCCAAGAATTTTTCTTAATGTCTAAGCCTAATCATAGATGTCATCAAAAGCAAAATAAGAAAAGAAAAAATAAAATTTATATTCAGATACTAACAATCTGACAGCAGACCCCATCTTTTCCTCACTTTTTTCCTTTGTTTATACACTGATCATTTGCTTTCCCTCTTGTTGACTGCTTTCCTTTTTGTTGGCCTAATTCAAATCTGAAACATACTCACCAGGTTGTTTTCATAGTAATTTGTGCAGCTTTAGTCGATAGCAGCAGACTATAGCCCACTACTGTCAACATTTAAGACCACTTTCCTTTATTTTCTTTTGTTCTCACATGGATTATTCTTGAATGCCAATCTTATTTGAGATAACTTTAGCACTAAATATAGACATTTTTCATTAACAATTTGAATCTTTATTCATTACGTGAGAGTATTTCTTTTTGTTAGACCCAACATTCATAAAATCCTTTGCCCGGACAGTTTGATCATAATAGTGATAATTCCTTTTGCCTTTCCCTTCCTAGTTTTCAGGCTTTAGAAAATTCCTACTATTTCCCTGCAACTTTGAGAGAAAAGATTGAAGATGAGGAACATATGTGGCTTACAGCAAGGACAAAATAAAACTCTCAAGAAGTCTTTCACCGAAACCAAAGTCCTTTTGGTTATTTTAATCATCTAGTCATCATTCTTCCAAAGATATAAAAGCTAGTGGCTTCACATAAAGTTGAACCACAGATTTACATTATCATTGTTGTTCAAACTAATGCACCAAAATCTCCCTCAACCCACCAATTGAAAAGAAACAGTACTACAGATTAGAAGAAGAAGAATGCATAGGCTATTACAAAATCCAATGGTTTGGTCTTTTACATTTGCTATTGTAGGACATGCAGTCCTTACCTATGAACAAGTATAAGCTTAATGGCTAACTAATTTGTTACAATATGACAAATGAAAGCAAAAGTGGGGCTGCATGTCAAATAGACTAGTTATAATTGAATAATCACTTCAGACTGATATGATGTGTGTGCTTTCTTTTGATCAGGCAGGAGAGACTTTTCTCCTACCAGGTTTGAATTTGAGTGACAAAACTAAGCGATCATAGGTACCACTTGATGTAAATCAAGTGAGCAAAAGGGTCACACGTACACTTACATGGTACCTAGGAAAACAACCACCTCAAATAATGCCTTCAGAGCAGTACCACGTATTTTCCTGCAGGTTATATATGTGCTGTTTTGGGGGTCTACTTCATCAACAGTACCATATTAATCAAACCTCAAAATTTTGATTCAAATACTAAGGATAAGTTTGTGTAGCAGAATTAGATGAGTGAATTTCAGTGTTCTTTCAGAGATATATTTGGCAATAATTAGTTGGATTTAATTTGTGTATAAGTATGTAAAGTGAAAGACAAAACTAATTTACTGTTGATTTGAAGTTAGTTAATTTTAGGAAATACTTTACCACAAATCACCAGTGATTGCACGTGATTATGAGAACAATGTGATAATTGGAAGCCAAATAATCCAATGATGTTTGTGAAATTAGTCTATTTTAGTTACTTCATGTAGAATGCTATTTTTTTAATCAATTGTTACTTTCCTAGAATCTTTACTCATTTGGGATGTTGAAACTTACTATATCTCAATATAAATTAAGTCTTAAACCCTAAATTTCTTTCTCAACCAAAAGTGGCACTAAAGAGCATATTTCTAGGAACAATATGAATTTGGAACTATGTTGTTTTTATAAGAAAAATTTATTTAAATAGAAGATCATATATTTATTTAGATGCTTAAATAGAGTACCAATTACTGAAAATAACTTTTGTATTAGAGGAATATGAGTTGTCATTTAAAATTGTTAAAAAAATATTAAATTTCCTTTATTTTTATTAAAAAATATATTCTTTTGGAAGAGAAATCAACAAGGCAACAAATAAAGAGAAGGTGCAAAATGAAAAGAGTAAAAAAAAATATATAAAATACTGTGTTGCTTGAAATTATTACATATTGAGAATAATGTATTATAGTGATATTCAAGTTCCATATTGTTTTATATAAAAAATAATTCAGGTGAGTTATTACAATAGAGTTGTCTTGAAAAATCTATAAATATAAATAAGAATATCTCTTTTTCTAACTGATTTATAACTACTTTTTAATATACAGATTTTGTTGCTTTTTAACCTGATCAATATAACATATTTTATTAATTTTATTATTTTTAAAAAACTATTTATGATAAATAATACTATCATCAATATTTTATAACCAGGATATTACAAAATTAATAAAAAAATATTTATTTTATATTACTTTTTAGTAATAATTTCTATTTTTGATAATTGCTATAATCTAATTTTATTATCGTAAAAAATAGATAGGACATGTTTTCACATAAAATTTATAAATGAAAATTTGTTGATTTTAATTTTATCTCCATTTCAATAAATTTTCCCTATATAAATTTACTTTTGTTGTGTTTGAATTAGACGACGGATTTGAAATGATGGAAAAAGACTAATTTGAAATAAAAATAGATATGTTTGTAATTGATGTAATTAAATTATTATTGTTAATATTAATATTTTTTTTATGTTTTTATTATTATTATTTTATTATTGTTTTTAGTTTTTAACATTAGTATTATTAATAGTTTTTTATAATTATCTTACTTTTACTATTATTTTATAAATTTATTATTGATACTTTTTATTTATTAATACTTGATAATTATGTCAGCATTTATTATTATTATGTTATATTATATAATACACATTTTATTATAATATAAATATAAATAAGTTCATAATAAAAATTAATTAAATAAAAATATAATATATATTTAATATAATAATATATTTATTATATAATAAATATTTTATCATATTTACTTATTTTTTCACAAATCCTTACACTTATGTAAAGAAAAAAAAAATTCTTTCATTTTCATAACTTTTTTGTTTTTTATTCTCCATAAATGATCTTTGGCCCCATAAAAACATTTCCATCTTTTGAACCAAAACCTTGAAGTCATGAACCTTCCTTCATCATTAATTAATTCTCAGAGATTTTTTTCTTCAAAGATATATTTAAATAGGAGTTAGGAGTTAATGTTAAACAGAAACATTTCTTCCTGCACACATTCCAACATTGATAATGAAGTTGTAAGATACTATTTTCTCATTCTAGACATAACTTTTTTTAGCCAAATTCTCTGAAGTTAATAAATTTTCTCATTCAACCAAATCACTACAAATATTAAATGTTGCAGTTTAAATCATCTTCTAACCACCATTTATCTTTTGGTGGGAAATCTCTATCTGGAAGTTCTGATTTATGTGTATTTAATAAGGTTGTTGTATCTTTTTAAATTATTAAATAAAATTTAGGAATTAAGAACGAAATAGAATAGTATAAGTTTTCATGATTAAAATAAATGTTATATCATATTAAGTAAGACTAAAATAAAGACAAAAATATAAAAATTGAGAATAAAATATAAAAGGTAAGTTTTTAAATTCAAAATGCGTATTTCTTTTTATTGAAACCACACCTCAAGATTCAAAATTTAAAAATCAATTTTGAATTAAGATGGATTATGATTACAACAACTTTAAGATTTAATTTTATCGAATAAATTTATCTAAAAGTATATATCTTCAATTTTATAATTTTTTTTACATGAGTTTACTTTTTGGATAAAATAATAATGTCATATTAACGTAATTTATGCTACAAAATTGCAAATCCTTTTATATATATATATATATATATATATTTTTTAAGTGTATGGTATGATAGAAGAAATTGAGCCCACTGTCCTTTTTGGATTATGAATGTGAAACTAACTTACCTAATATATCTATTATATTGTCTTTTTCTCACCTTTAACAATCACCAACTGAATCCCTGTTGATTTGAAGGTCGTATGAGCCATAAATGCACCTTGGTTTTATCTAACTTCCCTTTATTTATCATTCAATTATTCATTCATTATTATTATTAAAAGAGATTATTAGGTGTTTAAGTCTTAATATTATTATTATTATTATAATCATTTTCCAATATCATTTCCAACAGAATAAACTAGTTTTGAGGAGCATGAAATGTATCCTTTGCCACATCATATGGATATGTTCTTGGTGATAAAGTGGTATTACATGTCTTGTGTTTTGGGTAGTCATATAAGTTCCACGTCTTTATTGTACTATATAAAAATTATTTCAGAAAACATGTCAGAATGAGAAAAAGTAGGAATGAAGTAAAAGTTAGAGATTTTTAGTTATAAAGTGAAAAAAACATGGTGAAAGAGATTGATGAATAAGTTTATCATGTTTTTTAAATGATTTCTCTGCCCTCTTCTCTCTTTTCATCCTCCAAAAATCAATCAGCTAGTGCTGATGTACATACATCCAAGAAGTAAAAACACCAAGTGTTGGATTAATGTTTATGTTTCAAAGGGTGTCTATGTTTTTTGGGGATGTGAAGGGTAAGGTATCATATAAAGATAAGTTTTTGGATTGTGATAAAACTTCTGCATATTCATTCTTTCTCATTATAATAGTTTTTCTTATTTCACTGGTATGTACAACTGAGAACAAATTTTGTACACATCCAACTTTAAAAACTAGTTGAAAAGGATGTGATTGCCCAAATCATTACAAGATACTTTAACCACATGGACCCTACCGATGTGAGATGTGAACACACCTTCAGAAGAGTCTACCAAAAAGCTCCAAGGCAGAAGAACATGGAAACATGAAGCCTAAACAAATTCATTTAAGGAGCATAGACAAATTCGTACAAGAATATAGGTGCGTCTAGATTGAAAAACAATGAATTGTACATGTATGATTAAAGATTTTGGAGTTTTCTCCATAAGCTTTAATAAGCCTGCAATAATGAAATTGGTGTGGGGAGATGGAGGCTGTGAATGAAAAGCATGTATAAAGATCCTCGAGTCTGCAGCTGACACTACTCAATCGTCCTTGGAGTACATAAAAAGATGGTCACAAACGAGAGGAAGCATAAAAACGCGCAATTATCTTTCTCTCTCTATATATGATACTGTACTTCACTGTGCTCAGGCAACTTCCTTTTCAGCCGCTCATAAAAATCACTTAAATATTGGCTTTTTGACGAGCAAAACCAGGCTGAAACAAAACAAAAGAAACATTGATAAGTTGGTTGGAATTTTCTGGGTTAATTTGGACTAGTAATTTTGATTGGTGGACTTGTCCTGTTAAAATTAGTTTATTACCCTCAAATCCTATGATATAGGACCTAGTCACCATGTTGGAACTAGGATTGCTGTCTCAATATAGGACCTAGTCAAGATCCTTCTCTACTCAACAAACAAGTTTGTATAGAGTAGGAGAAAATCATATTCTTGGCATAAACAAATGTGTACACTTGTAATCAAATCACATTCTTAGACTTGAGGAGGTACAAGGTATATTGTAATTTTCTTGTTACTTAAATCCTAGTATTAATATAAATAATTCTAACTAAAGTTATATGCATGTGAAAAGAGAACCAAGGAGGGGAGAATCACTGTACCTGAAGAAGCATGGATGGAGGTGCAGTAGGTTCAGCAAGGACATGACTTCTAGTTTTTCGACCATTTAATGTGGTAACTGATGGACTATTATTTGTGGTTATGTCCCAAAAAGTTCGTTTCTTGGCAGTGGGGGCTGGTGATTTAAAACGTTGACTTGGACTCTTTATCTCACCATTGTTTGGTTCCTTTGGCCGTAGGCTAGACCTGGTCACCATTCCCTTCCCCGTTTCCCCAGCTGTTAATGTTTGTCTGCCACCGTTTTGTGAAAGCTCGCGAATAATATCATCTTTTTGCTTTAGCTGCAATCTGTGATCCTTCTTCATTCTCTCAATCTCTGCCTCTAGTGTTTTCACAGTCCGTTGAAGTGTCTTGATGGCTAGTTCAGCTCCCTTTTTCTTGATTTCTGGAGTGAAACAGGTTCCAGCCAAGAAAGAGGATCTAGTTCTTCGTTTTTCACTTGGTTGGGCAGAAGCTGGAGGAGTGGAAAGAGGTTCAGCTGAAGGTGGTGTTGGGGAGGAATGTGAAGCTAAGGATTGTGCTTCGAGAGTCAACAACTTCTGCTGATGTTGTGCCAGTTGAATTCTTAATTCACGATTCTCCTTTTGCAGCTCAAGTACCAGCTTGGCTTGGTCAGTTTCTATCTCAGGCCCTGGCAATTGATCCTCAGTTGCATCGCTTACCTGTGTCCACACATAACAGATTACATTATTCAATTTCATCACAAAATGTCACGTTTATGTCTCAACATTTGGATAATCACTAGTTTGAAAGGGTTGAGGGTTTCAACCTTCAATCGAATCTCCTTGGCTCTATCAGCCCAATGAACTGTATTCTGAGTTTCACCAAATGAGAAGTTACTTGGACTTATGTTTGCAATCATGACAGTGTTACAAGTTCCTCCTAGTGAATCCTTAAGAAGCTGAGTGAGTTTTGAGTTTCTATATGGTATATGTTTCTTGCCTTCAACCAGAGCATTGATACAGCTGCTTAGTGCAAGAAGAGACCGGTTTATATTGGCACCCTCAAGGGATCTAAGTGTTCTTTGATCCGTAGCGAGAGCTCTCTCAGACCCTGCAAGATCAATTAATGAGAGCTTACCCACTCGGTTAATAATATTCATTGCCGCATCTCTAACTCGGTATTCAACCACGACCTAGATAAACAAAATAAGGTGCATTGGGTTAGTGTGAATAAACTGTCACAGATTACATAACTATAGTAGCATTCTCTAATCAGATTTAGAGTTTCACTTAACTTAATCACAATATTTCACATATTATCAAGGTAAAACTCCAATTTTTACTGAAAAATATTATAAAAAATACTTAAGTTTGTGCACTTGTGTTTTATCCAAACATTAAATGGATTCCTCACTGTTTCCTCAAAACCCATGACGGATTACCTGCAAAATTGCATGGGAACGGGAAGATGTTTCATTTGCACGAGTTGGTTCTGTGGTTCGGTTCTGATTTCCTTGTTGAAGCAATGCCATCACCTGAAGCAACAGGATAAAAGAAAAGTTAATAACGCTAAACAAAGTTTCAATTCTAACTTGAAACAACTGTCTAAAGTTCGTCAAAAAGGATAAATAAGAACATTACTTCATCAGTTGAATACGCTCTATATTGTGTAAGACCTGCTGCCACAATCCCCTACACACCACAATTTTAGCAAAGTATAATCAGCTATCTTTTAAGCACAAGTCAAACACAGGTAATCTATTTACACAATTTTCACATACTAGTAGATACTATACTAATCTGTAAATAGATTAACACAAGCAATGGCATGAACCATCTACATTCTTTCAAAAGTCATGAATTAAACACATCAACAACCCAACTTGGGGAACTCAAAAAGGGCACCTGTTTATCTTCTCTAAGAACTAGAGGTCTTCCAGGTGAAAGCAAGTCCCTCACAGTTTCATTATAAACCTCAAGATAGGACAGATGAACCACATGGTTTCCATCACAACTCCGCTGCCTGATTTTACTGAAAAGATCCTTAATAGCCAAAACCATGACCCCAGGATTCTCCACCGTCCCTAGCATTGTGTAAGTCTTCCCAGCTCCTGTTGCACCATAACAAAAAACCGACCCATTCCTCCCTTGCAAAACCGCTTCCACAAGCTCTGAAGTCCTGAAAAATCAAATTCAACGTTCACTGACACTGAAGTGAAAGTATGAAGTAAGTGAGAGGATTGAGTGGGACCACTATAGGAAACAAAGTTTTCCTTCCAATTCGAGATATCTAAAACTGCATACCCAAAACTTAAACACGAGAACCACTATAGGAAACAAAATTCCTTCCAATTCGAGATATCTAATACTGTCTTCCCTAAACTCGAATAAAACACAAAGTCAAAGATACTTTGTTAAGCTAAAACAACTCTACACTAGTTAATTCACGTTGCTGTAAACAATTTTTCATCTACACGTCTTCCATGATAATATGAACTTGTTTAAATAAATTTTTTCTTTCAAAGTACCTACAATAAGAAATGAACAAGATTCTTACATAAACCTACGCACTTCAGTTTCAATACCATGTTGCAAAAACAAGTCTGAAAAACAGCAAGCATATAAACAATTCAAAAAACAAGAATGGTTATGACTTGTGAGAACTCACGAGGTGGTATAAACTTCTTGCTGAGAAGCGGAATCTGGAAAGGCAGCGTCGAAGGTAAAGTGGCGTCCACGAAGCCTATTGAGTCTGAGATAATCGTTTTCGTTGGCAAATTCCGTTAGGTAAACGTCACGGCGATTAACGACTCTCACACAGCACCGTGAACCCGCTTCCTTCTCCTTCTTATTCATCGGTCTCAGCCTCACGAAAACCATGATCCTGCTCCCCACTTTCCCTTGCTTCTCGGAGACCGCATCCACTCTCTCCGGTTCCTGCATCGAGAGCTTCCGCGCCACCGTGGCAGAACATGTAACCGAAACATTATTATTTGAAACATTATTATTTGTTGTCGTTTTTCTGGGACACGAAAACCCCACAATGCGATCTGCGCCGATGACGGCGTTTTCCTTGGCGTCATCGTCGTTTGAGGGGGGTTGGGGGAGCACGAAGGTTCTTGTGACGATGGTGTTGGGCATTGAGTTCTCTCGCATGACTGTCTTCTCAGGGAACCTGAAAGACGCGTTCTTGAGAGCCGCGGAAGCTTGCTTCTGTTGCTCGTACAAAAGGGTCAGCGTTTTGAGCTTCTCCTTCAGTCCATGGTGCGGGTTTCTCAGACGGGTCGCCGTCGATGGGTTCATTTCGGCTTCTCCGTTCATCTGAGACCGTGTTGAAACCGGCATTCTCGGATTCTCGTAGCTACCTACACATGCGTGTTCGGAATTATTCAGATTCAAGAAAGTAGTGCAGAAATTAAGCTCACTCAGTACGAGGAAGAAGAAGAAGAAGAAGAAGGAACAGTGTTGTGTAGTGTGCGATTTGGAATTTGATTTTTGGGAGATCTAATCTGAGACGTTGGTTTGGGAGGGAAATGGACGACTGTGAGAGATGTGAATAAAAAATATATGTTTAATTTGATTTTTGAATTTGATTTTACTATCTTATTAATTTTTACAACTAATTCAAAATGATTTTTTTAAGTGTTTTGATTTTGTTTTAGTTTCTAAAATTAACATTTCAAGTCAATTGTTAAATACAGATGTAGGTTAAAATAAAAAAAGGATTTAATTTTACAAATTCAATGAAAACTTGTATTTTAAATTTTCATTATAATAAGAGCTAAATCATAATTTTTGACATTAGATTGGTATATAGAATAATTAGGGTTGACTATTTTTTTTTTTTTTTTTGTTATGAAGAAGAGAGAGAGTGGAAATACTAAAGGGTGGGGTATACAAAAAATTTGAATGATAGTTCTAAGAAGGGATCAAAGGTACCATGTAACGGTCAAGTTTCAGCTCATAAAACGGTTACATGTTTGAGTTAGGTGTGGTCCGTTTGAAAACACACGTGATTTTCACTCTTCTCATAAATGACCAATTTAATATCCAAAACTACATCACATAAATGTTGAATTCCAAAATATAAATGTATTTGTGAGGTTATGAAATTAAGGTGAAACTCATAAAGGTAAGTAAGGAGAAAGGGTGTTATAAGAGGTAAATAAGAGGAAGGAAGTTACTGTAATAATAATTTTATAAGATTTATTTATTTTTCATAAAAGAAAACACAGAAAACAGGTGAAATACTGAACCTTTGGATCTTACCTTACTATATATGAGTTGAAAATTAAATGCAAATTTAAATTAATATCATTTTATAAACTTTTTACCTAAGTGGGAGGAGTGTGAATAAATTATGAGAAAAAGCATAGTTCTTTACAAAAGTGATAAGCTTCATGGTCTAAAGAAAGTTTATTAAACTATTGTTCTTTACTCACTTTCAATCCCTTTGCATTATCTTGGGCACAAACAACCATAGTTCATAAGAATATTTAACTTAAGAAGGGTTCAAATGTCATTGAACTTCAAAGGCAAGAAAACATGTGATTAAATCTTAAAATATCTATACATATATAAGTTTGGTAATATCATTATTTAAACTGCCTTTTTTAAATTAATGTCCTTTTATCTTATTTTATACATATATACATACTATTTTAGTAAGAGAAAACCTACAATAAAAAATTACCTCCTTTACATGATTTAATTAAAACATGAAATTTGATAATATATTATAATTTACATAATATTTATAAAATTATAATATATAGGACATTAGGTGAAAAAATACATAAAAAAAATGAAAATGAATTTGTAATAAATTATGTTTTTATACAAATAATATGCATTTAATATATAAAACTATTTACACATATACATAATACTCTATGCTTTATATTTAAAAAAAAGAGCAAAAAGTTCATGGACAAGATAAAAAGAAGAAAAATAACAACGAAAAAAAAAAGTTGTAAGAGACTTTAGACATTACACCCTAAGGACTCTCAAATATTAAGAGGAAAAAAAGAGAGTGCTTACTGAGTTACATGTGGCAAATGTCTAATACTAAACCCTTCAAAAATTTACTTAACATTTTTTATGTTTTAATTATATTGTTTTTTTATTGTAAATATTAAATTTATATACACTTCAGTCTTGTATCTTCATAACTCATCACTTTTGAATATTTTAAACTTTTAAATAATATTTTAAATCAGTTTGTAGATTTTAGTTTTAATGACAAGATATGATACTGGTTGAAAATTATTAACACCAGTGCAATTTAACTTAACATATATAAATAAACATTGATCACATAAATTATTATATAATAAGCAGAATATTATTTCTTAATACCAAATAGAATATTAATATCAATTATACAACACTAATTTAAACAATGAAATTATTCATTGCAATTAAGATTATTAAATTTAACTGTATCCAATTATTATTATTATTATTATTATTATTATTATTATTATTATTATTATTATTATAAAAATAGGATTTTAATTAACAGTCAAAAAAATATATTTATAAACAGACAAACTAGCCCTTTTTTAAAAAAAAATTGACTTATAGATGTAACGTTATAAAAAATATATTTGTAGTTTAATATCTAAAGTATAATAAAGACATTTAAAAAGAAAATATATTACCTAATTACACAATATTTTATTAAAAATATTTATTGACATAATCTTATTTTTTAAAAATTTCAAAATATAAATTTACATAATATCAATAATTCACAACGAAGTTGTAAATTGATTAACATAAAGTTTCAACTTGAATACAAGACTTTTTGAAAATTGAATGAATTGGAGAGTTTTAACTAGTGTATACATGCGAGTATTTTAGGAATATATATATAATCAATCTTATTCAGTAATCATTCAAACATTGTTATATTTTTTATTTTTTACTTTGTTATATTAGGATATGTCAGTTGTTATCCATTGAAACTCATATTCTATTTTTTACTTTATACTTTGCATTTTGTAGAATGGACAGATTTTTAATTTGAATAACAAGGAGTGAAATGTTACATTAAAATCTTAGATGAATAAATAGTTATATTGGACAATAATAAAGAACAAAAATATAATATAAAAAAATAAAAAAAATATTTTATTTAAATGTTGTATGAAATATCATGTGTTGTTATCTGAGAAAGTAAGAGAACATATAAACCACTAAAGTTGTTATTAGAAAATGTATCGTATTTATTAATAGTTATAAAGAATTTGTCAAAAGTATAAAATTTCAATAAAGAATTGGAAACTAAACTATAATCTTATTTATATTGTACTGTGTATTTTATAAGTTACAATGTTAAAATTAATATTATAAATATTAAATATAAAAATAAGTAAACATATAAAAAAATGGAAGGTTGATTTAAAAATTTTGAAGTTTTTCGCAATACGAAATTTGATGAAAGTGATCGATGATGTTTTAGTTTGAAAAATGTATCATCCAAATAACTTCAGACTTTTAGTTTTGAAAACCCTAAAACATTATCTTCCCATAAAAGTGATTTGTAACATGTAACTTAAATTAGATACGAGAAATATTTACATTTAAATTTTTTATGCTCTTTTTATTTTCATTATTGATCAAAATATTTAATATTAACTTGCAATATACGAAATAAATATCCGTTGGATTTCAGTCATTATATATAATCGTTCATGATTAAAAGTTTGTATTATTTATTATGTAGACAAAATTTCAGGAGATCTTCTTATAACATGGAAGGAACAAAATGAATATTCTATATAGATATAAAATAAATATTTATGATATAAAAAATATATTATAAAAGGTTTCACATATTGTCAAAACATTAATTTATCAAACAAAGATATACATATAAGATGTTACATTTTTTTTTTTTTGACAAAGTAGTTACATCTATCATAATGGTTAAAATATTAATATTTTATATATTTTTTTAAATATATTTAATTAAAATAATCTTAGTTTCTCACTTTTTTTTATATGTTTATGTAGTTTTAATTTTCACACCTATTTATAATACAGCAAATGTAGTTTTGTTATAGATTATTGGTTTGAGTAGAGTTAAATTTTATCTTTTAAAACTAGGTGTTAAATTTAGCTTTTTTTTAAAAAAAAATAAAAACATAATAGTATGAATATGAGACTGACCAAAAACATTTTTTATTTTTTTATTCCATGTATCGACGGTTAAAAGTCATATTTGTTATAAATGAAGAAAAAAATCTTTCATATTTTTTTCATGCATTATTTTTTCTGGTCTCTCCTTTCTATTTTTAAAAAAGTCATAAGAAATAATTATTCAAAAAATAAAAACAAAAATATGTAATTAAAAAATTATTAAATTGTGAACCTGATAACACAAGCACATTTTTTTTTACTACGAATACAGAACAAAGATTTTAAAATGTCCAAAACAGTAATTTGAAAAAAACAAAAACATAAAAAACTAGGATTGACACACTCAATAATAATTTATATTTTAATTATATGATAAAAAAATTAAATTACAATAATATCATTTACATATTAGAAATGAATTGCTCGTGTTTATTGTGTTCATTCAGATCTTGGATGGTCTATATAAACAAGGTTCCGTGACACCAAGCTAATAGCAAACATTAAAAACGTGTCTTGGGACATGTTCCTCTTTTTCTATAAAATTAATGTTGTGCTGGTTTGCTTTCTAGTGCACTCTATAAGAAAATTTGAAAGTTTGTTTCTGCAGTTTTGAGGTGATTTGTGGGGAGGGTGAGAATATTACACTTTTATCCATGAAAAGAAAAAAGTGTAAAAAAGGACAGTCTTGTAAAATAAATATTAACAAGATAAATTAAAGTTAGATAAAAGTATAAACTTATGTTTAAAATTTAATGATTCTTGAAATTGATGTAACGTTATAAAATGTTATTAATAAAAAGAAAATTTTCAAAATTAATAACTCTTTAGTTTTGATTGTACACTGGTATTTGGTTTTAGAACTGTCAATAAAATTTAATAATTAAAACTTTTTTTTCAGTTTTAAAATGATTATATTCATATCAATAATTATATTTCAACCGCATTTTCAATTATACACATATAACTTTAAAATATATTATAACTATTATAATATATTTTATTACTATTCAAATGAAATTAATATATATTCTCACTAAAAAAAGTCAAAAGATATTTATATTATTTTTCATATAATATACTTGTTATACATTTTCACATTAGTTACATTAATGATATTTATTACAAACTTTCATCTTACCTTTTACTTAACTCTATTTATATTATTTTTCATATAACATACTTGTTATACATTTTCACATTAGTTACATTAATGATATTTATTACAAACTTTCATCTTACCTTTTACTTAACTCTATTTATATTATTTTTCATATAATATAATTGTTATACATTTTCATATTAGTTACATTAATGATATTT
>Ga0099824_1000528_pt1 | contig 46025 bp, 26 predicted proteins | sample SiratrowhiteBW_FD_76837 | JGI IMG/M metagenome (GOLD analysis project Ga0099824, IMG submission 76837) | Root nodule microbial communities of legume samples collected from California, USA - Siratro white BW | ecosystem: Host-associated > Plants > Roots > Nodule | place: USA: California... | reverse complement strand
GATATGAAAGAGTAGCTTGTTTGTACTTGTATAGGTGGGGCATGTGGCTATGGAAATCTGAACATAGATGGTTATGGAATAAAAACAGCTGCTTTGAGTACTGCTTTGTTTAATGATGGCAAGGCATGTGGTGGTTGCTATAATATAGTTTGTGACTCAAACCAAGCGCCCCAATGGTGCCTCAAGGGCACTTCCATTACAATCACTGCTACAAATTTCTGGCCTCCAAACTATGCACTACCTAGTGACAATGGGGGTTGGTGTAATCCTCCAAGGCCACATTTTGACATGTCTCAACCTGCCTTTGAGATGATCGCCAAATACAAGGCTGGCATTGTCCCAATTATTTACAAAAAGCATGTTATATCGTGTTATGTCATATTCTAACTATGTGTTGTTTTATTTGAACTTACACGTGTTCAAACTTGATGCAGAGTTGGGTGCAACAGAAGTGGAGGTATCAGATTTACCATGAAAGGTAGGGACTATTTCGAGCAGGTGCTTATAAGCAACGTGGGAGGAGCAGGGGAGATCTCTCTAGTTTGGATCAAAGGCTCCAAAATGAGTAACTGGGAATCTATGTCAAGGAATTCGGGTGCTAACTGGCAAAGCTTAAGCTACCTCAACGGCCAGAGCTTGTCCTTCAGACTCCAACGCAGCGACGGAAAGACTCTCACAGCTTATGATGTGGCACCGGCCAATTGGAGATTTGGCCAGTCTTTCATCAGCAAGATTCAGTTTTGAATGGAAGAATGCATACAAATTTTACGTATCATTCCTCCACTCCCTCTTCTTTTATAATTATATCCAGCTTCTGTTTATACAAGGAATGTACGTTAAATTTGTATGCTTTTTCCAAGGGATTGTGGCTCCGAAATTTTAGCATTTCGTGATGAAGCCCACCCAAATAAGGGGATGTATCTTGGAAAATTATCCCTTGTAGTACTTATCTTTTTATGAAGACTAATTACCTAGTACTACTATCTCTGAAAAGACCCAAAATTCAAATACACTCGTAAAATTATCACCACTAAGCCAAGATAGTTAAAATCTAAATTTTAATGGTGAGATGGTACATATTGTTTACAATTCAAATTTCACCTAAGATAGTAAAACAACAAAATCTATATGATTATCGAATAAAATCCTAAAAATATATTGATTCTTTACCTTCTTTAATTAATTGATCGAGACCAACCTAAATTTAATTAGAAATTAATATAACTAAAATTATACTTTAACATGTTATATAATAAATTCCAAACCCAATTAAGAATTAAGTCTTTTTTGCTATACCATTCACATTTTTAGTTTGAATGAGTTTCAATCTTAATTAAAATAAAATTACTGTCCAATTAAAATTATTGTAATAAAAATTTAGAATAAACTCAAGTAAGGATTAGGAGTTTTTTTTTTACTACAAGGTTGATGTTTTTGATTAAATTGAACAAGTTTCAAATTTAATTAAAATAAAACAAAACTAAGGCATTTTTAATAAACATCTCTTATTTTTTTTATAACATCTCTCAAATACTTTTTTTACTTATTTTTTTTTAATAAACAATGTTTATATATATATATATATATATATATATATATATATATAAAAGTAAAATTTACAATTCCAATTACGATTTCCCTTTTCAAGCAAAAATGGAGAACCTTTTTTTTTATCTGAACATGCCTACATGCTTACTTACTACGTTAGCATTGAGTTAACTAATGGTTCACCTGCCAATAAAGGAAAAGTAACCAATTGTTTGCATTAAGTAGGACTCCGATAAGCTATTTTAGTTTTTGGTAGAATTAAAAATGATACCATAATATTGAATTTAAATTTTTTACACTAGGTAAAATCACTTACTATTAATTCTACTCATCTTTAAAGCTAAAAATTTCATGTAATCGCAATCAATTTTTACTTCTATCAAATTTTCCTGGGGTCTAACTCAATTGAACAAGATGTATAAATTGTTGATTTTTATCAAAATATCTAGGGTCTAACCCAACTCTGACATGTTTAATTTTGATAGACAAACAAAATAAAATTTAATCATATGAGAATCTAAAATCGTAACACAAATTATTCGACACAAAAAAGGCTGTTAGCACCAATTCGAACGAGCACTCTGCCATTACGAATGTAACAGGAAACCTTTCAATGGATAGATTAAATATTTTGAGTGTCATTATAATACATCCAAATCGGCTTACAAGGCTGCAGGTAGCCCCATCACCATTCTAGCCCTCACTAAAATTGTTCAAACCATATCTTAGAGGCTCTCAGGAATAGAATGATGATCAATCAAGAAACGCTGATAATCACAATTCTATTGCTACCCCAGAACATAAGCCGCTGAATACTCAGACAGGCTAAAGAAGAGATCCAACAAAAATTAATGCTCAAGCAGCCCTGTGATCTGTGGCGGCTACAGTTTGAATTAAGGAACTGGTGCAAATCAATGGCATTGGCATCCCAATCAACAGAAGCTGGACCTCCACCAATCTTTGATGGACTGTTGCAAGGTATGCCACAAATATACATTCAGGTCATCTTCGCATTACGCGGTGACGTTCTCTTTTCCGGAAGCGCTCTAACATGAATTCATCTGTTGCAGCCTGCCTCTGTACTGCTCCCGCGGCATCAGTGCTTAAATCATTTGGTTTGGATCCAGAACTATCATCCTGCAAATTTCTATCTTTATACAACTCTGGATGTTCTGCAAATTGGGGGCTTTCTAGTCAGTAATTAGGATACAGATTGCTTTAAAACAATCAACAAAGTGTCAGACCTCTATCTATTATGGCAAATGCCACAAGATGAATACATTGATAACTAAATCAAGACTGTAAACAAGCAAGTATTATGTACTCTAAAATAACAGAATCAAGGAAATGAAACCTCTTCTAAGTTTTTCAGCATAATCCCTGCCACGCTGGAAATAATCAGCACTATAACTCGATGGAATGCTGAAATCAGATTTTGTCCGACCCATAAGTCTCTTTTCCTGTAGAAGCTTTTTGGCAGCCTCTGTTTCTTCAATATTTTTTAATTTATATCTGCAAACATGAAATCAAACCGATTAAGACACATCACACGTTTTCCTCGTTAAATAGATTGACCACAAGTACTTGCAACATATGAAAGAAATTATTACAGTTATAAAGCAACGAACCAAGGAAAAGATTAACATTGTGGATATTAATCATTGAACGAAAGAACTTCATCTGAAAAACCAAGTTCATAAAATTTGGTTGTTTGTTTCCAACCACGGGTATCAGAGACTACTCGTAGCCAACATTTAACTCAACAGGAAAAAATTATAAATGCATAGTCAAATCCGTTAAAAAAGTATACCATTTTTTTCCCTTGATGAAATAGATAAAAAAAGGCACAATAAACGAGAATCATCAAGTACTCGCAACATATAAGAAAAGAAGAAAATCATTACCCTTAAAAAGCAATCAACCAAGGAGGCAAGGACAAGATGAGTAATTTTCAGTATAAAAATTGAAAAAAATAAGCCTCAGTATAATAGCCAGTGTCCTTAAAATATGGTTGTTTGTTTCCCATGTACGGGCACTAAGTTACCATTTGTGTGCAGACAACAAAGTATATTATGTCCTCCTTGGTTCCACCCCTTTCAGTGGAACAAAACAAGTACCACTCTCTAACTCCATGTCCTACTATAATTTATTTTTAAAATGCACCAAACATTGAATAACATGATCTGTCTTGTTTTTACTCGTGAACAAAAGGCAACCATTGTAATCAAACTGCAGATCAGTTTATCCCCTAGATGAATAACATACAGCCTATGATTAACTTGAAATATTTTTTTTTTAAAAAAATACACTCAGTTATTAAATGCTTCTTCAATAAATAATTCAAACTTCAAATACAGTTCATCACAAGCACGAGAAAGCATACTCGATTGGAAGCTGAACCTCGGCAATACCAGTAGTCCACTGAGTAGAGCTTTCTTCTGAATTTCGCCTTTTTACCTAACAGGACACAACATTTTTAAAAGAAGGATAAATCCAAGAAAAGGCAATACATACTGAAAGAGCAGGTTGTACAGAAACTAACTGTAAGACAAATCATTCATACCCTAATAATGTCACCAGGTGCTATAAACTATAAAGAAAAGCAAAGAACAATAAACAGTGAAAATTGCAAAACAAAGAAGAATCCCTCACTTTAAGATGCTCAGGGATCTTATAAAGTTCATCTTCAGTACGTTTCAGCTCATTCTCAACTTGATCCGCTGCATCAACTTTCCTTCCCCTCTTCTTCGCTAACTCGAGCTCAATATATTTCACCCTGATCAACAAACAACTTACACCAACATCAACAACCACATCCAAATTCAAAAGCCTCAGCACAAAGACAACATAATATAATTTAGACACACATATTAGGGTCTTCAACCATAACAGCGGTCTCCTGAGCGAAGGTATCTTGAAGAACGAGCTCATCCTTGTCGCCGCCGTCACCGTCGTTCTTTTCGGCGGCTTTAGCAGGCAAAGCGCCGACGGTTCCAGTCTGCGCTTGCAAACTAGGGTTTGCTGGAATTCCCGATTTCCTTTCCCGCTGCTTCTGGAGAAGCTTGATTTCCTCCAATGCCATTCTGTAGAGCGTAATAGCATCAGTGAACTGAAACCCTAACATAAAATTTCGTATCAGAATTGTGGAATTGAAATAAGCGACAAACCTTCTTTCTCGTTCGTCGTCGGATTCATTGTTGTTCTGAGATTGAAGACTCTGATCTTCGTCCGTTGGAGCGCTTCTCTTTCGGTAGTTCTTCTTTCGCTGCTGTTGTTGTTTCGAATCTTCCATGGTTGTTAATGTTAGCGAAAACGGATCGAATGCGAATGCAATGAAGGAGTTTGAACGTAACGTTTTACCCCTTCGACACTCGCCAACAACAAGCAACACTTCTCACTAATATTTTTGTTTCCCACAATAAAATTTAGTTCAAAACCCCTCTCAAATCTCTATATCCACTTTTATTCTCTTTTACTGAAAAATTTACCAAAATTTATTTCTTAAATTATAAAACATGTTCCTTTTATTTTCCAAACACTATCTAATTTTTTTTTTTATCTTTGTATAATCACAATATAAATTATTTGGAGAACAAAAAATATACATTTTAAAAGTAACGACTAGTAAAGGACAATTTTGTTTTAGAGAAATTTAGATATTTTAGAAAAACTGAAATGCATATTTTATCTTAAAATTTATAAAAAAATAAACAAATGTTTTTGAATATATGAATTATATTACAATTAAAATTTATAATAAATAAAACGTTTTAAATATGTAAATTATATTAAGTAGTGTTTTTATCTTTTTTGGTAAAATTATTGTTTTAACATGTAAACAAGGTAATAATTTTTTATATAGGTAATTTATCCTAAATGAATATTTTGAATATATACACAATTTTGTAATAATGTGAATATTTTATACACTTTAATTATTTACAATATTTAAAAAATTAGTGAAATTCAAAATAAGTATAAAATAAAAAATAATAAATTAATAAGAATATGTATAGACAAAGATAAAAAAGAGTAATAGTTTGAAATTTTATTACAAATTTCTCTCTTGTCTGTCTAATGTTTTCCAATTTCAAGACAACTTCGTGTACACTTCATAATAAAATAAGAAACCCATGATATATTAATTATTGTGACTCGATAATTACTATCAAATTTATTATATATGTTAACACAATTATTTGTCTTCTACTTATTTTAGGAACTAAAGATGTTAGAATTAATAGATATTTTGCCATTCAACCCATTACCTAAATAATCTTATTCAAATGTGAAAAATGATATTCATAATTTTTGGAAAAGGAGATGAAGAGGACAATAAAAGTGATAAACAATTAAGAAATCAAACATATTAATAAAGATAAAAATATAAGGATATGAGATTATTAAGAAAAAATATTTTAAGCTCTATGTTAAATCAAAATAAATTTAAAGTTAAAATTAAAAATACAAAAAAGAAAAGCCAAGTGCCAGATAAATATATGCTAAAATTTGAAGAAGAAAAAAATTGCAGTTATGGTCACATTCAATATTAACTCCTAAATATAGTTTCATTCATAGAAAATACTTAGATTTATAGGAAGTAGATTAAATTGGAGAATCAAATTATGAGTACATACTAATTTAATTTAATGTAAATATGTATTATGTAAACAAAGGCAATGTCTTATAATACTTGATTTTAAATTCAGACTCTAAATATAAGAAGATCTTGGTTTTTTTTTTTCTTTTTTTTTTCATCGCTTGTGACTAAGCATTCTTTAATAATATAATACACGTTTATCGGTCAACATCTCGATTTAGACAGTTCACTTCTGAACCGTGTGGTACAATACAAAAATTTGTATTGAAGAGGCCTAATATGTATAGGTAAAATAATGAAATGGGTTGAAATTGAAAAAGAAAAACTATGATCCTTTAGTTAATTGTGTTTTAAAAAATTTATATAATAAATATAATGCTACATTCATGTGGTAGATAATGTGACAATTTTCTTTTAAAACTTTTAAAAGATAAATAGTTTTTATTTTCCTTCTTTGTTAGGTTAAACATCTTCTTTTTCACTAATCTGATAGTGAAATAAGTTTACTTCACCTATAATCTGATTTATTATTTTTAATTTTGAGGACACTGAATAATGAAGTGAATTTTCCATAAAAGAAAATCATGCGAGTGCCTCAAAGTTTAAGATGTCCACATCTTCCAAACTGATTTAACAACTGACCAACGTGAAACAGAAAGGTCTTGAAGTGTGTCAGGGTCAGAAGTGAAAGCCAAGGGAATGACACAGCAGAAGATGAACAAAATTGCGAAAGTGTTTGTTGGTGGCATGGTTTGGACTTGAAATGATGATTGAACTATTTGCAATGTAAGCTAGTGAGTGGAAACAGAAAAAGATTTTGATGTGATTAGAGTTAAGAGTTAGTGAGTTTTTCTTTATATATGCATTATTGTGTAAACAGGCAGTGGTTATAGACATAGTAAGTAGTGTGATGGTAAAGCATTTCAGTGGTCCCTAGACTTAAATTCAAAGCGATTGTGTAATAAGGCTTAATAATAGGAATCCTAAAAACTTTTTAAGTCTTTGTTAGAAAAGAAAACTATTCTTGTGAATAGAAATCAACGTATGAATTAGGTCGTTGCTTGCAGATACTATGCAGACATCGACTGTATACTGAAGAGGAGTTCCGAGGGAGATGCCAGATTATAGTCAGATGTAGACTTTATGCAAGCATTGTCATGAACTACAATACTTACTTTTAAATTTGGAAGAAAAAAATATGTCTAAATTTAAGATAGAAAAGGTGTTTAATCATTAAAACTAATAGTATCAAAGATGTAATTATTATATGAACTAAATTAACTTTGACTCAATTGTTTGAGTGTATAAGACATTTTTATATTAATCACAAAATTCAATATTTCTTTAACCCCTGTCAAACACGTAGGGACAAGTATACTACCTCACCCATTATATAATTTTTTGTTCATATAGTATATAGCAAAAAAGTTATCTCATTCTATCCCAGTCTATTTTAATCTTTTAAACAACAATAATGATTTGAGTTTCATGTCATTATTGTCTTTGGATTGAAGTAGTTGTTCTTCATTTGTCTATGGCAGCTTTGTTTCGGCCAGCTGCTGCTATTGCAGTTGTTTGGAATGTCCCATGTTCTTAGCAGTAACGCATCATATGAGAATGAGATGCCAAAGTTTAAACGTAACGTTTTTACCCTTCAACATTCTACAACGACATTTCCTTCACTACTACCCTCAACCACCCACCTACTGCTACAATACAGAGGTAAATGCAAGAACTTGCACACTTTATAAGCATATATATTAGTAAAATATTGGTACGAATGAAAAAACTTTGATAATTTGAATACTTTACTAATATATATTAATGAAGTACTAAAGTGAAGCAAATTGAAATATGTGTGTTTGATAGTGTATAGAGAGGTATACACATATGTATAAGAAATATTTTAGGTGATTCAAAATCATCATAATGATTAATCTATGTATAATATATACTGAAGTATTACTAATTTCTACTCGTAAATTAAGAAAGTTACATCATATCTTACTAATAATGCTGTTACATACATATCACACTTTAATTGTCCTGAACTACTACTAGTACTTTTTTCTCTGCGTGAGGCAAATAAGAGGCCAGCAAAGTAATGCTGTTTTTGGTTTCCATTTGAAAGGTTGGAACATCAGTTCAACGTGTATTGGAAACTATGATAGCTGAAAACCATGCATACACTAAATGCAAGTTCTTGGCACGGATATAAATTAGTACTTCTTAATTTGGAAAGAACAGCTAGATAATCCAAAACAAACAAAAACATATATGTTTAAAATCTGAGTCAATTTCAATGGAGTGATCCAATCAAACTTAATTGCATGCATGCACTTATATCCTGCGGGATTGAGAAATGATTGGAAATGAACACACTGCAAAAATGAAACTGGTGTCTACTTATAATTCGTAATTTACAACTTCAGTTCAGCAGTCTTGATGTGAGGAGAGAGACTTTTTGGTTTTCTTTTATATATGGATATTTAATCACCATGAATATCTTTTTCCACCAAAACCCACTTTTCTCGTGGTCCATCACCCTATTAATTCTTAATTTATAGGGCATTGAATAATGAAATCCCTTCTGCCGAAGAATTTTCTCTGCAACATAAAACCATTGATCCCATTCTCTCTTTACCAACTGTTATTAATGGTTCAGATTTTGTAGGACTGAAGAGTAGTTTGACTCGAGAGAACCTAAGTTAAAAAGGTAACTTGATTGCCTCCAATTATAACATGTCTGATGTCTTACCAAACTGATTTAACTTCTAACCAACATGAAAGAGAAAGTGGGGTGGTAAAGGCCCAACCTTTATTGATCGGTGTTTACAAAATAATGAACCACAAAACCAAGAACTGAGTATACCCACATAAAAAGGTGACACCTTCTACTGCATATTCCGCGATACAAACATTATCATACTCAATGCCACATAAACGAGGAAAGGGCACACCATAAAAGAAAAATAATAACAAGGAAAGTGCAACACCATAACAGATACAATGAGTCATATTCCTCTCTCTTGAACATCATTCAACTCGATTTAAATTAACCCTTCTTGGGAGCAAGCTTGGCCTTGATGTTGTCAACCTGTTTAGTATCAATCTGGAAAGCCTGAGCAAGAACATCATCAGGCACAGTTGGTGTTGAGCTGAAAAGAGCTGCAGCTACAGAGAAGGTTCCAGGGAGCTGGCTGTTGAAGGCAGAAAGCACTGAAGCAGGCTTATCCTCACTGTTCTTCTGATAGTGCACCAGACCTTTAGGGAACACAAAGATTTCACCTTTCTTGATGGACTTTGAGATGAGTTTGTTGGCTGTGGTGATAAACCCCACGTCTAATTGACCGTCCAACACAAAGACAATCTCAGTGGCACGAGGGTGTGTGTGAGGTGGGTTAAGTCCCCCAGCTTTATAGTCTATTCTAGAGAAAGACACTCCCAATGTGTTAAGTCCTGCAATTTTTTCCACATTGGCTGCAGTAACCACAGATCCCAATGTGTTGTTGATAACTCCAGGTTTGGCTAAACCAGCAAAGAAGAAATCAGCTTCTGTTACATTTGTCTCTGGCTTGCAGGCAAATCCATTCACCTTCACACCTGCACATGATTAATTCCCACCACTGACATCATTGTACTATTTTCCAAAACACAACTTTGGCACATTTATTTGAAAGCAGGGAGAGAAAAAAAAAGAAGAAAAACAGTGAATGGTAATGCATAGTACCTGAAGAGGGAAGTGCCACACAAAGGTCTTGAAGAGTGTCAGGGTCAGAAGCAAAGGCAAAGGAGATGGCAGAGCAGAAGATGACAAAAATTGCCAAAATGTCTGTTGGTGACATGTTTGGGATGATAATAGTTATATCAATTGCAAGAGCAAAGCGTTAGATGGATGAGTGGAAACAGGAAAAATTTATTATGTAGCTACAGATAAGAGAGGAATGTTTGTTTTGGATGGTGAGAAATGTGGCAAGTTGGTCTCTTTATATATACATGCATGATTTGTAATCAGAGAATTGTTAGATGGAAGTAGTGATGTGATGGTAGAGCATTAATGAAGTCCTTCAACTTAAATTCAAAGCAATTGGTAAAAATACTTATAAGAATCAATGTACTGATTAATCTAGTGAAGAAGAGTTTGTTGAGAATTGAGAGATGTGAGGTGATTGACAGATCCAGAGTTCCCATGCATTGTCATTAACTCAAAGACCTCATCATCTATATTCTTTTTTCCACTTTCCCTTTTCTTCAACCAAACTCAGTTCAAAAAGTAAACCACTCATGTTTCTGATTTGGCTATTTCTTAATATATATTGTGTAGTCTAATAACGATTAAACTATCAGATTAGTAATATAAATTGATATTATCAATCATATTTATCATTTGATTGCTTTCTTTTAAGTTGTTTGGTTTGTCTACAATGCTATAATATTAATAGTTATTATAGTTTTATATTTATGAGTCAGTATTAAGAGATATTGAGTTTTGAGCATTGGCAACGCATCAAATATCAAATCTGAACAACCTTTGGGACTGGTGTGTGGGCTTCACATTGGACACACAGAGCGTCAGTTCTAGCGTTGCTTTCATACTTTCACTTTCACTGTTGTGCTTTTGGTCCTGGAAACACACTATTACATGCCTTATGAATTAGGTCAATATGAAAGAAAGTGTTTTAAGAAAACTGAATGGATTTTTAAGACAAATATATATCAGATAAATGTAATGGAACCAAATTATTCTTCACCCTATCCTTAACAAATATTTCATTTTATCCTAATATATTATAAACAACTATATTTTTTTATACTTAATCGATTAAAAATAATCTTTAATATGAATTTTAACATAATTGTTATAAAAACTAATAAAATTTACATACATAAAGAACATTATTGGATGAAATTATAAAAATAGTGCATATATTATTTATTTATATTCTAAGTAACAATTATATACTCTCTTTTTCAATAAGATGTGTTCGGACGAGTTTTTCACTAAAAAAATTTAGAAGATAAAAAAAAAATAATTTTTTTAATAAATTAAAATTAACTTATACATATATTAGAACTAAAAATCTAAAGAAGTTATAAAATTTCAACAAATGAACTTATATATAAATTAATTTTAATTTATAAACTATTAAATTTCTTTTTTTATATCTTTCTTTTACAAAAATCTATATGGATAAACCCCTAACCAAACCCTACATTTTATATAATTTATTTCCATCCAAGCCATGCAACAAACAACCTAAACTTAATATTCATCTTGATTGATTAGGTTGCTTTTGTTGTTTTATAGACGTAGCAAATAGGGATAGAACCTAATTGAATAGCTTTTATTGTCCAAAAATGAATTACTAAATAGATTATTCAACAAATTATATTTATTCACTTGGTCATCATAAGCCATATCTTTCACAATACTGCTTAGAACCGTTCTTGTGATTGCAGGAAGCACTGATGTTGAGGAGTTATTAGGTGAAGTTGATTCTCTTGATTATGAAGCTTGCAAGTGTGAGCAGGTATTTTCTAAATCAATGCCAGTGGACAGTTTCCATCGGGCATGAGAGCTTCGAGAAGCCCATTCTGGTTGAGAGTTTCTTGTTAAACATGAAACCAAACTACCCCTTTTGAATGTTAGTTTTGATGTTCTTACTATATATATATTGTATATATGAAGGTGGTGGAATCAATTGTAAACCTCTCAAGGATTGGACTAGTGGCAGGAGTTTAGAAGATGGATGACCTCACACAACAGGAAAGGAGTGACCTTCACTTTCATCCAATGGCTCTAAAAACTCCAAATTACTCTCACCATTGAATGGAACCAAACAAGCAACACCACCAACCATTATTCAATACACTGTAACCCCATACCAACTCACATGTTGACATTTGGTTCCTGTACCTAAGCACCCTTAACAAATGCAGATATAGTATAAATGACCGAGACATGTTTGCACTATATTTTAGAACACACTTTTCACCAAGACTACGAAATTATCTTATTGAAACTCCACTAAACCCAAACCTTGGTATTAGAACAGAGAATAGAAAAAGAATTTATTGAATAAAAATCTTGTAAAAAAATATTACATGGATTGATTTTATATACATGACAAACTTAATTAACTCTAATACTTGGAACCACCCCAATTTTATATTTAGTTCAAACCCAACATTCAACAAGTCTACAATGAATATTGATTCAACCTTCAATGTAAAGATCAGGGTGGGCAGAACTTGAAGATTTACGCAGAGGCATGAAGATTTACCAAATGAGCAAGGAGAAGTAAACTATACTTGCATTCATTTTTGTATGATTGACAATATATCATTAATTACATAACTCATTCTTTTTGAGCTTCGTTCCTGACTGATACAAGGTTCATTTTTATCTCATTGCAAAGTCTACCCTCTATGAGACGAATAGGCAACCACAGCTTCGGCTTAACATCAACAACATATGAGAGAGTTGTACTAACTTCTTGGACTTGAGACTGCTCGCAATTTTCACTGTTGAAATGCTGCAAAACCATTACCATTGTTTAATTACTGTTGTATAGTATGTTAACCAACCCCTGAATATGTGGTTTCAAAGTAATACAAATTTGAACATCTTTCAAAATAAATAATGAAACAAGTTAAAAGCAAAGGAGATTCCTTTTTGTCAATAGCTAAAGGCAAAGGAGATATTTTTTTGTCAAAATAAATATTAGCTGTCAAGTTTTGCATAAATCATAATCAAAACTTAGTCAATAGACTAAAATAATTACTAAATTTAAGTTTCCAAAATATGATATCACCCTCCACTTCTAGTTTTTCGCCAAGGTAGGTCAGCCATGAATGATGCATATAGAATTTCACAACGTAATCTGAGAAACGAAAAGTTTGACCTTTGAAAAATATTTATGACAAAGTGCCTCATATTATGCAAATTGATGTGATATATATTATCCTGGATCCACAAGAATTCTGAAATCAAGGGAACATATTAATTCCTACCTGCAAAATAGACCATTTTCCTTCAAAGAGTTGAAAATCTCCTTCAATCATCTTGAATTCAATTTCACGTTTAATACCAGTAGGAAGAGTCTCCAATTCTTTCTCATAACAATCTACAATTCCTTTAGCATTGAATTTTATCCCAAATGCTATATTTTGCTGTCCGATCTGTTCAGGTAATATGTAGCAATAATAAATATAATTCGAGTCAAATACATTAGCAAAGAAAATACTTCAAATGATGTCAATTTTTAGTTCAGGAATCAGTAAAATAAAACATACAGTGACGTTAATTTGTAAAGGTTGCAACTCAGATGAAGTAAATTAGGTAAAACCATGGTTGGCTTACCACTATGTAATCATATAAAAGGTTTGACGTTAACCTGAATCATTCATGTCACCAAAACTATAATAGTAATATAAGCACATGGTCACACTCTCATTTCCAGATAAAATGCTGCACTAACGAAATGTGCAATACATATCACTCACTAACATTAGTATTCATGTACTTCTAAGGTCTATATACATCATATATATATATATTCACTCTTGTTCTAAAAACACTTGTTCTATGTTTCTAATAATTCATCGAACAACAAAAAGAAAGAATGAAGTACAAGACAAAGCTCTAACACGTTGTTACACAGTAAACATTCATAGGTGCCCTCTTGTTTACATAGCAATTTCTGGGCGGCTAGGTAATAAGGACCATGAGTTCCACTACAGGGAAGCAAAATAAACTATCAAGTACAGGAAGATCCCTACATAGCAACAGCAACACAGAAAGCAATTAAACTTCTATACTTACTGCACAAGTCTTCACGAGGGTTTCCAATACAAATAAACTTCAGTAAGGACACAAGAAATACTCTAATTACGTCTCCAAATTAATGAAGAATAAAGGATTTTGATTCAGAAAATGAAACCAACCCTAGCGCCTAATTTGAGATTAATCAAATCAGCACAACGCACCGTGAGACAAACAGCCAAAAAAACGCAACTAATTTCATAAAAAATAAAATTTTAAGAACCCCATTTGGAGCACAAGACGTGATAGAGAGGAACCTGCAAAAGACGGGCATAATTGTCACCCTTTTGGAGCAACTGGCTGACGGCTAGGCCAGGAATAAAATCAGCCAACCTCTCATAATCAGTCAAGATGTTCCAAATGGAAGAAAGAGGAGCTTGAATGGAAATCCTGGATTCGATTCTGCGCGAGTTCTTGTCCAGCTTCATGACCTCTATGCACACCCCATCCTCAACTAAGGACTCTTCCGACTCTTCAACCCCCACATCGACCAAAGTGATGGGGTCGGGTTCTGAAGCAGCAGTGCACAAGAAGGGTGTGCACTTGGAGAAGCAAGGTTTGGGAGTGGATAGTGAATGATGGGGCCTGAAATGAAAAGGGTGGAAGAAGAAGAGAGAGGAGTGGGTTACGTTAGAAGAGAAGGAAGGGGGTGGTTGAGGGAATAGAAAATGTGATTCTGAGGAAACGGGAATGGCGCGCATTGTTTCTGTGGTGCTCTCTTCTCTTCTCTACCATACTCTTTTTCTTTTTGCAAAACGCAAAACTACATCGTTGAACTTGTCGCCAACAAAACAAAAATCTTTAGAACTTAGCCTGGTTTTACTGTTTAAGGTGAGACCATCAATGTTATAACTATTTTTGTTATTAAATAATTAATTAAAAAATTAATTAATGAATGCTTGGTTTTTGATAAGAAAAATTGACAACTTATAATTTTAGTCTAATTTTTAATTTTGTATTATATATTATTTTTATGTTTTATATTTTAATTAATTAAATAGTTTTTATAGTATTTAGATAAACATGTTAGGATATTAACTTTAACTTGGACAAGAAAACACCATATACAAAATTAAGTATTATATCAAAAATTGCGATTTTTCTGAATTGATACTAAAAAACCAAATGAAATATGAAGAATTAAAAGGAAACTAAAAAAAAAGAATGTAATTTTGTCAAAAGTACACTTGCGACACTTCTGGTCCGTTATACACAAATATTTCTGGCAACGTTGATTCACTGATTTTATTGCCCAATTGCTTAGCTAAGCCATCCAAAGGTTTTTCATTTCAACCATTACATGCACACATCGCTTAAAATTTGTTTTTGTTTTGGCCTTACTAAGTAAATGATGTTAATTTATGTTGTAAACTTCATGGTTAGAGAACCTCCATGTTGTGTCTGTAGATTTCATTGATGGAACGAATGTTTAGAGAAACCTGAATCACAAGAGACAAGAAAGTTTCATATCTCTTGGAAGTCATGCAAGATTGCTACAGGTGAACTGACTATATAGTTTATCTTGACACTAACTGTTAATTAAGATCTTCAGTTGAAAAGGGTATAAGGGTGTGGATATTTGCAATGTTTGTATGCGTCTGAATTATCATTGATATTGGTTGGTGCATTTAGAGAATTATTGTCCGAGAGATACTACAACATATATTGTATTACCATTTACCAGACCTATGAAAAACCTTATTTAGTACATTAGTAGATGTTTTTTCTAACACCAGTTTTTAGCTCTGCATTTACATTTACAAGTTCTCATCCATTCAATGTGCCAACTTGAAGATTTATATAGCTAAGCACCGCCATGCTATGGAGAGATTTCAAACTTATAGTAAATCTAGATAGACACGAGCTTAGGTCGAAACTCTTGATTTGCTTGATAAGTGTGCTAAAATATTTCATAGAAGCAAAACTCAAGCTAGGACCATGGTTTCCACTGCTGGGGGTTGAATCTTTTGCTGTTGGTTCCCTTCTTCAATCTCCCATATTTCAGGTAATGCTTCTTTAATATTGTGAATGCTATTCAGGGCATGATCAGCACCAGGCACCAAATCTGAATGACCCAACTGCATCAATAGGTTATTACTTGTTAGATTACATTGCAATATTGCATAACAAATAAACAGGAATGTGGAGTTATTTAATTTCTTCCATCTTCTCATAAAATGCATAGATAGCAAACTAGAGCTTACTATAACAGTATGAAGTCCAGCTACTTTTGCACTTGCAACATTTCTAACACTGTCATCAAAGAAAATCTGCAGAAGATAAGATAGAACTGTTATGAATTGATTCCTAGAGTTTTTAAAAATTATATAAATAACCACATAATCCCATGTCAGTTCTAGGTAAGTGCTCAATCTTACTGTTTTCTTTGGATCCACGTTAGCAATCCGAATAGCAGCTTCAAAGGCTTCCACAGATGGTTTACAGAGGATATGTGTGTGGAAATTGGAACATCCATTCTCTGTTATATCTGTGAGAACATGATTATCATTCGGTGAATCCATGTAATTGATTTGTTTGTGAGGATTAAGCGTTTCAAAGCATATGATGCCCTCAAAACAATCTTCCAAACCCAATCTGTTGAGCACTTTAACTGCATGTGCGTGATCTGCATTGGTGAATATCTGGAAATAACATTTTCAAGTCAAAGGATATTATGGAATGCTCTTCCCTGAACAAATTTAAAATGTATAAGGTTTAACTTTTTTTCCTGACATACTATTTTACGTTGAGGCATGGAAATCAGAAGGTTCCTTAATACTGGATCAGGCTTCAGTTTCTCGTACGGTAACCTTCCATGAACGTAGGCATGAAACTCATCATTGTCAAATTCATAACCAAGGACCTGAGAGGAATTATTAAATCAAATTAAGACTTCAAAATTAAATTATTTATTCTTACAAATGATTTATTTTTGTCACTTTTCGTCCCATCATGGTTATTATCTTATCTTTCTTTTTATTCCTATATCTAGAATCCTAGTTGTAGAAAAAGAATTTCTCTTCAAACTATGTAAACTCACTGAGTTCATATCATTGAGAGTGAATCGATTTCATAAGTATGATGAAAAGAAAAATGAGAGCAGCACCAAATCTTCGTACCTTCAATCCTGCCATAGTGGTCCCGTATTCTCTGTACAAATCCAAGCACATTTTTGGCACTTCATTTTCTTCAATATGCAAGTGTTCTAGCATATACTCTGCAAAAAGTAAAAGATTGGTTGACATAGTACTTGAATCACTTATGAGATTACCTGAACATTAGAATATATAAGATTTTCTTTGCAACACTAGAACATGTACCTTGTATGTTCTTGCGACAAAACAAATTGAGACCAATGCTCAACGGGTAGAGAGTGTCATCCATATCTGTAACCAACGTTTGGAATTAGAAATTAATTCCATTTTCTATTTTAGTGGTAAACACACCATCATATCACCCTTTATTTCCCTTTTGAAACAGACAAATTGAATTATTTACTTTCTTCTTTCTTTTAGTCTTGAATTCTACATAAACATTTGCTAATTCTCGAACAATACCAAATAAAACTGAGCCAATATTTCATTGGGCAATTTTCTAGAATAAAGAGGCAAAAAGGTTATCGAGTTGCACCAATCGTACCAAAAAGCAAGCACTCGTACTTGACCCCAACAGTCCTAAGAGCAGGATCCATCTTAGCTGAATTTCAAATCTGCAACAAACTTCAGAACAATAATGAGCACTATATTTGCACTTTGATGATCTTATAAGAATATGAGCAACTGAAAAAGTATGAAACAGAAACCAACTAAAACATGCCTAGCTAACTAGTTTCAAAGCACGAGTACAAAAGGTTAAGCATTAACACACCAAATTTGATCAGAAACAGAAACCAAATCGTGAATTTATAGTTCAATCCTCTCCACTCGAATCTGCTTGCTAAGAAAACAGCAAGTTAGTGAGTATTAGTCATTTCATGGGTTATGTTAAATAATCAATGCGTTGAAACATAGCCACCAATGTGAACCACATAAATAAACCTATTTAAAATAAAGTAGTATCTAGACTTTATGAACATTAACATGACATTAGTGAACAGAGATAAAAACAAATGCCATAAGTGGCACGAAACTAAACGTAGCAGTACTACCTTTACCCGAAAGTAAACTAGAGTGTTCCAATGTAATACCTCTACTGCACGAAATGGTCGTTCGTGGCTTGCAAAATGTGTTGATATATGCATATGAATTTGTAGGAGGACCCCACCACTAGGCATAATGTGCGAGGTGACAAACTATTTCTGAGGTGGTGAGCATCGTCATTTTTCAATTGTTAAGACTTTGTCATCTATCTTTACTTTTTTCAGTCACTTTCTCTGCCATAACTGCTCCATTTTTCATTGAGTATTTGGTTCAATCCTTTAGTTAGGAGTTGATGTTTGCATTTACTTACAAATATCTGACTCCATGCATGTTGACTATGTGTTATCTCCACATGCTTCACTTGCACAAAACTGGATAAATTGGTTCAAAGGATATATGTTGGAGGGTGTGAGATTTTCATAACAAGGAAAATGTAGAGATTGGGTAGTAAAGATGAGGGAATATAACTATATATATATATAAGCATCATTGTTGTGTATGATTATAGATAAAGCATATGGTGCCATTCAAAATGTTATTATTTAATGTCCTTTGCGTACAAAACAGAAGGCACCACCGTCCATGCATGTGACGATGTTAGGCTTGTGTAGTAGTAGAAGCCAAATCATCAGCACTAAGAGGTGGTGGTTTGTATTGCCACGGCAACATGGGATGGAGTAAATAAATCTCCAACGTTGGACCCACACAACTTTAACCCTTTTCATAGTAATCACAAGTTTAATTGGTTAAGTTTCACCAACTGTCTTTGTATTCTCCTTATTTATCTTTCATTTTCATACATTTACAAAAGTGATGAAAATATATTTTTTAGATTTACTAACATGTTGCATCAATAAGTTATGAATAGATATTTGTTGAAATTATAATATATATTAATGAAAACAACTTTCAGGTATAATAAAGCATAATACACTTACAGAGTAATAAGAAAAACTAACTTACGAGTATGTGATTAAAGAATATGTGATGAGATATATTATCTTAGTAAAAATGTTTATTTCTCCATTCTGAAAAATATTAGTGACCGATATTACATTCCACTTAAATATTTAAAACATTTAATCGATGCACACCAACTTATAAGTTGTAATATGAGTTTATGTCTGGTTCAATCTTACGGTAGAATCTTATAAATGATAACTATCTTCACTTATATAGTTTAAAATGATTTTACCTCTAATATTATGAAATGTCTTTGCAAAAGAAAAAAAAATTATGAATCAATGGAAGGCTAAATTACTCGAAGAAAAAGTTTGGAATATTGTTCCAAGTAACTAAACATTTCAACAATCTAATTACCATGTGAAGGTTTTAAATATGAAGATGTGAAAATATTTGTCAAAGTGGCCAAAGAAGGGACAAGTTCTACTTCAATGAGTTGGCTAGGTGAACAACATCACATCTGAAGTGTTCACAACATCACATGTGAAGTGTTTAATATAAATAAATAGACCATATTTGAAAATATTAGATGTTAATGGAGATGTCAAAATGGATTAAGATTAGGTTATTCGGATTAAGATGTACTCATAATTATATGGCAATTTCTTTTATTAAAACTTTAATAAAAAAATATCTATTTCAAATATATGAAACCGTATTATTCTAATATAAGTTGAAAGAAAACAATTTGTAATCTCTAAAACAACAAAATATTTTTCGGTATAATAGAATGTTATCTCGACACTTTCCTCTTAGGTTGTTTGTTGAACAAAAAAAATTCAAGACAGCTTTTAAATAGGTTTTCTCCTCTCTTCTTTTTCTAATCGCACATATAAAAGCTCTTCCTCATCTTTTATTTCTAATTCTTTCTCTTGATTATCGTATATGCATTGAAGGAGTAATATTTGTTAAGAATTTAAACTAAAACAAAATATAAAAAGTAATTAGATACATTGACTTTAGATAGAAATCATATTCACTGTTATCATGTTGTTTGTAAATGTTTACAATTTGGACAAAACTATCTAAAAAAATCTTCAACAAAAGTTCCTTCTCAAGTTCTGAAATATTGATTCAGAGTTTGTATAACAAAATCATACTTTGTAGGTTGTTAAACGTTATTTAATCATTAGTTATTGTTTTAAACAAATCATTTTTCTAAATAAAAAAAAAAAATCCATGCTCCCTATTTTAGATCATAATGTTTGAGAATATTTTCAATTCCGTTAACAGATTTAATGAACATTGTTACAGTTGAATGACTCATAAAAATATAAAAACTCTTGAAATTTGGAGCTTATGATAAACATAGTTCATGTTTATATCGGTAAATAAAGATATAACAAGCTAATGTAATTGTGATAAATTTTGAAATGAGATAGTCATTATAAGAAATACGCCAATCTTACTGGATACTTTAATTTCACTGTCAATGAAGTTGTTTTTTTTATCTTTGAACTTTCTATAGGAACACTTAAATATGTAATTTTTATGAAAATACTTATCCATTCTCGATATTTAAGGGTCTCAATTTAGGCTGTCAAATTAATAACAACGGTTTTTAAACAATTTTTGAATGTGTTATAAATAACTTTCTTCCATAATAATTTGTACAAATCAGACCAGATAGATCAAGGTATAGCTTAAAAAATTAAGAGGTTGATCCTTTTGAGTTTACTGACTCATACCAATGTTATTTGATCATTGATGTCAAATTATTTTCCAAGGATACATTAAGTTAGAATAAACAATTTTCTAATTTGTCACTTAACTCCCTGACAAATTTAGTTATCTTCTCATATATGATATTTATTAGCTTCACTTTGTTGACACAACGAGTTGAGGTTGACATAAGTTTATTACTGGTTGCACAAGCTTCTTTGTAACATTTTCAAGCCATTTCCTTATCCACTTTAATTACTCCAACCTAGTTATTGCTAATAAGAAACTTTAACTTGATTTTGAGATTAACCATGTAAATCATAACTTTTAACTTATTTAATATTTGTTTGCTTATCAAAAGATTTTAGGATAAAGGAACATTAATCATAATACACTTTATTAATAATGTTCTTATGACGTCTTCATGTGTAAAGGTTGTCCTCAACTCAATATATTTCTAAACTCATTTGCTTAAAACTCTGACACACACGGTTAAAGAGTTTTCAAGTAGTCTCATAAACTTGAAGAGTTAAGAATGTATCTTAGAACATCACGTTACTTTTAGGAATCCAAGTGCGAGTCTAAGTCTCACATTGAATAAAAATGAGAAAGTTAAGCAATATATAAGAAAGAAGACCCATAAACCTACTACCTTAAGGTTTTGGGTTAAAAGTTGTGTCATTCCCTTATGTAGGTTTTGGGTTAAAGGTGGTGTCATTCCCTTATGTATGCTTGCCCCATTTCTCCTTCTTGTAAGATCTCCCCAGTTATGTCCCCTCGGTTACTTGAACCTCCTTGGTCAACCAACATTCAATGGACATTTTGAACATCCACCTTATATATTTCTTTTTTGAAAATACTATCAAGATGACAATTGAGCCCTATTAGGTCAACATCCACCTTGTATATTTCTTTTGCTCCTGAGCTTATCAATATGCCTTTTACAAATCCTTTAGCAGTTGTATTACACTTAGGATGGGTATCTTGGGAATGTTTCTCAAACGTTGTTTAGGTACTTTTAGTGAGGGGGCAACGTTATCTTATTTTTGCTTGTTATAGTGAGTTAGACAACCTTCTTTAATGAGTCATTTGATTTGTCGAATAAGGGCACAATATTTCTCCATTGTTAAAAGAAATGGGCTAAGTTCAAGAGGAGTTGAATTGAACTATCACAAATTTTTCAAAATTATTGGTTCACTCTTTCTCAAAGCTACATTCAATTTTCTAGTCACATCAGTCTAACTCACATTATGATAATATTAATACAAACACACATCCAATACAAAGAATATAAGAAATCAACTCTTAAACCTTACAAGATTTGAATTTTTTTAATCTAATAACATCCTGTCACTATACTATGACTAGAAAACCCTTTCCAGAAATAACAAAACCACAAAATTCTTGAAATCACTCAAAAAAAAAAAAAGCTTCAAGAAACTTGTCTTAGGTAAAAAAAATAACTCTCTCTCAATTGTAGAAATGATTTCAGAAATATAAGTTAATGTCGAAAAGTTTCAATAAAAAATGTTATATAGATTTTAAACGATCAGTTTTAATGAATTAAAATTATTTTTTAATATGTTAGTTTCACTTATTTATGAAATTAATGAATTAAATTGAGTTTTAACATATTAAAATAAAATAACTCAAAATCTTCTGAAAGCACAAGAAATATTAATATATTAAAAACTTGTTTTGACATAATAAAATCATTCTCATAAAACTATTTAAGGTTTTAAGCCATCTTAATTAATTAAAATGAATATCTAATCGATTAAAATGTTCTCTGCAGTTGTTTCAGACTCAAATAAAAACATTTTAACTAATTAAAAACGTTTCATAATTAATTAAAAATTTCTTATTAGCAAGATAAGTTCTAGAACGAATTGAAGTCGCTTTCTAACGGTAATTATAAGATCATATTGCCTAATGAGAGACTTACATTCAATCTTTAAGAAAGTTAAAAGGCGAGTTAGATTCATCAAATGTTGATTTGCTCTAACAATTTTATATATATATATTTTATGGAACTCGTACCATGTGTTACATTCTAGTATGAGTTGCTTATATGTCTTTTGTTGAAAAATGTAAAGTTTTATGTATTAACATCTTTCAAAATCTTCTATTTTATTGTGTTAAATTGTGTATGTTCAAAATCCAACACCAGTCGTCAGTTTATTGTACAACTAATATTGTGATAGTAATCTTTCTTTCAATTGTCCCAATCATTTCTATACTCGTATAAAGGAGTCTTGTCAATATGAAAGTCTTTTTCCCACTTCTCTACCCTTTTATGGATCACTACTTCTTATGCATTAATGTGTGAGGTGACCTAAAAATGAACCTTTTCCTTGGTGCCTACTTTTGGTTGACTAAATAGATTTGTTTAGAGTCCTTTTAAGAAGATATCCACAAACGTCTCATCATTCAACTAGGAGATTTTAATGATGATATTGCAAAATGGTTTCTTTAAAAGGTTTGCCTTGTTGCCTCTTTATACCAAATAAGTTGTCAGGGAGTTTGACTTTGTTTAGAGTGAATTAAGCTATAAATAAATTTTCAAAGAAAGAGAAAGAGTCATCCATCAGGCCACAAAAGTAGTCAAATATCAAGATTTGGGCTTAGAATGCTTCAAGATAGCTTGTTGGGTCTTGTGAACCCCACAAAGGACTCGTGCTCCCATAGCCATATAATATAGTGTAATTGGTTCATCCATGATTTCCATCGTAAAAGTATGAAAAAGTTCACTAGGTAGCATGAGTTCAAGATTCAACTTCTTTTAGTATATAATATGGACCCTAAGTGTTTGATGGAGTTCCTCATTCTTGCATTAAAGTTGCTCATGAGTGTTTAATGTCTCTTCTCATGTAGAGGTAAGATTTACTTGCTTTCTCTTTTCGAGTATTTCTTGTGTTTATTAGGTTTTGTTCGTCTTATCACCCCGTGTCTACAATTTAGCAGTCTCAATCTTCTCCTTTGTATAGGCGGTGTTTCTCTAGTTTTCTCATTTTTCTAGTTGGTGGAAGTAAAAATAATTTTATCTATCCCATAATGGATGTTAAAATATATGGATAGTTATTATCTAGCAACTTATCTAAATAGTGAAGTTTGCATATTCACTTCATGTATATAACTCAATTACCATAAAAATATTTATTCTCCTAATTATTTGAGAGTCTATCTATATTATTCAAATTTTACAAAATTTTAAGAATTTACTATAAATTACTTCCTCTCATATAAAGTTTTTGTAAAAGTTAGACTTAGATAAGTCATAATTTAGTTATTAAGATAAGTTATTATTTAGTCTTTAAGATATTAATCTCTTTGAGACTACTAGCTCATATGCTAATATGATTTGATTTTCTAATCAATTTACTTTTACGATGATACAACTACTGAACTTTAAAGAATTGTATAATCTAATATGAATTTCTTCAAGTGTCGAGATAATTCACCTCATCTCATGTAAAATTGTGTAATCAAACAAAGTGTAAAGTTCTAAAATTGGAACTCAACAATGTGTTTTCAATTTTAAGCAGAAGCATATGTCACAGTCTACTTCACACTAAGCTAGTCCTGTTCATGTTAAGTCTATCACTTAATTCTTTTCCCGATAAATAATGAGAATAAGAAAAGTTCAAGAGTAAACAGATATTAACTAATTCAGTGTTTAAAAACTTGTTATATGGAAGATGAAGAAGAGGAGCACGAAGGAAAGGAAGATAGTTGTAATTTATAAAAAAAATTAGAGTAGTGTGTCCTTCCCTCCTAGTCTGATGGAGGAGACAGAGGCCACGTACACGTGTTCGGTTTAGGACACATGAATTCAAAAGGAACCACTAAACTTGCATTGCCTCCATACTACTCACTGCAACAACATCACATGACGATTCTCAATCTCTCAACAAACTAATGGCTTCTTCCAGGGACCTCACCAGACTCTTCAACGGTCTCTCCCTAATAGCCAACGAATTCGCCAAACGCTCTTTGCCCGCCGCAACCGACAATTTCGAAACCCTAATCAAGAAAACCCTCCTCTCCGCCACCGATCTCACCGGCCTCACCAAGGGAAAGCTTCGCCAATTCTCCAATCCTCCGCCATCTGCTAACCCTACACGGGACCACGCTGATGCTGCGTCTAGTTCCGTTGTTTATTTCACCGACGGTAATCCTTCTCAATCTGATTCAACATCTACGACGACAACTGCAACAATAACAAACGATGACGGTGTTACCTGTTCTCCTTCCGACGCATGTCATCCGCAAGCTTCCGGTGCAGATGTTTGTGCTGCGGAGGAAGAGAAGAGCGAGGTTGTGACTTCTGTTGAAACGGTTAATCAAGGTGCGAGTAGGGAAGTGGCACCTTCGCCGCCGTTGAGGAAACGAAGGCCCCGCGAGAGGAAGGTTCCCGCAACTCCGTTTTCTAGGGCTCTTGGGTTGGTGTTGTTTGATTTCTTTTAAAATTCATCGCTGGGATATGATCCGTTGCTTTCGTTGCTGTGGATTGTGATGAATCGCGTTTACTATTTCTAACTCATTTGTTTGTTATTATTGTTATTACTATCCACTTGTAGGTTTGCTGGGTTGGGAGCAGGTCTTGCGTGGGGCACACTTCAGGAATCTGCCAGGAGGCTTGCCTTTGGTACGCCTACTTCGCAAGGCAAACAATCTGCACTTTCCCCGTTTTTGTCTGAAAAAAATGCGGAACGTTTGGCTCTTGCACTCTGTAGAATGCGTGGAGCGGCGCTTAAAATTGGGCAGATGTTGAGCATACAGGACGAATCTCTTGTTCCTGCTCCGGTAATGTGACCTGCCTTTATGCTTGCAGCTTAATTCGTATCTAAAAGGTTCATCTTAAGTGTGATTGTCTCTAGATTGTTAAGTAAGGTTGTCTTTATGAGTTTATCCTTGCAATATATTGAGTAGGTTAAGATTGCAGTTCTCTTTTACTTTTTAATTAAATGAAGGATGGAGACACGTTGCATGGTTTAAAGACAAAACTTACTTAGAGGAGCCTTATCTAGTTGGTATGAAGTGCACATATTTATCTTGAATGTGCATCTTGCATACGTATGGTGTATTGATGGTGATGAGTTGGATTATTTGTTGATGGTGAAAAAACAGAAATTTGAATGTTGAAATTGTATTAAAGTAAAATATTAATGATTATATAATCAAGGATATTGTTTTCTTTCAATTATTTAAGCAAGGAAAGAGTTGCTCTTGAATGAATTCAGTGATCTCTAATGTGCTTAGTGTATTTAGTGGATTCAGTACAGCATGATTAGTACGCTGTCCTTGGGACATGGATCGCATGTCATGTCATCATCAGTTAGACATGTTTCCTTCTTTCAATAGTGTTGCACATCAACTAGAGATATGACTAAATTATAATATATAAGAGAGTGCAAACTTTATCTTAGCAAACTGGTTTAGTAAGGTTGGGTTAGGCTTAAATTACACTTTTTAAGATGGTATCAGAGAGCCTATCCTAGTCAAGTTTATTCAGATTTTTGTGTCACCTGTTATTGAGTTCCCCCTAATCTCACGCTTGAGATAACAAATAAATACTAAAGGCTGCTCAATGGATAAAGATCTTCTAATCAGAAATTTTGCCATGATTATGTTTTCGATGGTTAATGGTGCTAGTCATCTCAAACTTTCTAATTAAGTTGTGAATCTATAACTATTTCTGATTTTTTATTGTGGTTATATGCCATATTAGCTGCTAAAAAATGTTATGCATTGAGAAATCGGAAACTACTTTTGTTTATACTTTTATTTAACTTTAAATGTAAACTCTTAATTCTTTACCTGCAGATTCTGGCTGCATTAGAAATTGTCCGTCAAGGTGCAGATGTGATGCCGAAGAGCCAGCTTAATGAAGTTTTAGATGCTGAATTAGGTCCTGGATGGTCATCAAAATTAATTAGTTTTGATTATGAACCTATAGCTGCTGCAAGTATTGGCCAGGTATTTTTGTGCTGCTTTTTTATTTTTCAAGATGGCCAGGCAAAATTAATTAGTTTTGATTATGAACCTATAATCAAGTTGTCTTATGTGCAGACTTCAAATTTGAAATTTTGCATGGGTGTTTCAGAAATGTATAATAAAAACTATTCTTTAGCCTTCATCTTTTCACGTAAATTTTTGGAAAGTTGGTCTTGGCTATTACAATTTTTTTGTCTTTGATTTATAATTATATTTAGTTCTTCAATTTGTAGTCTTCAACTCTGCAAAATCTACTTGTAAGATGAGGATTGTCTTAACTTATATATTATATTTTGGTACTATTTCTTGTTCTTGTAAAATTTGGACTTTTTCCCGATACATCCATCACCTCCAACACTATTGGGTTTGGCATGTGAATAACATGGTGAATGACGATTTTAATGGATCTAGGATAGGTTTTGATAGCATCTTAGAAGTGGTTTAGACTTAATTTAATTTTACAAAACTAGCTTGTGGAATGAGTATTGCTTTACTTAGATGAAATAAGACTAAGGTATTTCCTAATATGTGGTAGTCATGTGGATACCAGTCGCAAATAAAAATATGTTTATCTAATGAGCTTTGAAAATTCAATCATGCTTTCCATAAAGCCAGACTGAGGTGACTTTGGACTCTCTAATTCACTTTGGATTCATACTATCATAAAAGTTACTCTAATAAGAATGCCAAACTTAGCTATAATTCCTTTCCTTATGTTTGATATAATTTTAAGCTGGACAATTTCTTACAGATGTCCTAGCAGCAATATCAAGCAACTTTATATTGGAGCACTTCTGCTTAGTCTGATAATATTGCCTAATGAGGTTCCTCATGGAATTTAGGTGCACCAAGCTGTCATGAAGGATGGCATGAAAGTTGCAATGAAAATTCAGTACCCTGGTGTTGCAGATAGCATTGATAGTGACATTGAGAATGTGAAGCTTCTTTTAAACTACACAAATCTAATTCCTGAAGGACTTTATCTTGACAGAGCTATAAAGGTGCGCATTTATTAATATAATTCAATCAATTCAGGCATCTTTAGTTGTATGTTTATACCAATATTCTCTTTTCATGGTCTTTAAACCCACACATTTTCTATCTTGTCTGTAGGGGTTTGGATCCCTTAGCCCCCTCTCTTCCTTTCATTGAGTGATATGCCTTCTGATTCATCAGTGAGATCCTAAACCATATTCAATCTGTAATAGTTTAATCTGTGTGCATACTTGGCAACACTTGAATTAGTACCTCTTTCTTTTTGCCTCTTCACGTTTCAACCATCCTCCTAATGTTCCATGTAGTCTGCCCTAAATTGGACCATGTAGTATGCTTATCTATTTTTGATATTGATCTTGATTCTCTTACCTATGATATAGAAAAAAAGTGTGTCCATAATTTGACAAATATATGTCTATATGTTAAACCTTGCCTTTTAAGTTCTTCCTGTAATTTTTTCTAGGTGGCCAAAGAAGAATTATCTCGCGAGTGTGATTACAGGTTGGAAGCAGCAAATCAGAAGCGGTTCCGAGATCTTCTTACTGGGATAGATGGATTTTATGTTCCAATAGTTGTGGATGATATTTCAAGTAGAAGAGTATTGACTACCGAGCTTGTTTATGGTAATTATAACAACTTCCACCAGTTCTTGTGATGCATTCTTTTATACATCCTTACATGCAGTTTTCTGGTACCATAACTTGCATAGCCTGCTTACGCATCTTAAGTGATTCAAAAGAGTAAAAAATGTATGTGGTGTTTGATGCCGCAGCATTTGACATCCTGTTTAGATGGCAATGGTAATGCTCTCAACATGTATGTAGTATTATGTGCTTGGAAGTTATAGTTTTCCAGATTGGATAGCAGACTTTCCCTATAGATGCTCCTATTTTATCTCATATAATCTGATTTCCTAGCCATTTACTCAATTATTTCATTTTTGCTTTTTTGTAATTCATTAAAAGTGAAAAGAAAGATCAGCTAACTATAAGAAACTTGATGTAATTAATTATATAATTATATTTGGAGAAATTCTGTCACCTTTGATAAGATAGTTTTATGAACAAAAATTGGTCCATGATGTTTTTAATCATTCTTTGCTCAAGTATTTGATAACTTTTTTTGAGAGATGCTGCTTGTCCTGTTCATTAAACAAGGGATGTTTTCATTTTTACTTCCAATTTTTTAATCCATTGGGGGAAAAATATGTAGGAATTCTTGATTTCTTATTGAGTTTGACAATCAATTTGTTTACACTATTCAGATAAAATAATTAGAATGATAATTTTGGGAACAAAATTTTTTGCTTGTCTTTATACGTGGAGTGGTTTTCTCTTGCTACAGGAATTACAATTGACAAAGTGGCATCACTGGACCAGGAAACTCGTAATCATATTGGCAAGAAGTTATTAGAACTCACATTGATGGAGTTATTTGTATTTCGATTTATGCAGGCATGTTATTCTGCCCTGTGTTTATGTGTGTACGAGTAAAATATTAAAGGCTATTGTTGACATACTGACTCCACGCATATGAAATTTGAAGTATACCTGATGAATTTTGGTTTAGTTATCTTGTTCAGGTGTTGTCTTAGTCAAGTAAACATAAATTACTGTTAAAAGACTTGAGTGAATATGATAAAGGATTATGTCTGAATGAAATTATCATCCTCACTGGCTTAGTATCTATAAATAAATTTCGGCGTTAAATCCAATGTAGTTAAGATTTAAGCGGAAAAACTTGACTCTATCTGTACATAAGCGAAGCTGATATGGTATAGTGATGTTAGAAGTGACTAGGCGGCTAGAGTTATCAATACCAATAATACTAGAGCCTACGTTATACTATTTTGCAGGTACTCGTTAAATCTGTTGACAGGACATTATTCAACATCCTGTCTTCATTTGGTAGCCACACTTTTAGACTCTAGAGCCAAACACATCACCTTTTACCCCCGAATACTAAGTATCTAATAAGGTAGTTACAATTAGGTCATATATATATATATATATATATATATATATATATATATATATATTGTAATATTATGTTCAGGAATTTTAGTTTCTATTGTTTTTTGTTCATGCATATCTTTTAATGCTAATAAGTGTTTCTATAAATCACACCTCCAAATATGATTTTGTCATCTCTTCTTAACTTGGAGGATGTTTTTAATGCAGACCGATCCTAATTGGGGTAATTTCTTATTTGATGAAGCTACAAAGACAATCAATCTAATTGATTTTGGAGCAGCGCGGGATTACCCTAAAGTATTTGTTGATGATTATTTAAGAATGGTTGGTTCTCTTTCTAATTAGTCTCTTTATTTCAATAACTAAGCTGAGGTTTGAAATCTTCATTGTTTTGTTTCCTCTGTTAAATTTTTATTTCTCAGTCGGACTTGCCTATATCATACTACACATATATTAATGATAAGAAATGCTATAAATATACGTAACTTTTCATGGGTTGTATCCTAAACTTCCTACATGGCAATTTATTGCACTTATACATGACCTTTTTTATGGGTCCCACCTAGTAACTAAAGTGATGATTAGGTTGTTTAAGTTAATATGCTAAAAACTCATTTAGTGCCTTTTTTCTAATTCAATCTTTTCCTGTATGTTTTCATCGTATGGCTTAATAACACTCGATTGCTTGAACCTTCCACAACTTGGTGGGAGGGGTATTGGAGGACTTGACTGTTATACCCTTTTCTTAGGCTGAGCAGAAAATTCTTCCGAATTCTTATTATTGTTTATGGTGCATAATTGATTAGGTTCTAGCATGTGCAAATGGTGATAGCGAAGGGGTCATTGAGATGTCCAGGAGACTTGGGTTCCTCACCGGAATGGAATCAGATGTCATGCTAGATGCCCACGTCCAAGCTGGTTTTATTGTGGGTTTGCCATTTTCAAGACCTGGTGGTTTTGATTTCCGATCAAACAACATTACTCAAAGCATTTCTCATCTCGGGGCAACAATGCTCAAGCACAGGCTCACTCCTCCACCTGATGAAGCCTATAGTCTGCACAGAAAGCTTTCCGGTGCTTTTTTGGCATGCATTAAGATTGGGGCCGTTGTCCCGTGTAGGGAACTGCTGCTTGAAGTGTACAAACATTACAAGTTTGGTGATGTAAATGAGACATTATCCAGTGGCTCTGTGTCAGCATAGGTTAGTTAGTGATTTCCCCAATTATTTTTTGTCAATTATAATAATACGTAGGAAGCTTATTTTTTTTTGCCCGAGCTTTTTTGGGGAGTAAATTTTCTCCTCCCCGTTTGTAACTTTAGCTGCCTATATAGAGCTTTTCCCGCATAAATTATTTGAAAGGCGATTGATTCCTTAAGAGTGTGTTTCTACAAAGAATTTAAAGAAGGAAAATTTATTTTTATAACGAACTTTTTCTTTAGCATAGAATTTGAAAGATATTATGATCAAAACATGTTGATTTGGATAGAGAATTTTAGAAGAAATTGGAATTCTGTAAATTTATAATATAGTTCTGTTGAATTTCAAATTTTATCTAAGCAGTAAAAATTTTGAATTTCTTTACCCTTTCTTTTACAGTTCTTTTCTTTTCACATTCTCCTTAGTTCAGTCAGGGTGTTGTATGTTTGGCTTCTGATGGAACATCATTAACTTGGTTGAGATTGCAATGTTGTGGACTTGGTCGGAGGATGAGATGTTGTGTGCTCAACGTTATTGTTATTATTTTATTTAATGTTTGACAGAGTTATTCTTAGGCTAAGATTGATCATTATTTATCGGTTGAGACTGCTAAGAATTTGTCAGTGTAGAATAGGATTATTTTTCGGTCATGTCCGTGAGTTTTCATTATCAACATTAACTATGTTTTTTTTGGATGATGTCAAATACATTTTCTTACATTGATTAAAGTTATTTTTAGTTAATATTAGTCAATTATGTATTTTGACCAACATCAAGGAGAGAGAACTGTATTTTGTTCCAAATGTTGGTTTGTGTTATTTCTTGATTAGTATTTTCTACGTTAACAATGACATGACTATTTTGAATGATGTAAGTTTTTTCAATTGTTGTTAATAAGAGTTATTTTTTTACTATAATGATTGAGTTTTTTTTTTTCAGCTCAGGTAAATTATTTTCAATTGATATTAGTCCATTATTGACGTTGATGAGATTATTTTTCAAGCAAACGTTAGTTAGTTTGTGATTTTTTTCGTTTGATGTTACAACAATTATTTTTTTATTGATGCCATTAGTGGTATTTTGTTTCTCTAAAGTTAGTTGGATTTTTTTTTTTTCAAATGTGGAATGAAGAAACTTTTTGTCAAATTTAATTGCGACTACTTTAGAAAGAACCTTGACTTGACTAAACACTAAATTATACAACTTCATCAATGTTAATTAAAATAATTGTTGTTGGTATTAACTAAAAATAAAATAAATATTGTCAATGTCACTTGAAACAAATATAACATACTAGTTCAAAATAATCTTGACTAATATTTAAATCAAGCTCTTACCATTATGATAAAAGTTATAATTAATTTTACCATTATGATAAAAGTTATAATTAATAATGAGGATACATGCATCCTGTAACAAACTTCCTTTCAACAAATGTTTTGTCAGGAATTAATTTCTTTGATTAACTCACCTAAAATATGTCAGGAACAAATTTATGTAAGATTGAAGGATTATCATCAAATCAAAAGTTATAAGTGTCACTATTTGATTCTCACTTGGTCTACCTAATATATGTTACTAGGTAATTAATGTATTTTGCAATACTATTTATTGAATAACGTTCCACTTGAGACTTTTGAATTATTAATTATATTTAATGTTAAAATGTTATATCTAAAAGAAATTAAAACTCAATAAATTTAAATTATTTTATTTAAATAAAATATTTAAAAAGTAAACAATTAAATGTTTTTTCCTATAATTTTGACTTAAACATTCAACCATATTATAATAATGTTATAATAATGTGGTGCAAGTACACTGGTTTGTTTTAACAAATTATATTCAATTCGTATAACATTAAATGTTTTCTCTTTTTTTATATAATCTTTTTAATAATTGGATCTGATTATTTTTTCTTAGACAGTATGTCTTGGTTTGATTTTTCCTACTTGTCCATTGTCACATGAGATAGATAATCTTTTCAAAATTGTCAAAGTTCACTGCTAAGAAATTATAGAGAAGAAACAACTTTATCTCAAATTTTAAAAGATCTTTTAATAACTTTAGTTTACACTTTTAATGAATTTTTTTTACAGACAAACATTCCCTGCCATATAGAATAAATATATATGTTTTGTGAAGTATAAGATTAAATTTCTATGCCCTCTAATCTAATACATGTATAATATAGTCTTATAAGCGCTTTATCATGTATAAAAGAAATAAAGATTATAAAATGTTGTATTGTCCATGGGACAAGAAACTTGCCTCTTACATATTTATTGTTTATCCAAATTCATCCTTTCACATATGAAGTAAAATCAGGTTTTATATTTGAATGTTTTCAGCATTTAATTATAATTATAGGATGTTGGACTTTGACCCCAACAAATGTCTTTTTTCCTTTCCTTCATCTGTTCTCTTGCCATAACCTCCTCCACTTCAATGTGTGAGGTTGCTCTGGGCCTTACTTTTGAGATATTCTCTATCCACCTTTATGCCAATGATCAATAAACAAATAATTCTCGAAGACCTTTCGTAAAGCGTCAATGAAAATCCTTTATTAAGTTGGGGAATTTTCTCGTCTTTATTTTTTCTAAAGAAATATCTCCAATTTTTGAAGGCTTTACTTTGCTTTTTGAGAATTGGGCTACGAACAACCTTGAAAATGTCTCAAAACAACCTTGAAAGACTACTAATCAGTCTAAAGCTACATTTGTCAAAGTGCTGATGAAAATCAGACATTGTTTGATCCCCACTTATCACCATCTAAGCATGAAATGTCTTCATGTCAGTGCCAGGGCCTCACTCAAGTGAATAAACTAACCCTTGTATGACATAATGGAAGTAATATTGACTTGTTCAGGACTTGTGTCCAGAAGGGTTGAAAGTCCTATTCTGCTTCTACTTTTGTTTTATGACTTGATAATTGGAGTGTTATCGCTTGCTGCATTCTATAGGCAAAAAATTTACTCTTGCATGAGTAATAACTCTTCCAGTTATTATTTCATACATTAAAATCTCTCCTTATTCTGCTTGCTTGTGGAGTTCCTCTATCCTCTCCAAAATATATTGCAGTGTTCGGGTATCACCCTCATTTCTATCTTCTAGTTCCTCTCATTCTTTTCTTGTGTTATGTATACAGTGATACATGATTTATTTTACCTATAATTGTCAAATTAGTAATGTCAATGGGCACCACAGTCGTTAATTGATCTATTGCCATTGTGCCATTGGATCCTCTCTTCTCACATAACTTGTGAACTGAAATTTGAGTTCTCTTGTCACTCATTTTTATCATTGTGAATTTGGGTGCTTCGTCATGATAAGCATAAAAAATAAGCCAAGTAAAAGGGGAGGTGAAAACTTTTAGTACATAGTAATAAATATATATAGTTTGTAATGTATTTTAAATATTATGAGACATAAAGTTTTGTTTATAATTACTAAAACCATTAAACCCTTTTGTTTATCGAGGCGTGATAGTAAAATGAAATTCAACTTTTGGGAAGAATCAATCCCCGCTATAAGTGGTGGTCACACCAAAACTTCGGGAATTACATTGCTTTTATCAAAGAGGTCCACCGAATACAAAAAGGTAATTATTTAACACAATACTCGCGCTTCTACTTATTCATTGATACGGTCCATTTAAAATGATGTATATATTATCAAAAAAAAAATTATTAAAAGCATTAAAAATGGGTATTTATCTTCAAGAGCATAATGAAATATCCATTTGTTTATTTAATATAATGAATCATATTGGGCAAAATAAACCAAAGAAAACCTAAACGGGAAGCGTAATTTATAGACTTTATGATAAGAAACAGGAAAATCTTGACACCCTTTAATAATAGATGCAATTTAACGTGATTGGCTCTGTCAGTGCCTTCGATTAGTGATGACAATAATTGTGTCGTTGGTGTTAGCAAATAATCTTTGTTTCCCATAGCCCACCAATGAATGAAAAAAAGTGGCAGAAAATATATAGGTTCAGAATGAAGATGTAGCGTAATTTTGAAGACATCATATATTATTAAACTTTATTAAGGTGAAGAAAAAGAACATAATGAAAATTAGGACATGGGTGTACCTTATTTTGTGTCGGTTTCTTAGGAGAAGTAAGGTAGCAACGGTTGTTATTTAAGGGAAATAAATAGTGAAAGAGAAGGGAAGAGATAAATGCAGTGAGTGGAAAGAAAGAACATTGTCGTCAGCTTCATTAAGATGATGAAGATGACAATGAAGCTGCTTTTGGTAGCCGTTGAACTTGCATGCTTAGTTTCTGGGATCTTCTCCTTTGGATCTGAGTCACTGTCTCAGCTTTCTTTCTTAGAAAACGGTGTCGTTTCAACTCGCCCTTCTTCATCTCAACCTCAACCTCTTATGGTCGACCTCACTCTCATTCAAGGAGCTCAGTCTAAAGGAGCTGGTCTCTCTCTCTCTCTCTCTCTCTCTCTCTCTCTCTGTTAATTTTTCTTAAGGGGCTTCTTTGTGTGATGTGTCACTTGCTAAAAACTACATTTTGAACTTCTCTATTGTTGCTACTTACTCGCTACTTCACATTGCAATTCTCTGTATTGTGTCTCATCATCTTTGATTTGCTGGTTATCGTGGGTTGTAAACATTAATTTTAGTGGATTGATTTCCTTATATGGAGTCTTGCATATAACTAATAAACCTTTGAGTTATTACACGAAACTCCACATTTTCTAGCTAACCCTCATTTCTTGTTTCTCTACTTTGCCTAATTAGTTTGCTAGACTAATGTTTTCTCTAGTTTGCCTAATTAGTTTGCTAGACTTGTACTTTGCTTTTGTCCTACTACTTCTTTTATTCTTAGACATTACTCAGTTATAATCAGGATTCTTAGTTATGAGATGCCATGGTGGGGAATTTTAGATGAAGAGTGACCTTTTACCTCCCTATCTTAAATTCCTTGCTTATGGCTACACGCAAACATCCCTATTTGTCTCTGCAATGCTTTTATGGTTTTTGTTGATTACTGTCTGAGTATGCCCCGTATTGGTATGGACCTGCATTTGCTTTTTAAATGACCTGATACTAGAAGGATAGACTTCGTTATTCGTATAATGCTTGTTTGAATTGGTTGAGCTTTCATAATTGACTGCAAGTTGAAAAGATTAAAGATTGTCTCATGCATAATTTCTTACTTGATTTGAAATCATGCAAATAAGTTGTTTTTTTTTTGCCTATAATTCCAGTCTGTTTGGATGGAACATTGCCTGGTTATCATTTGGATCGTGGATTTGGATCTGGTGCAGATAGTTGGCTTGTTCATTTGGAGGTAAAGAATGTTCAAGGTTTAATATAGTTTCTAAAATTTTCCCCTTCGTTCAAGCTACTCATTGGCCTATAGTAAGAAGGTAGTCTGTGTAGAGAAATTAATATTTGAAGTCTTTATTTAACCATACTGATACTTTTTTAATACCTGCAGGGGGGAGGATGGTGTAATACCATCAGAAATTGTGTCTACAGAAAAAATACTCGTCGTGGTTCCTCAAAATTCATGGAAAATCAAATACCATTCACGGGAATATTGAGCAACAAACCTGAAGAAAACCCTGGTTTCTCCCTTGACCTTAAACATGCATGCATTTTTTTACCTGTAATTCATTTAAACTCTTCCCTCCTGGTGGGCTGCAACTTAAGTATATTCAAGCCCGTGTTCTTTCATTTTTGTGCATGTAATCTTCCACGGACAGATTTCTTTAATTGGAACAGAGTTAAGTTACGGTATTGTGATGGGGCATCTTTCAGTGGAGACAGTGAAGATGAGGTAAGTGAGAGAAACATACTTGGCTTTCTATGAATAACGGTATTGTAATGGAGTGTTTTATGAATGAATTATGATCTCTTTGCCTTTGCTTATATCCTAAGGAAATCATTGCTTTTGTAATTCTCCCAAACCATGCTCTTGGAGATTGTTTAAGACCGTATAAGGTCTTCTTTAGGAGGCATGCCTTATTTCTTCTGCCGTGAGTTTTACATTCGGGAGGAATCTCCATGTACCCTTGTTTTTCTAAAGCTTCATGAAGAAAGACATTCTTCACATCAACTGTTGTAATTCTCATCCAAAATGAGCTACTAGAGCAAGAACAACTCAAACTATATGCTTCTTTGCTACAAGAGAAAAAGTCTCTTTATAGTCAACTCTATAAGTTTGAGTTTACCTTTTGCAACCAATCTAACTTTAGACCTGTCTAATTACCTGCATACTATATGTTTCACTATAAATTTCATCTGCACCCTGTTGCCTTTTTATCTTTTGGTTTGTTAAAAATCTCCCATGTTGAGTTTCTTTCTAATGCATCAATCTTCTCTCTCATGGCTTGAGTTCAATGTTCACTTCTCACTTGGACTGAGGTAGGAGTTTCTATGGCATCAATGACAATAGAAAAGCTTCGATGTCTGTTATAGAGATTGCCAATGCAAACATATTGAGAAATGAGATATTTAACACACTGGGAAAATTCTCATTAACACTTACCTCCTCATTGTTGCCTTCAAGGCTCCCCCTCTCCAAATCAGACAACTCTTCTTGCTCCGGAGTCAGAGTTGTTTTCTTTGATATTTGGTTAAATCCCATTTGTGGTGACTTCAAAGGATTCAATCCCATTTATTTTACCATATCTAATGTAAGGAATTCAACTGTGAGTTGAGGGTCCTATCATGGGTAAAGATAAGCAAGATAAATAATATCTAAGGAGAAAGACCTACATTATGTATTGGAGGTTTATTGGTATTAAATCATCGGTATGTCCACTTAAAGAACTAAACAATTGATGCAAGTATTAGACGAGTAAAATGCTTGAATTTGGAGGGGGAAATTGATAGAAATTCAAGTGAATTTGGAAGTTCCACATTGGGTGCAGATAAGTGAGATGAACAATATAGAAGCAAAAAGACCTACAAACTCATTATCTTATATGGGTTGGCTTCAAGTCTGTCCCGTATTTCCTCTTGAACAACCCAACATCTAAGAATGTGATAAATAGTAGTAGTGGCACATAAATTTTCAAAATTCCAGTACGCTATCCTATAAATTATTTAAAATGCAAAAGTAACAAACCTATTCTATATTTTGTGAATATTTGCTGTATCTTTTCTAATGACCAAGTTTCTTTTACATTTAGTGCTGACGAACTACGTATTGTGAAAAGATCTTTTATTTGGAATTTGTATTTACATTGATACATGATACATGGATTCCATTCTTCTTTCAGTCTGCACAGCTTCAATTTCGAGGACAAAAAATATGGCTAGCTGCAATGGAGGAATTAATGTCGAAAGGAATGCAAAAGGCCAACCAGGTTTCCCATTTCTCTTTATATTGTTTTTCAGTCTTTTCATATGCATCAATGCCAATCAACAAATGAATATCAGGCACTTCTCTCTGGATGCTCTGCGGGTGGTCTGGCATCCATAATACATTGTGATGAGTTCAGGAGCTTATTTCCAGAATCTTCCAAAGTGAAATGTTTGAGTGATGCAGGTTTCTTTCTTGATGCGTAAGTTTTATATATTCCATTATACATTCTCTAATCTGTTCCCTTGCCTAGAAACTAATTGGGTATAATGAATGATCTATTAAATCATGTAGGATTGATGTATCTGGGGGACGCACACTGAGGGATCTGTTTGGAGGTGTGGTTCAGTTACAGGTAGCATTTAATTTAGTTATTTTCAATCGATATTAATAATCAATGATGAGATTAGTAGATTTATGCCTTTAGCTTAGCTTATATGATTTATCATCAATGATGGGATTAGCAAGGACCAAACAGTTGACAGCTTTAGTCATACAGAGTTTGATACATAAAGATTGTGTCCCTAAAACAACTTTAGTTGTATATTCTTTCATTGGTTTTACTTTTTTGACGTAAGGTTAATAAAACCTGTACAAATATGTCATGTGGGTGATGTTTTGAAATTGTAGGATGTACAAAAGAATCTTCCAAAAAGTTGTCTCAACCAACTAGACCCAACTTCGGTAATTCTTATTCTGGATGCCATGCTATTCATAACTTGAAATTACTTAGACATGCATATTTTAATAGTGTGGTGTTTCTTTCCACAGTGCTTCTTTCCTCAGAATATGATCGAACATATTGAAACCCCATTGTTTCTACTCAACGCGGCTTATGATGTGTGGCAGGTAATATGCTCTGTATATTGTTTATCCCTATAACGTTAATGATGTGCCCGATTATATGCTAATTACAAAGAACACATAACTTCACTTGTCCTCTAAGTTCTATTGCCCTTTGCCTCAAATGGTTCCCATAGTAATTTTTTCTTCTTCTTTTGTACAATTGGATTCAGCGTTTCACAAACCTAGGAGTTGGACATTTTACCATCCTCCTATTAGAAACCTGGGCACACTCAAACCAGGAATAACAATTACTATGATCATTGATGTTCACACTTTAGTTATTTGTTATAGGCGCTTCACTTTGATCGCCACTATTTTTTATATGATGTGAACTTTGTTTTCATCAGGTCCAAGCCAGTTTAGCACCACCTTCTGCTGACCGCCTTGGCTCTTGGAATGAATGCAAATCCAACCATGCAAATTGTAGCTCATCTCAAATTGAGTTCCTCCAAGGTTATTTCAATCTCCTATTGTTAATTATGTATGGAAATTTATTTTATATTTGAAAATTTCTAATCTTCGTTAAATAAATGGTATATCTACTAACATGAATAATTCACAGCAATTAAGGTACATCTTAATTATCCCATTTTCTTGTGACATATCATATCTCTTCTTTGAAGCAGACTTCAGAAATCAAATGCTGAGTGACATTAAAGACTTCTCAAGGTCATCTCAAACTGGACTATTCATAAATTCTTGTTTTGCTCATTGTCAGTCTGAGAGACAGGAGACGTGGTTTGCTGATGACTCCCCCCTTATTGAGGACAAGGTTTATTCTCAATTTAGATTTCCCTGGTTTTTATGATAGATAAATTATGAGGTAGTGTGAGATCCACCACATATTCGTGGTCCCAACTAATCTTAATGACATGGTACTCGATTTTTCAATTTATGAGAAATAATTAATAATACTTAACTAGGTGTAGGAGATTAACATAGACCATGATGGTCCTAGACCAACCTAATGAAGATTAAGACAACATAGTAGGATTTAGGAAATTATAAGAGATTTATGGGGTAATGTTCAATTATATCTGTAGGGACTTCAGACCAAGTTCTTTCCAAAAATTATTTTCTTTTACTGCAAACACAAATTTGATTAGTCCAACACCAAACACTTTACTGCCTTGGATGAAATATTAAGAATTCACTACTCAAGCTTTGGCTTTCCCGCATTTTGTTTATTGGTATCAGAAAATAATAATCTTTTACAATGCAGCCAATTGCAGTAGCTGTTGGAGACTGGTATTTTGATCGAGAAGTTGTCAAAGCTATTGACTGTGCTTACCCGTGTGACAACAGCTGCCATAATCTGGTGTTTAACTTTAAGTGAGCAAAATTTGTTGTCTCATTACATTTTAGTTCTTGAAATTGCAATGAGCATTCAACAATCAACGTTCATAAATTATTATGGAAAGTCATTCTTATTGAGGACGCAATTCATTAACTATCATCATTTTCACTGATAAGTTATGTCAATAAGACTCATTAGATCTCAACTTATTACTTTTGGTAAGAATATATAAAATGTCAAATTCGTATAAAAAGACATCGAAAAATTGAAACCTGATTCAACAAAGGAGTATAGAACGTCCATGCCACTTGAAAAGGAACCCTGTAACATTTCTGAATTCTGAGTTGTTGCAAACTCTTGCCATATATAATGATTGTGTTGATCTTGTACATGAGTCGTTAGTCATCTTCAATTTGTGAGTAATTATCATAATGGGAAAATGAATATATCACAATCATTGCAACCTATTTTGTGAGCAATTTTTCATTAATCAAAGGATGATAACTTATGGTGTGCGCAAACATTCTAATAGAGAAAAGTACAATTAAGATTAAAAATAAGTAATAAGCAAATTTTCTATATTTTTTCTTTGGATCTAATTGTTCAATTACTTTTAATGATTCTAATTTGAAGCGACGTTTTCACTTTGTCGAAAACCTTAATTTTTCTAACCCTGTAACATTCCCATGATATCCAATAATATTTTTTTGGTACATAATTGCTAAGCAATATTAGTAATACAATCACTTATTTAATTGATTGTAAAGATACTATTGATGGACTTGATAAATGAGTTGTATATGAAAAAGGAGCTGTTCAAATAATATTTTTCCTATCAAAATTCTCTATCTAATTTTCTATTTGTACATTTCAAAAGAGGGACCAAGAGTAAGGTGAGGATCTAAATGTCGATTATAAAGTACACAAAACAGTAGCAGGAAGTGACCACTGATTGACTTTATTATATGCATTCAAACTTCCCACCAACCAACTTCTACTACATTGATGAACTCTGCTCTCTCATCATGGCTTCATTTCAAACACTATAAGGGACAAAAACTTGAAAGTTCAACACTCCGTAAGGGTTGGGGTATTTGAGCAAGAGAAACTTATATGACCTTCCGACCAAGCTTGGATAAATTGAGACCCCAGATGAAATGTTATAAATTAAAATGAAATGGAGTAAAATAAATAAGATATTCATTTTCTTGTTTAGATATATTTGCATCTTATTCCTTACAAATTAGGGGAAAAGAAAAAAAAATTGAAGGCAAATGCAATAAAATGAAATAGGATCCATTAGTTTCTATAATAGTATTTCATATCATTTGCTAATGTACATAATGGAACATAATGTCCTTATCATTATCATTTTACAAACTCTTCATCAATCTATATTTTTCTGTATTATTCGATCAGTGTCAAATCGATGAGAGATATCATCTTCATCCTCTAGCCATAAGGTATACATGTGTTTTTAGCCTCCATGGAAAAAGAGTTGGGTTTTAGTTAGGAGAAAATTAGCATGTCAACTGCTGTATTTGGATGCAGATGCTGCTACTGCCTGTGCCCACACCTTGAGCCGAGCCTTTACTTCTCTAGGATCATCACCTTAAGGCCAAAAACATATAAAAGAAGATCTTTCTTAGAGAGATCCATCAGTTTGTTCCTATAACTTATTCGAATAAATCATAAGTTAATTATTCACCACACAAAAGAATGTAAAATGTTTCTACTGTCACACAAAGACTGTAAACAACAAAACGTATAGCACATATTCTTTGAAGATTACTAGACTTAGTCTTGTAGTAACTTGTAAGAAGAGTGTACATATATAGTGTAGTGTGCTCTGATGTATAAAAAAAAAAAAAAAAAACTTACCAGGGCTAGAGATGCGCCAATTTGTGATTGGTGAAGTAGCAGCACTGCTAGTATCAAGTGTAGAATTTGAGAAAGAGAGAGAAAGAGGAGAAGGAATCTCCAAGTCCAAGTGAAAGCCAAGATCTCTGCATGCCTTTACTTCCTCCAACTCCATGCACAGTGACTTTCCACCTTCTCCCTTATGCTTCATGACTTGTTCCTTCTCTTTCTTCTCACTATTGCTCCTATTTTTCTCCCAAACCCTACTGCCCTTTCTCATTCTCCTACACTTTTTCCTCCATGGACCCTTATCCTTTGCTTTTTGAGCCTCATTGCCATCAGCATCAGGGTCAGAAGATAACAAGAGCTCTTTGTGGTCGGAAACTTCAGCATCTGCATCACCATCGTCCTCTTCTATGGACAAGCCTGACATGCACATAGCCATGGCATCATCAACATCACTACACATGCTGCTGCTGCTACAAACAGAAAGCCTGGACAAGTTATGGGAAGAGTGAAACTGAAAGGTCACAGTGTCATACGAAGCCTTGGTATACATGCAGGCATTATTGTTTTTATTATTACTAGCATTTACTGGGCAGAAGAAAAAAAAAAGTGTGTAGAAAGTGAGTGAGCAATGTTGTATTTGTAAGAAGAAATAGAACGAAGAAGGAAATGGAGTAGCGGGGTTGTGTGTTGTTGGAACTGATAAGGCAGAAAGAAGGGTTCAAGTATTTATTCCTATATATCTTCACATCTTCAACATCAATAACACTTTTATTCTATTTTTCTTTCTATTTCCTCCTATATTACGCAAAACTTGCACACAGTATTTAGATATTAGGTTTTGTTTTACTTATATTTAATTAGAATTCAAGTTTAATGTAGTAATTTGTATAATAAGTTTATTTTACATATTATTATAAAATATTTAATTTCACGGGAAGAATAACACAAACAACATTAAAATATTGTATATAAACTTTGTTCTCGTACTATTCGTACTTTTTATCTTCTTTGTCTCTATTTTCTCGCTCAAACATCTCTATCTTTGAGAGAAATTAATAAATAATTTTAACTTGATTATTATAATGTAAAATTGGCTCATGATAAGAGACTTTTGTATAATTTCTTTATTTTAAAAGTACATAGACACTTAATATTTTCTATTGTTTTGTTTTTATTAGCAATGTAGTAATAGGAAATTTTCGATTTGTTCTAATAAAAGGGAAATTTATCTTTTAATTTGAATCATGCTTTGAAACCCAAAATATCGATCATTTTCTTGTCAAACCTATTGTCTGTAGAAGAAACTTAATTATTAATTATTGTCACAAACCAGTATGGGGAATGAATATAATCTAATTTTAAAGGTTAGTCGACTCATATACTAAATGAATTAGGTCGATTTTTTTTAAACACTATTTATAACACGTATAAAAATTAATATCTTTTTAAATTATTATTATTGTTAAATTTTATTATTAATATTTAAGATTATATATTTATTGATGTATTTAAAGAACTAGACCTATTAGCTTCCGTAAAGTCTTATTCCTATCCGCGTATTCAATGAAGTTTTATTAGCCTATTTAAAAAACGTTATAAGATGCATTATACTTTTAAGTACACATTAAAGTCAAGTTATGAGCTTTGAATTAGATCAAACTTTTAAAAAGATTCAAATTATTTCTATTCCCTATATTTATGGTTTGTTTATATCAAAAGTGAAATAAAGAAAAAATAAATAAACAAATTGAAATGAAAATGGAAAATATAAAAGAATAGAAAATATATGTTATTTGGATGAATAAAAAAAATACTCCAGTTATTAGAATGGATAAAATAGTTGATAGAAAAATAAAAAATAATAATTGCATGAAATTATTTATATATATAAAAAAGAAAGTGTAACTAAAAAAACGTTATTATTGTATTAAATTTCCATTAACGTAAAATATTGTGTGTGCCGTTTTCTTTTATGGTGAAGTGTCTTATTGTGAGTGTTAATATCCTATATTTGATATGATAGATAGATATAAATGTAAGGAACATCCTCAATAAGATGTTATATATTTTACACTGTCCTCTAAAAATGGCCACAAATAAGAAATATAAATAAGTAACAAAGTTTATTTGTGATTCAACATATAGTACATGAATGTGGCTAATTATCTGATATTCGTAAAAATACAATTAGATGGAGACTTTAACTCACTACCTCAATTATCAACTATTAAACGTATATAATGCTTTGAACAAAATTATCAAATATACAACTATTTGCACACTATTAATATACAAATTATTTGGTATATTATGAAAGTTAAATTTTTACTGTACATAATACACGTTTATTTATTATTTCCAATTTATTCTCAAAACAAGCCGGCTTAGTATAAACACAATTAATTGAACACTAAATAAATATATTTTTCCAATTAAAATTTTACCTGTAGTCCATCAATTCCACAGAATTTACCCTTTCTACTAAACCTTGTTATATGTCGTACCACATTACTAGCACAATCCATGACAAAACTTGATTATCTCTATCATTAGTTTAAAAAAAAAATCTTATCAATTAAATGTCGATATCCATTAAAAAGCTTACTATGTTAGTAGTTTTCACTTCATATCATTTAGAACCCAGGAACAATAAATAACAAGTTTTTTGTTTTATATAGTAATATTATTTTCAAGTTTTTTCTACAGCATTAATATTACTCTTGTCATAATAATAAAAGAATAAGTTATAAATAAACAATAAGTATATGTTGGAAGCATGGATGCACTAATTTTAGAATTTTGTTTTCTGCGCCCCCGTCATTACTAACTACACCCCGCTACCAATAGAAAATATTAAAATATTATTTTTTACTGCACAACACTACCGTGTCACCACCACTGTCGTCCCTGTAGAAAAATATGAGGACAAACACTCAAAAGAAAAGAAGAAGAAAGAGAGAACGAAATAGTAAGCTCTTTCTAAAACACATTTTATATGTTTTAGAATGTTTGTTCTGAAAACTCATCTAAAAAAATACATTCTTAAAGATATTATATATATTTTAGAAAATTATTCTAAAAATTCTATTTCAAAAATTGTATTCAGGATTTATTTCATACATTTTAAAAAATTTAAATAATTATATTTCAAAAGTCTTGTTTCGAAAATTACAGAAATCCCATTAAAAATGTGAGGGTGCAGCCATAATTATGCAAGTGCAAGAAGAAAAATCCTAATTTTAACACTGTTTTAGTTCCACAGTAGACCAATCCACCTATCATTAGACCTCTTAATAATGGGGTGATAGATGTTTCCTTACGAATTTTTCCTCCACCTCTGTATTCTTGTCCTACACCTCCATTAATTTTTTAATTCTCAAACTACTCTTATGGAAATGACCAAAAAGGATTTATCTTTTTCTGATATAAAACAAGTACAGAGTAGTTTACAATGAAGTAGTGTTAGTTTTTGCTAAAATATATAGTCAACGGTTGCATTTTTTAAAGTTTAGTGGGTGATTAAATGATAGAGAAGGATTTTTGACTTATGGAGAGTGTTGATCGACAATGAGGAACGACGTCAAGGTAAGATTTTTTTTTTGTGGGTTTGAACGTTGTAGTAGGTCACCCGGACGAAGTAATCCGGTTTAACAATTTTTAGAAAATATGAATCGGATGACCGAACGTCTAGTTTATAAATTACAAACCGAATGTAAAAATTTGGGGGGGGGGGGGGGGGGGTGGGGAATTTGGTTTTATTTTTTGTTCTAGAGAG
>Ga0099824_1000527_pt1 | contig 46038 bp, 39 predicted proteins | sample SiratrowhiteBW_FD_76837 | JGI IMG/M metagenome (GOLD analysis project Ga0099824, IMG submission 76837) | Root nodule microbial communities of legume samples collected from California, USA - Siratro white BW | ecosystem: Host-associated > Plants > Roots > Nodule | place: USA: California... | reverse complement strand
CACGCACACACACACACATACACACAAATATATACATATAATGAACTCTGTGAACCACATGTCTCTATTGATTTCTGGCACCTTTTTCCACGATGGCCATGGTTTAGTATAATGACTTTTGAAGATGTCACCAATGGCATTTGTTGTAAAGTATGAAGGCAAGAATCCACACAAATATGTAGTTATAAACACAACTTATATATAAAATTTGAACAAAACTTAACATTGTTAAAATTTAAGCAATTTACCCATATCCATCAATTCTCAAAATTGGTTTCTCACAAGTGCTTTGGACATTTGATACATTTTGATCATCCTCAGAAGCAAAGGTTTAATGTGTTCGAGGGTTAGATCCTTGAATACTTTGTGGTGAAATACCAGGTGGACTAGGGTCTAATGCTTCAAGTGGTGCAACACCATGTGCTTCGAGAGACGAAGTACTAGCATTTAGTCCCACTGGTGGAGTAGAACCAACATGTGTAGTAGAGTCAAAGTGTAGTCCAAAAGTACTTGAATAAATGTTTTGTCCATGTCGTGCAGTAGAACCAACATCTTGTCTAACTGAAGAGGCTTCACCAAAATGACCTCTAGTTAAAGAAGTAGAACTAACATGTTTGTTGTTACTTGGTAATTGATTTAGTTGGTGCTTTAATAAACGACTTCTCAAAATTAGTTTTGTTTGCCTTTTGCCTAACATCTATACATAGGATAAGAAAATGTTAAAACAAATTTAATATATATATATATATATATATATATATATATAATATATATATATATATATATGTGTGTGTGTGTGTGTTAAAGAGTAATGTGACATAATAAAAGCACATGTTGATTAACATAATTAAAGAGTCACCATAATTAAAATACAAAGATCATTCATCATCATCTTGCTCATAAAATTCATGATCATCATTGATATTAATGTCATCATCATTAGATATATATTCATCATCAAAATCACTTTCCTTTTCATACTCTGTTTTAGTGAGTTGTGTGTCATCTTCCATGTTGTCTTCATTATGTTCACTATGATTTTCTACATCATTTTCTACTACTTCATATCCACCTTCATCATCTCTTAGTTGACCAAGTAACTCATCATTTGGCACATATGTAGTATTAGAAAGACCATCTTGATATGCAACCTCCAGTGTATATTGATCATCAACCATACTTCTTGCTCTTGTTTTAATGACAACCCACCAATCTACCTTTTCCTTATTGTTTTGGGGATAAGGCATATAATATACCTGAATTGCATTTGCTGCAAGTATAAAAGGATCATAATTCAAATATCTTTTACGATGATGAACCTCCACAATATCATATTCCTTGTGAACTTTTACACCACGATTCCTTTCAATATCAAACCATTGACAGTTGAATAAAGCTAATTGTTTTCTTGGTTCTCCTATGTATTCAAGTTGCACAATCTCCTTAATGATACCATAATAATAAGTTTCTTCATATCCACTATGCTCACCCTTAACACAAACTCCATAATTATCTGTTTGTTTTCCAATACTCCATCCTTTTGTATGAAACTTGAAACCATTGACAAAATAAATAGGCCAAGTAAGAACCTTTTTCCTTGGACCCCATGCTAAGTCATGCAAAAATTGAGTTTGAACCATATTGTTCCTATCATGGACCTAAATGAATGACAAAAGGAAAACAAATATAGTCACAATAGTGCAAAAACATATACTATTAATGCATGTAAATTTACTATTCTCGACACTTACATATGTTTGAAACCATCTAGGAAAATCGGAAGCAATCCTAGTCTTGATTTCTCTTTGAGTGATATTTGGATTTATTGCTTGTAGAAATTGTTCAAGAATTATAACATTTATACATAACATTATGTTAGTTATTATATACATGCTTAAAATAGGTATGTTAACATAAAATGAAGGTAATTACTTGATGGATGGTTGCACTTCTTCACAATTAAGCAATACAAGTAAATGTGCAACTTCTAATTCTTTCTTATTTAAATACCTACTCGAAGATGTTCCACTATAGCGACCAGGATGATTAAAAATTGTTGATGTTTGGTCCACTTCTTCATATTCACTGCCATCGTCATTACGACTTACTTTATTTCTCATTGTTTGCACATGAGACTCAAAATAATATGAACAAAAATGAGAAGTCTCTTGCACCAGATATGCCTCATATATTGACCCTTCAACACGTGCCTTGTTCTTAACCATTATTCAAGTACCTAATATAACATCATCATATCATTAATAACTAATTTCATACAAGACCAATTTGCTTGTTAAATTTAATAAATTAAAGATATTACCTCTCAAATGGATACATGTAACGATATTGAATAGGACCTCCAATTCTTGCTTCGTAAGATAAATGAATAGGTAAGTGTTCTATTGAGTTGAAGAATGCAGGCGGAAAGAATCGTTCTAATTTATATAATGTAATGACAATGTTATGTTCCATCAGTGATAAATCATTCATCTGCAAAATAGTTGAGCACAAATCTTTAAAGAATTTACTCAACTCAGCTATAGGTTTCCAAACCTGATTTGGCAATGCACTAAAAGCAATAGGCAACAACTGCTCTATAAATATATGACAATCGTGACTTTTCATTCCAATCATTCTTCCTTGTTCTATGTTCACACATCTAAAAAATTTGAGGCACAACCATCAGACATTCTCAAGTCAGTAATTCATTTAAACACAACAATTTTTTGTTCCTTAGATAAAACAAAATTTGCTTTAGGCTTCAAAACTTTTCCATCAGGTAGATGTTGTAATTCTAATCCTTTCTCCGACAATATTTTTTTAAATCCATTCTTGCCTTAATATCATCTTTGGTCTTATCTTTGATGTCCATCACTGTATTAAAGACATTGTCAAACACATTTTTTTCAATATGCATCACATCAAGATTATGTCTTAATAGGTTGGAATTCCAATATGGCAACTCCCAAAACATGCTTTGCTTTATCCAATTATATGCTACACCACAACCATGACATGAAAATTGTACTTGCTTGGTTACTTTGGGAAAATAAGCAACTTCTTCCCACACATCATCCCCAGACAAGGAGGTTGAGAACATTCAAATTGATTCTTTAAAAATGCATTTTTATTTCTTCTATATGCATGATCCATAGGCAAAAATTGACTATGACAATCAAACCATGAAAACTTACGACCATTGTACAATCAAAAACTCATTAAATTATTCATGTAATGTGGACATGCCAATCTTCCTGATGTACTCCAACCAGACAACATACCATATGCAGGAAAATCATTGATAGTCCACATTAATGCAACTTTCATCATAAAATTTTGTTTTTTTGATATGTCATACGTTAGCACACCTTCATTCTACAATAGTTTTAACTCATCTATCAATGGTTGCAAGTACACATCTATTTTTTCCTTTGGATTTTTTGGCCTAGGGATAATCAAAGTTAAAAACATGTATGGAGTAGTCATGCACAATTCAGGTGGTAAATTATAGGGAGTTACAATCACTGGCCAACAAGAATATGTTTTTCTTGATTGACCATATGGTATGAAACCATCAGCACATATTGTAACCTTACATTTCTTGGTTCAACTGCAAAATCAGGAAATGTTTCATCAAAATGTTTCCATGCTTCTCCATCTGATGGATGACACAACAGTCCTTCCTTCCTTTTATTTTCAAAATGCCACCTCATATATGGAGCAAAACTCATTGAGGTATATAATCTACTAAGCCTAGGAATGAGGAGTAAATAATACATTCCCTTCACAAGATGATCTTTATGTTTACCCCTACCCACCCTCTTTGTCTTGTAACGAGGTTTGTGACAAAACTTAAATTCTATTAATTGTTTATCTTCATCTGAGTAGAACAACATACACCCATCAATACAACAATCAATTTTTATTACAGACAGACCAAGTTTTGAAACTAGTTTCAAGGTTCTATAATAATCTTCAGGTATAAAGTTCTCTACAGGATGTGTTTCTTTCAAAAGAGCCAATGTTTGATTAAAATATCATTGGGATATGTTTCCCTCTGATTTAATTGTCAATAATCTAATAGCAACAGGTAATTCAGTGTGATTAGTACATCCTGGCCACAGTGGTTTTTGTTAAACATGTAATAAATCATAAAACTTTTGTGCTTCAGTATTTGGAAAATCTTCATTTTGTTCATCATAATTAATTGAAAACTCTACACCAACTGCTTCATGGATCATGCGGTCAAAGTCTTGATTATAAATCTCATGTACATGTGTAGATGAATTTGAATAAGTATTATACACATCACACAAAGTTTGATCAATTTCTGTGACATGTCCAATACTAATAACCAGGAATAAATCCCCTTCGATAGAGATGAACTTTAACATCTTCATAACATAAGAAGTTAAGATTTTTGCATGTAGTACATGGACATCTAATTTTTCCATTTGATAAATTTTATTTTTCAAGAGCGAAAGACACAAATTCAGCCACACCATTTAAAAATGCTTCGGTATACCCCTTTCACCTAGGTAAGAGCCAATTATACATCCAACTACGATTTTCATGAACATCCATACTCTGTCATATAATCAACCAATACTAATTTTAATAACTAATATACCATACAGTTATACACAATAGGATAATTTTTTTGAGAAAGGTTGTAACACCAATCATTCATAATAAAAAGTGCAATGCCCAATTGAAATTCAAAGATAGCAGTCCAACAACTTAAAGAATACAAACTTAAAATAGAATAGTATGACACAGGTGGAATATAAATCTTACAGGATGTGCCACATTGATTAATTGAGACCCTCTTGAGTGAGGTCTGCTTACAATGCATTGCCGAATAACTTTTTTGTATGACAGAATAGATGAAGCATAATATCCTAGTATGATTTGATGAAGTCAATGAAGATAATAACTTGTTGAAGTTCTGATGGATTGAATCTAGACTGTGTTAGATCAATCCCTAGCATGGGAGTTGATCAAAACAACTTCATGAAGAATTTGTTGGAACCAACCTGGACCAAAATTGTTCAAGTGGATGACTTTGAGCCAACATGAAGATGGTTGGGTGATTCGGTCTTAGGTCCTTAGTTGGGTTTGTGTGTTGGCTTGGTTCTTAATCATTAGTTGCATGGTTCATCATTCTTGAGGTGCTAAGAGATTCACAAATATTAAAACTATTTTTATTAAATTAGTTTTAAGAAAAATTGCCGAAACTATTTTTTGTTGAAAATCTTTTCAATCAATTGAATACTTGAAACAATCGATTGAATTGTGACAGTTATTTCTGTTATAGGTAGAATCTTTGACTGAGTCTTCTAACGATCAATTCAATCGATTGAATGGTTCATTCAATTAATTGAAAGTGTGACAGCTAAGCTGTTCTAAAACTGATTTGGCTATATAAAGGAATTAACACTATCATTTCAGATAACTAAGATTTTCAAAAAGCATTCCTTGAGATATTCTAAAGTGAGAAATAACACCCAGTTTGTGCGAACACCTTTGACAAAGCTTTTCAAAACAAGAAACATCCAAGAACGTGAATCTTGAAGCATCCTTGAGTGAGGCTCTTGCGACTTTGGTTCTGAACCAAAGCTAACTCTTCTACACCTGATCTTTAGTCATTGTAATTTGTTCTGTGTAGAAGTACTGAGTGATCAATTGTTGATCTTACTGTTCTTGTAATATGTTTACTATTTTCAATTATTGGGTTTGTAATTGAGTTGGTGTAGTGGGTTTCTGCACTGGTTTCACATCTGCTGAAGGGTTCAGTAGAGTGTGAGTGTTGCGGGGAGTAGCATTTGCTTGTAGGTTACAAGTAGTGTTTGTGCAGTAGGTTTCTACACTGATTTCACACTAGCTAAGGGGTTTAGTGAGGTGTGAGTGCTGCGGGGAGCAGTGTGTACTGGGGGAGCAGTGATAACTTGCTGGGTGCAAGGGTTGTAAATTGATCTTGTGATCTTGTTTAGTGGAAATTTTTGCTAGTTTGCAAAGGACTAGACGTAGCCCTTGAGGAAGGGTGAACCAGGATAAATCTTTGTGTTCTTGATTTCTTCTTCTCTCTTCTTGATTGTTTTATTACCTGCTTGCATTCACGTAATAAACTGATTATTGAATCTTGCTATTCACTAAGAATCTCTGGGTGTATGTTTGTGCTCTGAATTTGTTTATGCATATCTGAATTTGTTTACACATATTTGAATCAATTGTGCTTTTGGGTTATTTTCATTGTTCAACCTTTAAATCTACTGGACTGTGTTTTAATCATCTTGATTCTGGATTAACATATCTCTGTATTGAAAACTATATTCTAGATTTATTTCTAACAACTTTCGTTGTGCATAATTGATTGTTTGCTAGACAGTTCAGAATTACACGAGTTGATTGATTGAATCAAGAATTTTCATTCTCTACTTGAAGAACGTTTTATATTTGCGAAAAGATTTTGAAAGTTCAATTCACCCACCCTCTTGAACTCGGTCTAAACCTTATTTTACAAACAGGTGGAAGGAACAGGGCATCGCTTCAATCTGAGTACCAATTAAGGTTACATCATCAAGTTAGAACCAGGGAACAAACATAACAGTGGAGATAAAGCCATCTAAATTGAGATATGACCATACATGTATTTTACCTTTTACTTGTAATTCTCACCAATGTTTATTTAATGAATTCTTTCCTCATAAAAATAAAGACTTAATAAATACATAAAACTAACATTCATAATGAAGAGGCCAAATGGGTTTGCAGAAGATGTATGAGATAATTTATGCCAACGTTGGGTTTAGTCACAAAAGCGAATGGAACTTTAGATTGTCAAGGAATTGGAGTTTCACTCCATACTGTTGGCTCTATTAGCATTTCTCAACATAAAGAAAATTTGGTAAATGTTTTTTCTGATCTTTGTACTTTTGAAATCCTACTACACAAGTACTACTTTAATTTGGTTATCTGATGTAATGTTATAGTAATTGGAGGTTTGTTTACTTATGTTTATGTTAAACTTCTACATGTCTTTGTTTAACATGGAAATTTTGAAGTTAACCTATATATGTGGATTATGGAAACTTCAAGGCATTTGGTTGTTGATACCATACACAAAATTAGTTTGTGCCTGGTTGCATGATAACATGTTGCCAAACTCAGTCCATTAGTAAAATCTAGAAGTAAATATACATTTTCCTTGTATTTATGGTATAATATTATTTATTTTATTCATATGTGACTTTAAAAACTATCTCGTTTGTTTTTGTGGTACATATTTTCATTTCTAAATTAATATTTTTGTTTACCTTATCTTAGACAATGTTGAATGGAAAACCACCTACCCCATCAGAGTTGTTCCGTCGTACACACCAACGGAAGAAGGACAAAACATGGATGGATCAAAGGTCAACACATGTGGATGTAAGCCATATAAATGTGATATGTCAATTTGTCTAACACTAGTATATTTTTTTGACAAAAAATTTCCTAATGTATTACCAATTTTATTTTGATGTTTATAGGCAGAGTTTACCCATGCATGGGAAGAAGCATCCCAATCAAAATCTGTTACAGGAGTATCTTCACCTGATGAATTAAAAGTTTAGTGTAAAGTTGTTGAAATTAACAAAGGTAAGGTGTATGGACTTGGATCTGAGTCAATCAATGCAATTGGGAGACAACTTTATCAGGATTCTACATCTTCATCTATTCAGGTCATGAAGGAGGAGATTGAACAATTAAAAAACAAGTTATTTATAGTTGAAACTGAAAGAGATGAACTTCGTGAAAGAATGGTCAATAGTGAGAGACAAATTGAGCAACATAACAAAATTTTGTATCTCTTGATGGAAAAGATGGATTTTCAACCTCCTGAAATATAAATTGAACTTTATGTGTCCTTAAATTTGATCTTTTTAGCACTATCAAATTGTCTATATTGAATCTTAGTTATGTAACATCATTATAAACCTTTTTGGATGATTGACTTGAACGATATGTCAAATTTGATCTTTTAATTACTAATGTATTGTTTTGCATTGAATTTTAAATTTTAATTACGTATCGTCATTATAAACTTCATTGCATGATTGACTAAAAAAAAATTATCAATATCAAATTTTATATTATCTTTATAAGATTTATCTTATTTGAAAAAAAAAATTGAAAAAAATAATATTAGTGACCGATTTAGTGACTATTAAAACTGGTCACAGAATTGATCACAAAATCAGTCGCAAAATTGGTTGCAGAATCAGTCACAGAATCGGTCATAGAATCAATCATAGAATCGATAACAAAATCGGTCACAGAATCGGTCGCAGAACCAGTCACATAATCGGTCACAGATTCCGTCACAGAATCGGTCATAGATTCAGTGACAAAATCGGTCACATTCGGTAATAGAATGGGTCACTATACATTAGCGACCAGCAAAATAACAACTGACGTGTTTGGTCACTATATCGGTCACTATTTTAATCAGTGACCAATTTTGATCATTTAGTGATCGATTTTTCGGTCACTATTAATGATTTTTCCAGTAGTTGTCACATAAAGATAGAGTGTCTGAATCAAATACATAAAGAAAAAGCTTCCGAGAAGAAATACGGAAAGAACAAGCAGAGAAGGGCATACATTGCATGGGAGGATAATGACACTTCCTCCAGCTTTTCATCAGATAAAGAAGAGGAAGCAAATCTCTACATGATGGCTAGACATGACACTGAGAGCAGTGTAAGTTCTAGCATCTCTCTAACTCATGAGAACTATAGTACTTTGCTTAGTGCTTTAAGAGAAACTCATGAGGGGGCTAACCGTCTGACCCTTTCAAACAATAGACTCAAGGGACTTAATAGTTGTCTTCAAAGTAAAGTAAGGAAACTAGAATAAGAGTTATTAAATTTAAAAACCGATTTTGAATGCCTTGAAATGATTTATAATAATTCTTCTTGTAGTTGTTTTAAAGTTGTTAAAGTGACTAACTGTGATAACTGTGAAGTTTTGAATGAAAAGGTTAATACTTCATTAAAACTGTTTCAGAATTTTCTCTTGCAGTAGTAGAAAAAAGATATTTAAAGTCAGGATATCCTCGCCGTCTCTCACCATCCTCTATCGTACCTCGTCGTCTCTCGTGTCGTCGCTCCCTCTCCTTCTCTTCTCCTTCCGCCTCCACCCCCACCACCACTAAGAAGCCCCTTTTCTTCTTCTTCCGCCGCCAACCCCACCACCACTCAGGTCTCTTTCTCTTTCTCTTCTTCCTCCGCGTCACCCCTACCACCACTCAGGTCTCTCTCTCTTTCCACCGCTACCGCCACCACCACTAAGAAGGCCATTTTCTTCTGCTTCCGCGGCCAACCCCACCACCACTCAGTTCTCTCTCTCTTTCGGCCGCCACCCTCACCACCACTAAGAAGCCCATTGTCTTCTGCTTCTGCCCCCCCCCCCAACCACCACTCAGATCTCTCTCTCTTTGTTTGCACTTATTCACTTTTTTCTGTTTCACTGCATTCTTTATTTTCAGGTCTCCGCCATAGTCGTCCATAGGCTTCTCAAGCCTGCTGCCATTGTATCCTGGTGCTGCTGCCATTGTCTCTACTTTCCAGATTCGTCCATTTCTTTTGTCAAATTCTCAATGCTTCTATTTTATTAACTTACTTTGTTGGTATTTTATATTCGTTTGTACACTAGAATGATATTAGAGAGGCTAGAGTATTAGCACTAGAATTGTATCCTGTTCATGATGACATGTTGGTATTGAGTTTGGGGATTTTGATCCCTGACATTTTATGTTTTCTGTAATATTTATGTTTATCATGACATGTTGGTACTAAGTTCGGGGATGTTCGATCCCCGACATTTTATGTTTTCTGTAATATTTATGTTTATCCTGACGTGTTGGTACTGAGTTCGGGGATGTTCGATCCCTGACATTTTATGTTTTCTGTAATATTTATGTTTATAATGACGTGTTGGGCTTGAGTCCGGGGATGTTCGATCCCCGACATTTTATATTTTGTCTAATATTTATGTTCATAATGACGTGTTGGTATTGAGTCTAGGGATGTTCGATCCCCGACAATTTTAGGTTTCACTTGTGCCCTATTTATGAATTTTTTTTATGTACGTAAACATGGATCGAAGTTGGATAACTGCAAGTCGAATGAGTGATGAGTATGAGAAAGGTGTTGAAAAGTTTCTACAATTTGCTAAGAGGAATGAAGCAGGAGTAAATAACAAATATTTTTGTCCGTGTGTGAATTGTTTAAATGTCAAAAGACAAGATATTGAGTTGATACGAGAGCATGTTCTTTGTGATGGTTTCTTGAAGAGCTATACAATATGGACTTGGCATGGTGAAGTTTTGGAGTAATATTCTAGTGTATCTACAAGGGAATGTCAATATTCTAATGTATATTCTGAGGATTGCATGGAAGACATGATTCGTGATATTGGAGAAGATAGTTTCCACCAAGCACGTGTGTATGATTCATTGAAAGATGATTCAGTCATAGAATTGTATCCCGGTTGTTCAACTTTTTCCCGTTTATCAATAGTATTGCGACTATTTAATATCAAGGTAAGAAATGGGTGGACTAATAAAAGTTTCACCGAATTGGTAGAACTGTTTTATCAAATACTTCCAGAAGGTAATACGTTGTCAACCAATCACTATGAGGCCAAGAAGATATTGTGTCCAATGGGTATGGAGTATCGGAAAATATAAGCTTGCCCCAATGATTGCATATTGTACAAAAAAGAGTTTGAAGGATTGCATAAGTGTCCTAGATGCGGGGTATCAAGATACAAAATAAAAGGATTAGGACGGTAATGATGATGATATGAAAAAGGGTCCTCCAGCAAAAGTATTGTGGTATCTTCCAATTATACCATGATTAAGACGTTTTTTTGCCAATGTTAATGATGCAAAGAACTTGGAATGACATGCAAATGGAAGAAAATGTGATGGGTTGTTACGACATGCTGTCATTCACCACAATGGAAGAAAATCGACTCTTTGTATCCTGAGTTTGGAAGGGATCCAAGAAATCTTAGACTTGGTCTTGCAACAGATGGAATGAATCCATACGGTAATTTAAGTAGCAAACATAGTTCATGGCCTGTTTTGCTAATTATTTATAATTTGTCGTATTGGTTGTGCATGAAAAGAAAGTATATGATGTTGTTTATGATGATATGAGGACCAAGGCAACCTAGAAATGACATAGATGTTTGTGTAAGTCCTTTGATAGAAGATTTGAGGTTGTTATGGGATGAAGGCATTGAGGTTTATGATGCATATGAAAAGATTAATTTCAATTTGCAAGCATTGTAACTATGGACTATTAATGATTTTCCAGCATATGGAAATCTTAGTGGTTATAGTGTCAAAGGACATCATGCTTGCCCAATATGTGAAGAGAACACGAGTTACCATCAGTTAAAATATGGGAGGAAGACATGTTACATTGGCCATCGTAAGTTTTTGAAATGTAATCACCCTTATCGTAGGTTGAAAAAAGCTTTTAATGGCTGTCAGGAAGACAAAACTGCACCTCCACTCTTAACTAGTGACGGAGTTTATAATTGAGTGAGCCACATTGAAGTGACTTATGGGAAAACTGCCAAGCATAGTAGTGTGAAAAACATATGGAAGAAGAAATCGATATTCTTTGAACTTCCATATTGGTCCAAGTTAGATGTTAGACATTGCATAGATGTAATGTACATGGAAAAGAATGTTTGTGATAGTATAATTGGGACATTGCTAAACATTAAGGGAAAGACAAAGGATGAAATAAATGCTTGTAAAGATCTGGTTGAAATGGGTGTTCGGTTTAAGTTACAACCACAACCTCATGGTAAACGAACTTACTTGCCACCAGCATGTCATACCTTGTCAAAATCTGAAAATATCAATTTTTGTAAGTGTTTGCGAGGAGTTAAGGTATCACAAGGATACTCTTCAAATATTAAAAGCCTCATCTCAATGGAAGACAATTTTTTGGATCAGCTTCCCGATCTTCCTCATCTACGACACCAGCCACATAAGACCAACTATCTAAGATGAGAAAAGAATTAAAACGAGAATTAAGAGAAGAAATAAGACGAGAAATGGAACAAATTGTTGGATCCATGGGCATGAGCCAACAACACAATCCTATGTAGCAAGATAAAGCACTACCTACACGCGGTAGAGTTAGCACAAAGGGTAGTTGTGCTGATAATGACGAGGACAAGGACGAGGAGGAGCTACAAACTGATATTTCATATCTTTGAAAGTTGTTTGCTGGAGATCATCCTCGGTTGGTAGCGATTGGGAGAGTGTATGCTACATGTTCGACGATCCACACAGTGTCACTTAGAGAAGGTTTAAGTAGAGTGGTTGTCGAAAAAGTTAGACATGCAGATGATGAGGTGCTAGAGCCCACGTCAGAGGTTAGATTTGTAGAACAGGCAGTCGGTACATTTATTACATGGCCTACACATCTCCTAAAGGTCATTTCTAAAAAGCATAAGGTATGATTGTCATCATTTCTCTTCATGTTATTTAAATTTACACTTAATTTTGTTTAAATTAATACATTTAGTTTTGTTTTCCTTTTTGTTACAGGATGGTGGGAGTAAACAGAAATCACCAAGTCCTAAGTCCCAGCCACCCCAGAAACTCTAGACAAATGTGAATCCAATTCAGGAGTTGTTTAGGCTTTCCCACATCATGTATGATTCACCTTCTGCAATTTGGTGGGATCATACAGTATTTGGTGTCAACAATGGTGGTATGCCACTATACATATACATGCATGATATAATGGAAATCACCATGGGATCCCAAATGTTAAACATTACAGTCATTCAATTATGGATGATGTAAGTATACTTTAGAATTACACATTTTTACATTTCTTAATATGTTTTTACTGATATTTATGATATTAACAATGCAGGTACATAAATAAATTAGTTTATATCACAGGGAATTCTGACATCTATGGATTCCTTGAGCCCCAAAGCATACAAATGTCCGAAAATAAAAAGTTCGAATGCCATAATTATATACAGAGACAGATTGGAGAATCCAAAAAGAGTATTTACTTTACCCCAATTATTCAATCGTAAGTTACTAATTTTTATATTTTGATTTTAAGTAATTTAGTGAACATGAATAATGGATTGATTATTTTAAGAACCATTAGCAACTAATGGTTGTTTGTCCTCCGGATAACACTGTGGTCTGGTTCTATTCACTACATCATAAGCCAAGTTCTAATATAAAACAAGTGGTACAAGGGTATGATTTAATTTACCTTATAAAATATTGATCTTGTTTGTGTAATATTCAAGTTATTACTAATCATCTTTTATTTTAGTGCAATTAATGTCATTAATGTACTTGGCGATAGATCTATATCCTCATCCCATACCCTACGTTGGGTGCAGCCTAAGGTATTTTTATTCTTTATTTAACCTATTAAATTCGTTGTGGACTTGTTTAATGATTTAAATTTGATAAAATTGTAGTGTAACAAACAAAGAGGAGGTTGGGAATGTGGCTACTACGTGATACATTGAATGAAGACCATAGTCCAAGCCCGTATCACCGACTCTTGGGAGCATGTATGAAAGTGTTCAAATTAGATAAAATTATGATGAGTTTCATATGATGATAACTAACAACACGGTTATCCTATTTTAGGTTTTCTCAAAGCTAGACCCACTTGACCACATGTCCATAGAAGATATTCAGAAAGAATTGGCAACTTACTTCATTGAAAAGAGAAATGACAACTTAGAGTAAACTTGTAGTAAGTATAGTATAATGTATAGTATATTGTATTACTTATATAATGTTTTTCTAACTTGTAGTATATTGTCACAACTTTCTAGTGTGTATGTATTGACTTATATAATGTTTGTGTAAATACTTAGAGTATAACTTGTAGTGTTTGTGTAAAAATTTAATTTTTAATTGAGTAGGTTTTGAATTTAGTACCCAAGGGATTAGAGATTCCTAGATGGGCTTGTTCTTAAATGCACAGGGATTGCCTGGCTTTTGAATAGCTTTTGAATTTTGGTTTTGGGCAACAACAAATAGCTACTGCTATTTTAAAAAAAAATTGAATTTACCACCGCGGTTATAGAGAAAACCGCGCTGGTATTACACATACCACTGCTCTTGCTTGTAATTGGTATTGATTCAATTACCCTGACCAAAAATACGAATTGGAATGTTCAAGTTTTGTCTGTTTAGGATTGAATCCATTTCAAAGTGTTTTCTAAACATTTTTCCACCTTTTGTAGTCCAATTAGGTCAACTTGCAAGTCCTTGAGGAAAGGTATGACACCCACATGGTTCTAATTGACTATGTATTCGTTAGTGGTTCATTAGGTACAATAAGTGAATACCCTAACCAAAAGTGCAAATTGAAATGTTCAAGTTTAGATTGTTTGGGATTGAATGCAGTTCAAAGTGTTTTTTTAAACATTTTCCCGCCTTTTGTGGTCCAACTAAAGTGGTTCAAAGTGATTTCATTTGTCCATAAAAAAAAAGATACCTTTCTTACATTTGTCCAAAGAATGACGATATGCAATTGCTATGTAATTGTTTATACTTCTTTTGTATACACTTAATCTTTAATTGGCAGTTGGCAGTTGTCTTAATCTTGAATCTTGGACATAATAGTGGTTCAATGAATATTTTCCTCATGCAGAACCCATTTTCCAACTAATTCTTCTCTGAATACTTGAATTTGTTCCTGAAAATAAAAGAAACCCATTAATTTATATAGTGCATAAATCAACCAACCACATCAATGTTAAGAATAACATAGAATTACAAACTGTGGAGTATTGCAGCATAGTTTTCCCATCAAACCTTTCCACACCGACCCAAAGCTCCATGAATTTGATAACCATCAAACCACATTTATAGCTGAAAATTGTGAACCCCATTGATCAGTAAACACATACGAATTTCCTACAATTATGTAAAAAAATAACAATCAAGATGTTAAAACTTACCTGATGAACTAAATGGTTCAATGAGTAGGACATTGGCATACACACACACCTCAGAGATGGAAACCAACAATCTAAAACAAACTAGGAATTGGTTTACTCTACTGACCTAAGTGGTTCAATGAGTAGGACATTGGCAGGCATACATGCCTCATAGATGGAAACCAACAATCTAAAACAAAACAATAAGTGGTTTACTCTACTGACCTAAGTGGTTCAATGAGGACGATATTGGTATGCATACATGTCTCAGAGATGGAAACTAGAAAGGTGTGGAAAACCCAACATCGAATGGTTTACTCTAGTGACCAAAGTGGTTCAGTTAGGAGGACATTGGCATACATACATGCCTCAAAGATGGGAACCAACAAGGCGTGAAAAACCACCGTTTTAAAGTAATTTTTCTCATTTAATATCAACAAAACTTGTTATAATATGATTGTTGTATTCAATTAAAATGTCCATCCATTTTAGTATAAGTGTGCTTGTTATGCAATGTTAAGTTATTGATAGTTAGATAAATTAAATATTGTATGTTGTATTATTGGTTGTAGATATTTTGCATTTCTCATAAATGATTCTTAGGTGTTATATTTCTTTAATGTCAAGTATTCACAAAGTTTCTCACTTTTAAGTACACATTTTGTGTTTACATAGACAAAAGTCAGTTAGAAACCTGAACATAAGGAAAGGATTAAAAAATAAAAAAACTTTCACTCCAAAGTAGGACATAGGCTATATCATAAATGTCCATGAAAGCAAGAAAAAATGGGAAAAAGCCTAATTGGATGTTTGATGATGTCTGAACTTCTTTACTTCAAGTGGAATTCACTCGACTTTCGTGCCAAGTGTATTCAAGCCCAAACAAATTGAGCATCTGACACAGGTGGTTCTTTACACATAGGTAGCTCCATAAGTACACAGGAGAATGCCATTCACATGGTGAGTGTAAAAAACATATATGTTGCATTGGATTTTGTTTGTAACTAATTTTTTAATTATGCTTTATGATTACTTATTATTCTATTATACAATGTTTGAATATTGCAAGAATATACGATATTTTATCAATATACTACATTTGATTATATCAAAATAAACCAAGTTTGATGATATTGTCTTGCTTAAGGATAATATTATTTATGCTCGTTTATAGGCGAAAGCATTGGGCCGTCCTGCACATATTGATGAAGTATTTAACCAGACTCATATTCGGAATAGTAATGATGAATTTGTTTATGAAAGATCAAGATGGACAATCGTGAGTTACATTTTTGTTATTTTTCTTTATTTTAGTTATGTATTGTACATATGACATTAATTTTATGTATAACAAGATGCATCTTGTACATCATCATCTCAATCATCCCCCGTAGATCCTGTAGAGGAAGACAAATTAAGAACTGAAAGTTGGCTTCTTGATGCAGGTGGCAAGAAGAAAGGTCAAATTTATGGGGTTGGACTGCTTGCTCGTAACTTTAAAGTTGGTCATACTCTCACTTATAGTGAACATTCGACTTCCTCTCATGATTCACAACATACTATGGAGATAAAACAACTTAGGGAAGACAATGATAGAATTCGACAATTGAAATCATTGGTTAATGTCGTCCTTCCTCTCCATTTGCTTGATACACGAAGTGCATTTGAACAACAAGTTGAACAAGAGCAGATGTCACAACAACCACCCAACCAACCTCAAAATGAGCATCATCAACCACCCAACCAACAACAAAATAAGCATGGGCAATTTGGACATCAAGACAATTATGCAGACTTTTAGGATATTTAAGCTTTGGATCTTAGATTATGTTTCAAGTTTGTTTGGATTGTGCTTTATATTTCAAGTTGACTTAGCTTTTGAATTATGCTATTTTTGACTTACTTTATATGTTTGTACTTCATCTATGTTATGTTTGAATTCAAAATTAAATGTGGGCTTTATTTTATGATAGGTGCATTAGATTATGGTTGACTGTTGGATTGAGTATTATTAGTTCAATACAATTGCTGAATTTGGATATATTTGATACAATTGTAAAACATTTTAAAGCAATTCATTTAATGATTGAATGAACATTTTATATGCATTGAGGATTAGCTAAGAATTTACATACAGACTAGAGTTGGTGGAATGTACACGTAGATATTACCCACGGAATGGAGTTGGTGGGTAATGTATACGTAGATATTACCTATGGACTGAAGTTGGTGGGTATTATCTACCGTGTAGAGTTGGTAGATGATGTGCACATAAATATGCCCATTGACTGGGGTTGGTGGGTATTACCTATGGACTAGAGTTGGTGGGTAATACCTATAGACTAGAATTGGTGAGTAATACTCACGATGTTAGTTACCCACGTACTCATCATCCGTAGGTAAATTACCTACATCCAGATTTACCTATGGATTTCTTTTTGTGAGTAATCCGTGGATAATGTTGATTTACCTACGAATTTTTGTTGTTACCTACGGATTTTAGCCGTGGATAAATTCGATTTTCTATGTCATTCTTGAAAACTCTCTTTATCTTCCTCTAAAATAAAAAAAAAAGTATTTTTAATTATCAAGTCACTTTAATATTTTTTTAGTATTATATTATTGTTACTCCTACCTGAAAAATAAAGATGAGTAGTAAATTGTATGTCTAATTCTTGGGCAAGTAATTTAAAAAGAAAAATTACTTATTTTATAAGAAAATAATTTTTTCTTCTAAAAAATAAAAGTTTATTTTTAAAGTAAACAAATTAAATAAACACATAAAAATAAAAAAAAAATCTGCTAATTTTATTAAAAATATACCTTTTTATTAAAAAAACACAAACCAGCCCTAAATATAATATTTTTATTTCTTATAAAGAAAACATAAATTGTTAACGCTGATTGAGTTCAATGATGCTATTAACACCACATTATTTCTCTTTCACTTTTTTGTCACATTAACTATTTCAACAATTACATTAATTCGTTACCAATTTTACGTCCCCATCTCTCTTTGTATCTACACCCTGTGTCCAAATTTTTTCCCCTAGACTTTGTCAAGGTTTTATCTTAGAAAAAACTTTCACATGCTGTTTCTCTTGGTTTCATTACGCCGTAAGAAAAAATAATAATTACACTGAAAGAGACCTTTGCACCATTCAATTTGAAAACATTTTTCGTTGATGGTGTTACGAATGGACAAGAGTGGCGGGCTTTTTATGGTTATTATTATTATATTGCAGCTGAAAACAAACTATTAAAGTTCGAAATCTCAGCAAAGAACATTTCTTTCACGTTTATCATATGCATTATACTTTTAAACAGAGTTAGTCAACTTTAGTAAATGCCAAAAGAGCAAGACACTTCGACGAACTTCACTAAACATGAATGTTAAAACGTGGGTTTGTAGAAAATAGCATAAATCATTACACGTGTTAGATTTTTTAGCTGTGGAACTTTCGTTTTTTCTGTTCACTTTCGATTTTTGATTCTCCAATATATGGTTTTCAAAGTTTCCTCCTAATTGTAGAACAAAAAACATGTTACGCATGAACAAAATTTTGCAAATTACGTGTGTGTTACGATATTGAATTTGTTTTCTCATATGTGAATAGTAATTGATGCTGACAAATAGAAAAAATATATTTTGTGCTATTAAGGATATAATAATCTCATAATTCTAATAATGTTTGTATATACTTTAAAACGATTTTTTTTTTATTCAGATGACGTCTTTTCTTCAATTTGACTTTTAATATTTACCTTTTATTTAATTCTTACAACCAGTTTATTCAATTTTTTCATAGTTTTAAAAATATTAATAACCTCACCAATGAATGAGGGTTTGCAGACCCTCGACGAAAGAAAAATTGAACAATTGTGTAACCAATTTCAGCAGTAAACCAGAATTTGGAGAGATACAATGCAGCAATTTAAAGATTTGCAAAACTCAAAACTGATATAAAACTAAGGTTCCATTTAACCAGTTTTATAACAGTACATCAGACCACAGTGTGTGTGCAATAAAAGGGTTAGATTATGCAGCAAATATGAATGGCAGTATATCAAAAACAATTAAGCAATAATGCAGTATATAAAATTGTGATATGTGCAAAACAAAGAATAGTGGGCAGTGTAAAACAAATCAAGAGAGAAGAATACAAGCAATTATATTAGTTCACCCTTTCTCAAGGGTTATGTCCAGTCTTTCTTGCAACTCTAGCAAGAAAAATTCCACTAAACACACTTAATTGTACTCAATTACAATCAAGACATGTTCTTGAACCCTGCAAGATTACAATACACAACCGAATTGAAGAACATGCATCCCGCAGTTTCCCCAATTTAGAAAAAACCCAATGTTAAACCCTATAGCATTATCAATTATAAAATTGCATCAAAATTTACAATGTAACAATCCAAAAGCACAAAACTTGAATAAAAAAGTGTGTTCAACAATTTGAGTTTAAAATCTCCCTGATTTCAATAAAGATGAATTTGCATAATGCTTGAAGAACATCAATGGCACAATAGAATTTATAAGTTCTTTGTTCTTCAAGAAAGTCTTTTTGAATCTTTGTAAAACCAAGCAATCTTTTTCTCTCAAAACATTAGCACTTTTGATCACAGTTTTCTTCTCAATATTACGTTTGTAATTTTCTTCCTTAATTGCTCAAGGAAGGTCTGAGTATTTAAAAACATAAATACCCAAAACTGTTTTTGCAAGACAGTTTTACAGTTTTGGTGCAGACCTCGAATAAGTCGATTTCAAGTTACTGAAATCAATTTATTTTCTACTGAAAACTGGATTTTCAAAGCTTAGTTTTCCAAAACGCTTTTTCTTTGCTTTATTACTCATTTTAAAAAGTTTGTATTGTGCCAATGTGTTTCTTCCAAGCTTTGCACAGATTTACCTTCTTTGATCACTCTCACTCATACTACTAAGACAACGCATAAGACTATATCTTAAGCTTCCATGCTTTTGATTTGGCTTTCTCGAAATGCTTGCCTTTATCAAATGTTGAATCCTTTGAGATGATTCTTAACAAGAAGTTCAATGGACAAGTGAACTAGGTGATGAAGGATTTCTTCGTAGAGGTTGGACCAAATACCAAGAGGTTCTTCAAGGTTTCTTTAGAGAAGAAAACTCAAAGGGGAGCTTGAACAATGAGCTGAAAATTTAACAGCATTTAATTACTTCAATCAAGCTTATTTTACATGTGGAAACCAAAAGATGATATGAAAACTGAATACATAAATTCTATGACAACGCTACAATAATTCATTCAACAATACAACAATGTCTTGCAACACAAGTGGGAAAAGTAGAAGGAGGCCTGTACCAGTTACAAGAAAGGGACAACCTCCATTTAGAATATTAAAGTCAACGTGTGAGATGGTTCCAAGCCGAAAGAAGACAGTCCATGCCAACCACACAAGTTCAACCAATAATGTGGTAAGTATTAACTCACTGTTTCGTGTGGCTAAATTGTCCTATTTATTACTTGGTACATGTTAATAACATTTCTTTACTTTAATTTTAGTGCAATGTGGATGGCACCACAATTCAACCATTTGATTTTGGGGATAACAATGTTTCTGAACTAAACAAAACAACTATATTATCCACAAAATGGGGGAAGGTTTGTGTTACATACAAATTAAAACATTTGCATGAGTAAATTTAGATTTTGTTGACATGGTCTTTACAAGTTTATAATGTTGAATCTGGTGGATTTGCGTCACTCCTGACATCGTTAGGAAAAGATGTCACAAACACACAAGAGTCATCATTTGCAACTGGTTACCCAAGCTTCAATGAGGGGACACCTTAATAGAATTTTTCACGACTAAATTTAGAATAGTTGATGATTACCATATAGGCACTCCTTAGAGTAATCTCTTTCATAGACTTGCTCTTGCTTTCTCCTAGTTGTATTGACTCAACCTCACACTAATTCACTTTTAATTTTCATCTCCAACACTTCAAGTTACTATAATCTTCAATACTTCCACTCTAATTCACATTCAAATATCTAATCTTCTCAATCATATAATTAAAACTAGAATTGCATCATAAAAGCATGTAGGTTAATGTACATATGACCACGAGTAGTTTCCAATCAAGGAAGGATCGAATACTAGTCAGTCATAATTTATGTGATAATTATTTCTTCACTTTATAGCTCTAACAAGAAGAATATGAAAAATCTGTCCAAAAATTTAAGTGAGTCCTACGAGAACTACTCTTTTCAAATCAATTATATCATAACCGTCCTTTAATCCTTATACAACATTAAAAATAAATGCGAGAAGAAATTTACATTTTCTATATCCAAACAAACAGGAATCTGATATTTAAATACAAACTTTAATATTGAAGTGCATTTTACATGTACCCTTGCACCAGTACCGAAAATTTATTTGAGGACTGAAAATATACCAGACACTTATATAAAGACCGAACATCCGTAAAAGACCTCTGAGTCCGTAAAATAAGAGACATACATTTTCAGTAAGCTATTTCAAGTATGTTCCGTTGAATCTATGCTTATTATAATATCATAAAGCAACAAATTTTATACTTCATTGTTTTCAAGATAGCATCTATGTTTAGTCCAAATAATAATAATAATAATAATAATAATATTATTATTATTATTATTATTATTATTATTGTTATTATTATTTGCTGTCAGAAGCACATGCCAAACAATCATAAAATTTAGGTAATTGTACATCAAATTACCAAATTATCTATCGTGCAGTAGGAAAAGTATCAGACGAAACTTGTACCCCTAGTCCAAAATATTTTAAGATTTAATCGTAATGACATTGTGTTCTTCATGAAGAAGAAACCTCGGAAGATATTGATAGAAAGAGATTAATCACAAACCAACTATAGAAATAAATTTGACACCAGATTCAACTCAATAAATACGCAATATATTTTATAGATATTTCTAATTCATATTATTTTACAGCACACAATTTTGATTTCTATCTTTAATGATATATTTTCAATTTTTCTTTTATATCACAACTTTAAAATAAAAGTTACATAATTTATTACAAAATATAAAGAAAACTAAAATATGTTTCAATCTCCTTTTATTTGATATAGTTATCTTTTTCTTAGTATGATTTCTTTTAAGATATTAGTCTTTAAAGAATGTACATAATTATTATTTTTAAGTCTTTTGAAACGAATTTGAAACTATTTTCATTATCAAATAAAATAACTTTTAAACTTCTTCTCTAACCTGCAAATTTTATTTTTTAAACAAACATCTAGTCTATTTTCTTGTCAACGTTAAGATTTTACAACTAAACCTTGAAATATTCAATGATACATTTCTTTTTTATTCTTTTATATTGGATTAATTAGTTATGGATGATAATTGGTGATGTACACTCAATTTGCAGAGCAATTATACCAGTATAGTGGACAGAAGGTAACGAATTTTAAAACTAATTTTTTTATTGTTTAAGTACTAAATAATACATACTAAGTTTTATAATACAATTATAAATGAAGAAACAACTTTTTAAGGTTACGGGCAAATGTAAGATTAATCTAATATGACTAATTGAAGAAGGACTACATCCTCATTCCTATACCATTATTAAATTTGATATATAGAGATACAAGAAAGGTCCAAAATATACTTGGAAATTTCTTATCATGTTCATGCTAATATTTAAGATTGATTTCTATCAAACAAATACTAAACTACCTAAAAGTATAGTGATTGTGAACTAAGAATCTCATGTACTTCTTTTGATTAAGATCAATCTCGCAATGAATAAAAAGAATCTCAACTTTAACCAAAGCATCTCATTCATAAAAGTTAAAATATAAAATTAAAATATAAAATAACAAAAAATAAATAACTTACTCTGTAAATTATCAAATCTTTTCATAGCCTTAATCTTCCTTTAAGTAGAACTTTGGTTTCAAAGTTGATAATTTATTTATAAATTGAAACTAATACATTATTTTTTATGGGCAAAAGAAATTGATATATACATATTTTTGAATTTTATGTTCTTAATAGACTGAAAGCTATAATAATAAAACAATTGATATAAAAGGAGGAAGATATCTGTAAAGAGTATTCTCTGTTTTCGTATCAGAAAGTAGGGGTTTTAAGATAAGATAAACATACCACTTTTCTTAATCTTTCTCTATTATTTATAGTTATAATGACAGGTAATAATTAATTATGGTTTTTGTTAGAGAAAAGAAGTGAAGCCTGTAAAATTCATAAAAGTACTATTGTGTATCAAGAGTGGAAACTCTCTTGACCGTGTAGAACACTCCTTTTAAAGCATAGCATCGTCTCAACAGAATTATTTATATATAATATAAGTTCTGCATATCAAGTTTACTAAATTCAAAATTTGTTCATTTCATCAGTTTTGTACACTTAATCCAGAGTCCTTCTAATATATTTCACTTCTCCAAGTTAATCGGTCTTGCAGAGGTTGAATTTAAGAAAAGAAAAATATCAGTATTCATACTAGATGGAAAAATAAAATAGCAAATAAACAACTAAAAACGTTTTAAAAACAGTAAAACAGCAAACTCCATTACTCATCCCCACATCCCAAGTTGAAAAGAAAAGCTCAAACAACTAAAATAACACGCTCTCTTCTCTTCTAATGTGCAAAGACAGAGGCCGAGTCCCTCCCTGGGGCACGTGTCCACCGGAAGTGCCACGAGGAGCCACGTCATCAAATTAACACGAATATCTTTTTGACTCCCTTCTCCCCTAGGGAAAAAAATTCAAAAGACGCCACACCACTCCTTTCCTCTCCTGCACCTATAAAATCCCTCAACCTCACTCCCTTTGCAACCAAGCAAGAAAGTATTCCCACCATAACTAAAAACACTACACATCACTAAAATGCCTTCCTCTTCCACCACCATAGTCTCCAGATGCCTCATCCATCCCGATCACAAATCTAGCATGAAACCACTCAAACTCTCTGTTTCCGACCTTCCAATGTTATCGTGTCACTACATTCAAAAGGGCGTCTTGCTCACTGCCCCACCTTCTTCCTTCGAAGACCTCATTCTCTCTCTCAAACACTCTCTCTCCGCCGCTCTCTCCCACTTCCCCGCCCTCGCCGGCCGTCTCTCCACCGACTCCCAGGGTTACGTGTACATCGTCTGCAACGATGCCGGCGTCGACTTCATCCACGCCAAGGCGAAGCATTTAACTCTTAACGCCGTCGTTTCCCCCTCGCTCGTTGATGTTCACCCTTGCTTCAAGGAATTCTTCGCCTACGACATGATGATCTCCTACGCTGGCCACCACAACCCCCTCGCGGCCGTCCAGGTCACCGAGCTCGCCGACGCCGTTTTCGTCGGCTGCACCGTCAACCACGCCGTCACCGACGGCACCTCCTTCTGGCACTTCTTCAACACCTTCGCCGCCATCACCAAAGGCACCGCCGCCATGAAAGTACTCCGCGCGCCGGACTTCACGCGCGAAACCGCAATCAACTCCGCCGCCGTCCTCTTCGTCCCCGCCGGCGGTCCCGCCCTCACCTTTGACGCCAACAAACCCATCCGCGAACGCGTCTTCCACTTCTCCCGCGAATCCATTCAGAAACTCAAACTTAGAGCCAACGCCAACAACAACGAACTAACGGAAGTAATGGGAAAACAAGTGAATGACGGTTGGAAAATCGTTAACGGTAACGGAAATGGAAAGCTTAAGGGTAACGGAAGAAACGAGATCTCGTCGTTTCAGTCGTTATCTGCTCAGCTCTGGCGTGCGGTGACACGTGCGAGGAAATTCAACGACCCTGCCAAAACGTCGACATTTCGGATGGCGGTTAATTTCCGCCACCGTTTGGAGCCGAAGATGGACGCGTTTTACTTCGGAAATGCTATTCAGAGCATTCCAACCGTCGCAACCGTCGGGGATATTCTCTCGCGCGATCTGCATTTCTGCGCGGATTTGCTGCATCGGAACGTGATTGCGCACGATGACGCTACGGTGCGCCGCGGCATAGAGGATTGGGAGAACGCGCCGAGGCTGTTTCCTCTCGGGAACTTCGACGGCGCGATGATCACCATGGGAAGCTCCCCACGTTTTCCCATGTACGACAACGACTTCGGCTGGGGAAGGCCCGTCGCGATTCGTAGTGGCAAAGCGAACAAGTTTGACGGCAAAATCTCCGCCTTTCCGGGGAGAGAAGGAAACGGCAGCGTGGATCTGGAAGTCGTTTTGGCTCCGGAGACCATGGCAGGGCTCGAAAACGACATGGAGTTTATGCAATACGTAACGCAGGTGGTGTGAGGTTTCCTTACGTTCAATAAGTTGCACAGTAGTGATAGTGAAAAGACGGGACGGAGTGAAAAAAAGCATAACTCGGTGATGAAACGACGGGGAACGGTGGGTGATTGCACGACAATAGTACCATGGGTCTTGACGTCGTTTTGTGTCAGTCAAAGTCAAACGTTCGCGGAGTGGGGTCTCAGTGTTCTAAGGCTGTGTTTGGGTGTTTCCGTGGTTGGCCCTACCGGTATAATGATTTTCAGTACGTGATTTCGGGGAGGTTTTTCAGTTTTCACTTCAGGTGATCAAGAACAGGCCGAACAATAATAATGATCAGAATGATAATAATAATACTTCCTATCGATGATGATGATAAATGAAAATTGAAAATAAAAGGCAAGTTAATATGTTGAAGCCAAAATAGGCTTTTGGAGTTTTCGTTTAGCTTTTTTGTGAGTGTCCGTTCGTGTTACTTTTTCCTTTATAAATATAACTTTTTTTTTTAATTTGAAAATTGAGTGGAGATAACGTTGTGTGAATATTGTGGTTGATTGGAAGTGTGTGATTGAGGATATAGTTGTGGATAAAGAATAGGAGATAAATGTGCGTGCGTTTAGAATATAACGAATAAATAAATTAAAGAATTGGTGTGAAATCAAACCGCCACGGGGCCACCAAGTGGCCAAGAATTTGAGATGCTCCGTTTTATTTAAACATGTGCCGTGATGCTTTAATTAATTGTTGTGATAATTTCCAGCATGAATCCAACATATGAGGTGTTTCAAATTGCTATCAGCGTTGGATATCTTCATTAAACAACATCTACAAAAAGATAAGTGATTAGGTCATTTAATGACTTGACAGCTACTTGTATCTTGTAATCATAGACCAATGAACTTAGAACCAGACAGGGATATCAATTGAAATATGTGTGCTCGTTGCTAAAATTTTCACTCTAGAAATGAGATATGATTTTATTTGCTATTGGTTTTCTTAAGTGACTATGGGGTGCGTTAAGTGCTAAACTGTTACATATTATTCATAGAGGGAGATTTGATTGACATAGCCGGTTTCGAACTGTGTTCCTATACTACATTTAAGTGAGTTGGATGTACTGAGTTATATAAGACGTTAAAAAAAACGTGGTCGAGGAATCAAACAAGGCGATGTCAAATTCTGTTCCAAAATTACCTATACTCTTGTAATTCTCTCCAACTGTTTGTGATCCCTATTTAGAATTAATGACAGAATATATGAATTAAAGGTGGAAAAACATTCATGTACATTGGAGAGATGTGCATCACTGTACTTTATTTCACATTTGAATTTCAACAGTTTTTAATGTGATATGTAATGAATATTTAATGACAGTTTTTAGAGTTTAATCCTGCCTACAAATATCCGTCCACCATTATGTTTAAAACTTAATTATTACTATCAACATGGTCTGGATAATTATACCCTTGCTCCAACGTATAGTTCATAGTAATAAGATCTATTATGTGATCTACGCTTTACTAAGAATACTTGAGATAAGGATCCCCGTGTTGGATCTACAGCAAATTCTAGCTAATTCTATTATACTTGTTTGAGTTGCTCATTATTCAACAATCCAAGAGGAGTATCACTAAGAAAACTTGTATCAACAAAGCAAGGAGTAACATATAAATGAATGAGAGACAAGGTAATGCTAAGTAACAAACATTGAAAATTATAAACATATAAAAAAAGTGTAGTGTCAAGTTTAAATACAAATTTCTAAACATGTAGGGAATTTATTAAAGGAACTCAAATTTGAAGTATTTTTAAATTTTATGAAATTTTAAAATTTTTCATGACAATAGAATATTAATGTTTTTGGTTAAGTGTAATTTGTAATGTTTTGTTTTCATTGAAACGAAAATAATATAATAGAATTCTTGATTTGACTTAATTAAATTATATTTAGAAAATAAAATAAAAGTATTTATAAAAATAAAATAAAAGAGAAAAGTTATTCTACACTTTACATACTTTAGTGGATTACTAATGAAAGAGATATTATGCCAACCATGGAGATCAATTTTTTAAAGTCAAAAGGTCTTGAACATTGATAAGAATAAAAGTGCACCAAAGAGGACTTGAACTCAGGACCTCTCACCAAGTTGAGAGAACCTACCGCCATAAGATCAAAGTAACTTTTCTATCATATTACAATTATTTTCATACTTATTATTACAATTAAAATTACAATTACTATTAATATTATTCTTATTATTATTATTATTCATATTATTATTATTATTACTCATTTTATTATTCTTATTCTTATTGATATTATTATAATTACACTTATTAATAATATTATTATTAACAATATTATTATTAATATTATTAAAATTATTATTATTATTATTAATTTGTTATTATTATTATTATTGATATTGTTATAATTATAATTATTCTTCTTATAATTATTATAATAATTATTATAATAATTATTATTATTATTATTTAGATTATTATTATTATTGTTCTTCTTGTTTTTATTATTATTATTATAATTATTACTATTTTTATATTCTTATTATTATTATTATTATGATTATTATTATTATTTTTGTTATTTTTATTATAATTATTTTATTTATTATTATTATTATTATTAGTACTATAATATTATTATTATTATTAATATTATTTTTATTATTATTATTATTATTATTATTATTTGTGATCGAATTTTTGACCGAATCTGTGACCGATTCTGTGATCGATTTCTGTGACCGATTTCTGTGATCGATTCTGTGACCGATTTCTGTGATCTGTGATCGATTTTTTCGGTCACTGATAGTGATCGATTTTTTCAGTCACTGATTCGGTCACCGATAGTGACCGATTTTTTCGGTCACTAATTGACAAATTTCTAGTAGTGGTAAAAGCTCTCTAATTAGAAAATGACACATGTCAAGCCATGAATGGAGAGGATACTCTCCATCAGCAATGTGACATGTGGCAAGGAGCATAGGAAGTATGTGTAAGTACTGTGAGAGGTTTAATAAACTGTGTTCAACTTGCCCAAACCATCAAATCAATGAATAAGTATTGATCCATATTTTTATGGGGGTTGCCGCTAATAGAAGGAGGAATAATTGGTACAACCAGTGGAGGAGCTCTCATGGATAAAACACCTCATGCAGCCATGCAGTAGATCTCTAATATAGGAGAGAATACACAATAGTCCCACTCACCAGGGAAGTAAATGAAACCAAAACACAGTTGTTGGATAATGAATGGATTGATAATAGGTGAACTAAATTAACCTCTCTAGTGAGACAACTTGTATTAAGCCAGCAGGTGAATTTAGTTCAACAAAATGTAAAGACATGTGGAATTTGCAATTTAGGGGATCATTATCCAGAATCTTGCCCTCAACTTCAAGAGACATCTCAATCTCCTAGAGAGATTGTGGCTGGGATTTTTCAAGGACAAAACAACATAAATAAACCTATAGAGTAACAAACATATAACCCCTTTTCAAGTACTCATAATCTTGGATGGAGAGATCATCCAAATTTGAGATATGAAACTGTGCAACCACAACAGCAAAGAATTCCTTATCATCCAAGGCCAACACTGCACAATTTTCATTAATAGTAGCAGTTAAATGAAAACAAGTTTAGGTCGAGTTCAAGAGGAGGCTATTGAACTTTTGAAAAATATTTGCAAAGATGGAAAGTATTAAAGTATAGAATAAAAGCTCTTATTTGAAACAAACAAAAGTGTGATTTTGAAGTGCACAACAAAACGTCAATAAGTTTCAAGTCAAGAACAATCAATTAAATAATCACACAAAACTATAATCAGGGAAAATTCAACCAATTGAGATACAAAAGCAATAAATTGAAATCAGTGAGCAATCCAGATCAATCAGGAAACAGTTAAGTGAAAGCCAGAAACAATTAATTGAATACCGCACTCAGAGCAATAAACAACAGATAACAATTTATTCAAACACAGATGCAATAAGTTGAATAAAGAACACAATTTAGCACTGCCCAAAAATAATAAGGTAAACAGAAGAAATAATTAATTGAGAATCACTCACACAGCAAAACACTCTAGATCGAATAAACTGAAACAAAAATAACAAATGATTAAAGAAAGCAAGTTTCCAAAAATTTAAACAATTCCACGACAAGCAAAGCTAATTGGAAACACTCAATTTGAATTCAAGAACTGAAAATAATCGATCGAACAGATAGATAGAACAATTCTATAAACACAATATAATAACAACATAATGAACAATTGATTCAACCCAGAAAATAGTAAATTGAAATTCCTTAATGAAAGCAAGGTTTTAGAATATCAATTAACTAATTAGTTGAAAATAGAAAACAAGTACCAATAACAGACAATTAATTAAGTAAGCGAATGAACCAGTTGATGAAGGTGCAAAACAACAACAATAGTTATGAACAATTGATTGAGTGCGATGAACAATTAGTTGAAAAATTGACAACAAACACACATTGCGACAAAATTAAAATGCAATCAAGATGAGGGAAAAGAGAGATCAATAACATCAAGATTTATACCGGTTCACCCTTCCTCAAGGGCTACGTCTAGTCCTTTGCCAACAAGCAAAGAATTCCGCTAAAGATCAACAAGATTAATCCAATACAATGTGAATTACACTTGCTCCAAGCAAGACACCACTGCACCCTATAGCACACAACCCACTACACTCCACAGTAGTTGTAAAACAATGCAGAACCGTATTGCACAGTCTCACATTAAAAACCCTATGCAATTTGAAAACCAATCTAACAATTACAATTCACAAACCCTATGTAATTTTCAACCAAACCACTTAAAATACAGTAGCAATGAAACAAGCAAAGCTTCTACACATAAACAAATTATAAAAGTGATGTAAAATAGTGTAGAAGACTTAGCTCTAGTGTAGAACCAAGGTTGCACGAAAACCACTCAAAGCAAAGCTCCAAAAGATTCAAATTATTGATGTTTTTCTTGATGTAACTCAATGTAGAATGAGTTCTCACAGTAAGGGCATGTTTTTCTCTCTTAGGATATCATAACTAATCTGTCAAAATGTTTCTTAATTATGAAAAACACGTGCTCTACCTTTATATAGGCAAACTTGATTAAACCTTTTAAAAACAACCAAAATTCAATCGGTTGATTTTGACATTCAATCGATTGATTTTTTTGAAAGACTTGAAAAATCAGTAAATTGATTTTAGAACATATTTAATTGACTTTTCTCTCAAAATAGATTTTACAAAAACTATTAAACCTGACTTTAGTTCCAATTATTTATTTCTAAACCAAAGTGAATTTATGAGCTCTTTCCAAGTGGAATATCATGCAACTCATGGTTTTGAACCAAAACCACTCTCACACACACCCAACCTAAGTTATAGACTAAAACTCCCATCGAGGACCATGATGGCTTCAAGCAATCCACCTAGCAAGCTTTGATTCATGTTGACTTCATCAAATAACTTAGCAAGCCTTGATGCTAACATTAAACCATACTTTAGTAAATCAAAACGTGTATAATACTCAACAAAGATATGTTACACCACCTTTGAGGCAACAACAAAAAACAGTCCAACAAAATATAAACTCAAGTCAGGGCCATCACTTAGAACTAATGAAGCAGTTGACCACACACACCATGCAATTTGAGCAGAATATGTCAGCTACTATCTAAGACTTGAAGATGCAAATGGGGCAGATGACTACAACCTTGAATGAATTAAAGTAGTAGAATTTTGGAGTTATACCCTCTCAACTAGTTGTTAATCCTATGGGCAATGTAAGTGTTATCACACTTAGGACTGGAAAGGAGATATAGAGTGATGAACAAAAGCATTGCAATAAGGGTGCATTACATAAAGATGAGGCAAAAACTCCTCAGAAAAAGAACCCGTTGCCTTTTCCCACAGCAATGAAAAAAATCAAGAAAGATAGAAGTGGACCAAGAGCTACTTGACACATTTAAGAAGGCGGAGATCAACATACCACTCTTGTATGCCATAAAATAGGTTCCATGCTATACAAAGTTTCTTAAGAAATGATGCACCTATAAGAGGAATTTGAAGCAAATATTTGTACAAATTGTTTCAACTTTAACAAAGTCCAGGATGCAAGAGACATGCAATGACTTAGGTACCTTTACCATACCCTATACCATTAGTGAATTAACTATTGTGGATGCACTGTTGGATGTGGGAGTTTCTACCAATGTAATCCCAACTTTTATGTACAAGATGTTGTAATTGGAGATTTAAAGCCAACCAATGTGGTTCACTAGTGGGCAAACAAGAGCACTGCTCAACCCTTAGGAGTGCTGGAAGATGTGCTTGTGAAAGTAAATCAGCTAATCTTCCCATTTGACTTTTATATTTTAGATATGCAAGATGAGCACTCAAGGCACAAATTAAAACTTATCTTGGGAAGGCCATTTTTAATGACATCAAAGACAAAAATTGACGTTCATTCGGGCATGCTCTCAATGGAGTTTGGAGAGGAAGCAATCCAATTCAACATTTTTGAAGCAATGAAGCCCCATTGGAAAACCACTCTGTATTGTATGATCATTCTTTATTTTTCATTAATGTTATAGAACTAAATAGTGAATATACTTGTATAGGAATAGAGTTCAGGATGAATAATGAAATTTTGCAATTTTTGAAAGATTCTGATTTAGAGAGCAAAGATGGATGTACTTGTAACAATGAGAATTGTGTTTACTATGATGAAATTAGTTCTATAATACTTGGAGAATTTTATTATGATATGGGTGCCAATTTGACACTATACCAAGGTGTCAATGCTTATTTGACTATTGTACCACCTGAGTCTAATGAAATTATTAATGTTTCCATTGATAATTACGATAACCAAGTGGAATAGTGCCATAATGATAGTGTTTTCAGGTCCCAACTAGAGGAGAAACATGTGCAAATAGAGCTGAAACAATTTCCCAAACATCTGAAGTATGCATATCTGAGCACGAAATAGCAGTTTCCAGTAATTATATCTAGTGAATTAGAGAAGAATCAAGAAGAAAAACTGGTGGAATTGCTTAGGAGAAATAAGAAGGCTATTGGGTGGTCGCTAAATGACATCCTTGGAATTAGCCCCGCCATTTGCATGGATAGAATCCTATTAGAGGATGAAGTGAAACAAGTGAGGCAACCACAAAGAAGATTAAATCCCATTCTTTTGAAAGTATTAAACGAGGAAGTAACAAAGTTATTTAAAGCTAGGATGATATATCCAATCTCGGACAACACTTGGGTGTCACTTGTACAAGTTGTGCCAAAGAAATCTGGACTGACTGTGAGACAGAATAAGGCAGGGAGCTAGTGCCAACAAGGGAGACTAACAAGTGGAGGTTTTATATTGACTACCGCAAGCTGAATCAGGCCAATTGAAAGGATCATTTTCCACTGCTATTGATCAAGTGCTGGTAAAGCTAGCAGGTAAATCATTTTATTGCTTTGTTGATGGTTTTTTGTAGATATATGCAAATTCATATAGCACCTGAGGATCAACATAAAACCACCTTTACTTGTCCTTTTGGCACCTATACTTACGCTAGGATGCCATTTGGATTATGTAATACACTTGCTAAATTTCAAAGATGTACGTTAAGTATTTTTTTCTGAACTTATTGAGCAGTGCATGGTGATTTGTATGGATGACTTCACTGTGTATGAATTTTCATTTGATAATTGTTTGATAAATCCAGAAAAAATTTTAAAGAAATATATAGAAACTAATCTTGTTCTAAACTTTGAGAAATGTCATTTTATGGTAAGAAAAATAATAGTTTTGGGGCATTTCATATTTGAGAAGGGAATATAAGTGGACAAAGCCAAGATTGATGTTATTTCATCCCTGCCTAACCCCTCTAATGTGAGGGAAGTTCACTCATTTTTAGGACATGTAGGTTTTTATAGAAGGTTTATAGAGGGCTTTAGTCAGATTGCGTTGCCACTGTCCAGGCTGTTGCAGAAAGAAAAGGCTTTCAATTTTGATGAAGATTGCAGCATGGCAATTAAGGAGAAACCTACCACTACACCAATCTTACAACCTCCAAACTAGAAGCTTCCATTTGAGCTTATATGCGATGCATCTGACTATGCATTGGGGGTTGTGTTGTCTCAAAGGGTAGATAACTTTCCACATGTTATTGCTTATGCTTCAAAAACATTAGATGAAGCTCAAATTAATTACACAACCACTGAGAAAGACTTATTAACCATAGTTTTCACTGTAGATAAATTTCATTCGTAATTGTTAGGCTAAAAAATCATTGCATTTACTGACCATTCTGCACTGAAACTTTTGCTAAAAAAATTGACACAAAACCTAGACTACTGAGGTGGATGTTAGTCCTACAAGAGTTTGATTTAGACATTAAGGGTAAGAGTGGTGTGCGAAATCAAGTAGCTGATCATTTACGTAGTAAGGAAGATGAAATTCCAATTTTTGATAAATTTCCTGATGAGTTTTTGTATGTTGTGAACGGTGCAAATGATATACCATGGTTTGTTAATATAGTCAATTATTTAGTTTCTGTTGTTGTGCCTAAAAAATTTTCAAAATTCCAAGATGATAAATTGAAATATGATGCAAAATATTACTTGGGGGATTATTTGTGGAGATTTTCTAGTGATAAAGTAATTAGAAGGTGTGTGAATGGACATAAAATTCCCAATATTCTTGACGGTTGCCATAATTCTACTGTAGGAGGTCATTTTGGACCCCAAAGAATTGCCAGGAAGGTATTAGATAGAGTATTTTTCTGGCGAACAACTTTTAAAGATGCACATGCTTTTGTGTCTAAGTGCAAGAAATGTCAAAGAGTTGGAGGGAATATCACTAAAAAAATGAAATGCCCCAGCAACCACTGATTTTTGTGAAATCTTTGATGTGCGGGGAATAAAGTTTATGGGCCCTCTACCTAACTCTGCTAGATTTTCTTATATCTTACTGGCCGTTGACTATATATCTAAATCGGTAGAGGCAAAACTACAAAGAATAATGATTGCATAACTGTTTTTAAGTTTCTCAAGACTAACTTTTTTTGCCGGTTTGGAGTGTCAAAAATGGTGATCGATGACCAAGGAAGCCATTTTCGCAACAAGATTATTGCTACCTGGTTCAAAAATATGGAGTTAATCACAAAGTTTCTGCACCTTACCATCCACAAACAAATGGGCAAGCAGAGGTTCTCAACAGAGAAGCGAAGAAACTATTACAAAAATTGATCCAGCTAAATAGAAAGAATTGGAGTGAATATTTAGATTAAGCACTATCAGCTCAGAGAACATCATATAGAACACCACTAGGGATGTCACCTTTTAGGGTAGTTTTTGGAAAATCATGTCACTTATCAGTGAAGATAGAACATAAGGCTTATTGGGCTATTAAGAGATGTAATATGGATTTACAAGAAGCTGGAAAGTAGAGAAATCTTCAACTACAAAAACTGGATGAGATTAGATTAGAGGATTATGAAAATTACAATTCATACAAGGATAAAGTGAGGAGGTATCAAGACTTCTGGATTTCAAGAAAAGAATTTAACAGTAGAGAAAAAGTGTTGTTGTATAATTCAAGAATGAAGTTAATTGCAGAAAAATTGAAGACAAGATGGGAGGGACAATTCACTATTGTGCAAGCTTTTCCATATGGAGCAGTGGAGATACATGAACTAAATTCTGGGAGAACATTCAAATTTAATGGGCATAGACTCAAACATTTTCAAGAAGGAAGAAAATAAACAAAAGTAGAAGAAATACAATTGCTAAAACCATTGTTGGAAGATGGGGAATTGATTGAGCATTAAATGGATTCTTTCTCAACAATCTAATTTTTTTTTCTAATTTTGTTTTCTTTCTTTTCCATATTTTAGTTGCATGTGCCATTTTTGTTTTACATTTAGTATATTTATTTGAGTCATAATTTGCTGTTTTGAAGTCATTTACTAAATTTTAGTTTCTAAATTTTTAGTTTGTTAGTTTCAATCTTATTTTTCTTTAAATGTTGCAGTTGGTTTTTGGTTTAATTTTGCATATTTTACTACTTGTTGTTTTCCTGAATTACATTTGCTATTTTCCAATCATGTTTGTTGTTGTTTTTTATTAGTTTTGATGTTGCTTTAAATTTTTTCTTGAGACTCTATTTTGCTGTTTTGATTCTTAACCTTTGTTGTTTCAATTAGTTTTACTGGTTTTAGTATTTTTGTTTGTTGTTTTTAGATTGTAGTAGCCAATTACATATATTGCTTTAGTTCTTTTGTCTTTAATAGCTTTCTGCTTTAGTTTCCATTTGCTATATTTTTTATTTTGTTTTTTATTCTGATGTTTTGAATTTTTCAATTCTCATTTTTTTTAGTTGTTTGTTAATAAATTGTTTTCACTATAGTTTTTCATATAATAAAATTTGTTTTGAACCATTAGTGAGCAATTTTTTTTTTCTATTTTATCAGTCCTAGTTTAGAATCTTAAAACTGATTAACTTGTTCACACATAGAGCTTAGTTAGTATTTCATGAAAAATGAGATTTTTAGAACAATTTTAATAGCATGAACGTGGTGAGATTTGGGTTGTTTTCTTTTTCTTGTGTGATACACTCATAGTTGTAACCATTCTAAAACTCGCATTGACTCTTTTGAAGTTGTTTGTTTTACGTGCAATTTTGAGATGATCTAGGCCATTTTTTTATTTTTAAGTCCCTAAGCCAACTACTTACCTTATATCATTTTCCATTGAACCCCTGTTTGAGCCTTATTGCCCTTTTCTTGATGATTTTTAGCTCATTACATGCCTTGAAGCCTAAATAACCATGATAACCCTAATCTGGAAATTTTTAAGGAGTCGTGAAATTGTCTTGGGAAATGGTTTAGAATATAAGTGTAGGTGTGTTATTGTAAGCTCATTGAGAAATTTTGAAAAAGTGCTTATATGAAAATATAGTAGAGAATAAAGCAGTTTGGTATTTGTGATTATAGAAAAAAAATCAATAAAGAGACATGAAAAATGAGAAAAAAATTTGTGACCTGAATTGAAAAGAAAAATCAAAAACAAATATATATATATATATATATATATATATATATATATATATGTAAATGTATATATATGTAAATGTATATATATGTATATGTATATATATGTATATGTATATATATAGACAGTGAAAATGAAACAAAAGAATTTGGTTTGAGCTAAATTGATCCACATTTTCTTGGCCTAATTGCATATTCTAAGTGCTTTTTCTGGTTTTATTACTAGTTTTTCTTAAAGATTTCTACTTTTCATAAAATTAAGACACTTTAGGAAAACCATGTTAATTTTCTATTTTTAGAATTTAATTTTCTATTTTTAGAATTTAATGATACAGTTGAATTGAAAGCATATGAAGAAGAAGAATTTAAAGTTTGAAGGAAGAGTGGAAAATAGGATTTTGTTGAGAATTGTTTGGAATTGAAGGGTAAGAAACAGTGTTGGAGAGGTACAGTGTAACAAAAATGGATAGTTAGTTTAGTTGGTTAAAATTTAGTTAATTGACTTAGTTTAGAAAAAAATAGTTAGTTTAGTACTTTAGTTACTTTAGTTTAGATATAAATAACCCACCTATGGTACATAACAAAAAGGAAGACACACACTATTTCTATGGTCCAATTGTACTTTCGAGAAATATAATAACATTTCTTTTACATTTCCATATTCGAAAAGGAGAAAATTGCATTTCTTTTATTTTTACTTTTAATTGAAAATAACTTTCAACAGAGAGAGAGAGAAAAAAAGGGGTTCCACTTTTCTATCTTCACGTTTACTGTTCACTACATCATTTTTAGATTCAAAGTTGTCGTTCCTTCTTCTTCTACTAGGATTTCTTTTCTCAGTGCGTGATCATTCTTACTTCCAGGTTTGCTTTCTCTAATTTTAATATTATTACTTATTATTGTTTCAGATTTCAATTCCATGCTTCTGATTACTTCTAAAATTTTAGTTGGGTTATTTTCTCTTTTCTTTGTCATATTTTAGTTAGGTTATTCTGAATACTTCGTTCCTTTTCATTTCATTGTTCTGCGATTATTGAATGGTTAGATACTATTGAGGGTTTTATTGATTTTCATTTTTGAGTTTTCACTATGTTGCTTGTTATTTTCTCTTTTCTTTGTTATATTCTTTTCCTTTACTTTGTTGTCTATCTTGGATTTTAATCTGTTTTGCATTCTTGTATTACATTTTAATTGGATTATTATAGTACTATTTTTTAACTCTTGGTCTACAATTCTTGTTTCTCGTTTCTTTTATCTCAAATTGTCGTTTTGGATTCTAATCATGGTTATGTTCTTGGATAATGCATTTTCCAATTATGTTTCCACGTTGATAATCTCTTCCTGTTTTCAGCTTAATTTCTTTTTTGTTCAATGCATTCTGATTGGAAATTTTTTTCTTTTCTTTTGTTTCTATTCAATATTTCATTCATTTTTTTTCTTTCTATTTTTCTCTACATATTTTCAATTTTATTTTATTTTGTTTTGATCAGTGATTCGATGCTACCCGTGAATTTGTTTTAATTGTAATAGGCAATATAATATGAACTAGGATTAGTTCTTTCCTTTTAATTTTTCATAGTTAGCGTTTGATTGTGTTATACTTTGTTGATTTTAGTATATGACATAATCACATTCATATTTTTTTTTTTTGTTAACAAAGAAAGAAAATTCAATTAATAGAATTAATGTGTTTTGAGTTTCCTTGGATATTGACCTAGGTTTTTCCTTTACTACATTAGAGAGAACCTAGTTTTATTTTGAAAACCTGATGCGACTAAATGGTTTATCACTAATTGAAGGATATGGCAGTTGGCAAAATTTTCTCCAATTCACTGGTGCGAGAGTTTATGTTTCCTAAGCTGCATTAGTGATGCAGTTGGTTCTATTTGGTGATACAATTTTACACTAGAGTCTTGTCTGAGTCATTTTTGTTCATTTAGAGTGTTGATGAGTGCAAGTGGATGGTTTGGCAACTGAAATGGGTGCACGTATTTGGCAGCTATGCAGGAGTGGTTAAGCCATTTCCTCAAACACATGGAGGGAAACTTCAATTTTTGGAGATTTTTCAACAAAGCTTTGAGGCATGTAGCATGGAAAAAATTTAGGACGAATTCTCTTAAAGAATGGGAGGATGATCTGATACGAAAAATAAAAAAAAAATATATATTTTTCCTTTTATTTTTCTGGGCTTTGTTTGGACATAATTTAGTAAAGCAATGGGTTTTTCCTATTCTTTTCCTACCATGAACTTTATATAAAGAGACCTATTGGACTCATTTTGGTGTCGAAATCTTTGAAATCTTGAGTATATCATATCTTAGGTGGTGTCTCTACTTTTCTTATCCTAGAGTGGTGCTTCTTAGTTTATATCTTGGGTGCGCATCGAGTTTCATCAAAATAAAAGTGAAGAGTTTTTCTCTTGGGGTTTCTTAACTTGTGAGCTAATCACAAGTGGTGCTTCACCACCTTGCTTATCTCATGGATTTGAGTGGTGCAAGGTTCTTCCCAATTCCTAGCATTGATTCTTATCTTGTGGACTAGGTCACAAGTGGTGAATCACCATCTTACTTATCTCATGAATTTGGATGGCGCAAGGTGTTATTGTAATTCCTAGCATTATCTTTGTTTCTTGCATTTTCTTTAATTTTTTTCATTTCTGAGGTTTTCGTAAAACATTAAATATCACATTATTGAAGAATTCATCAAGAAGTCATCCCAGAATTCATCTGAGATCCCCTTCTTGAAGCTTGAGTGGGACGATCCTACAACCCAAGACTTTCCTCCCTTACAATTACACTTCTGGCTTCCGCATTTAAGATATCCAAGATTTGCTAGTCATTTCTGGAGGACACTCTGAGAACCATTGAGCACTAAACTAAACTTTTTCCACCCTTATGCATCCTCAAATGGATAAGCTAATTAGGGTTGTAAATAGATTTTTTGTCTACTATGCTTATGACATTTTGAAGGGTAACCATTAATATTTGGATGAGTGCCTTTCCCATATTGAGTTTTGTTATAATAGGGTAGTCCATAAAACTACCAAGATATCTCCTTTTGAGGTTGTGTATGGTTTCAACCCTATTACACCTTTAGATTTGGAACCCTTACCAAAAACTACATGAATTTATTCATAAAGAATGGGTATCCAATGCTAAATTTATTAAGAAGTTGCATAAGAGGGTTAGAGATCAAATACAACAACAAATTGAGATATACATAAAAGAAAATAATAAGAGAAAGAAAAAACTAATATTATTATTATTATTATTATTATTATTTATTCTACTTTTTGTATTAAAATCCAATTTTTTATTTAGAACTATTTTTATTTAAATTTTTTATTTGATTTGAGCCCATTTTAAATTTTATTTGTCCGGACGAAATGAGTGTTGACGAAGTTCAAACTCAATCTTAGGGAGTTGATTCTTTTAAAGTCCTCTAACGAATCAATGATAATGCATATGAAATAGATATGCTAGAAGAATACAGACTCCATACCACCTTTAATATATTTGATCTTCTTCCTGTACAGGTGACAAAAATGATGAGGCATAATCAATAGATTTGAGGAAAAGTCCTCTTTAAGAGGGAGGCGATGATAGGAGGCCCCTTAGCAAATGACCTTCCACAAGAGGAATGACCAAGAGAATACAAGAAGAGTGGGATTCAACTGAAGTTAACATAGACAAACTTTTATCAACTTAGATCAATCTTCTAACATGTACAAAATAGTATAGGATATTTCCTTTGGGCCATGTACTGGGCTTTTTAGTAGAGTAGAATTTAAATTTTCAAGTAAAAATGTAGTAAATGTTGGGGAGCACTTCTACCTAGGGTTGAAGCACTTCCACCTAGGGCCTATGTGGATGGGAGCCTTCTGCCTAGGGCTGATGTGTCTTGGAGCGTATCCACCCATCTCCTAGGGCTGACTTGTCATGGTGTAGCTGCAACTAACACATTACAGTGTGCCAATAGAGAGCATTTCAGTCGTATGGCAGCATGCCAATGGAGAGTTTTTAGAGCAAGGCCAGAAGAGCATGACTCTCACATGGCAAGTGCTTTTAATTAACATTTCAAAATTGACTTTCAAATTCATAATGGGCCCTATATTTTGGTCAGCCCCAGACACTATAAATAAGTGTTTTGGCCTCTTGTAAAATTAACTTTGAATGAGTAGAGAATTTGATGCAATTCTAGCCTTGCATGCTTACGTCAATTGTTGTTCTTCTATTAATGTTTGATGTTTTTTGTTGTTTCCAATGGATGCAATGAAAATAGTTAATGAAGTGTAGATTGAATGTGATATGAGATGAAAAATCAATGAGAAACCTAGGCGAGGTTAGGCCAACACATTAGAAGAAAATCTAAAAGAGGTCTTGTAGATGAATACTCAAGAAAGAGTTCAAGAACAATTTAAAGAGACTCAATTTGGCCAACATTGCACTACTCATCCATAAACTAAGAATGGAATATACAAGAGGCCCCTATTAGCTTGGAAGAGAAGCCTCATATGTTAACTTTGAGAGCAACTCATAAATACTCTAAAATGAGAGGTTGACAAGTGGCAAACCTTATTGGAGCAAATCCTATCTATAGAGAGAGTCACATGCGACACCTATACACATGGAGGGAGCCTTGTATCACAAGCTAGCCCTAATGAAGCCATCACTTGGCTCTCAAACTAAGTTATTTACTCTATCTTGGTGCCCAATTCTCACTCCTAGGGTTAGGTTATTTAACCTACTCTAAGCTTGGCCCAAATACAAGGCCCACAAAGAAATCCCATGCTTCTTGGCCCAAAATACAATGTACAAAATAATCCTATACTACTCTATACAATTTTAACAATTAGAGGTCTTTTATTCTTTATGCTCCAAAGACTCTAGAGTGATCTTTTCAGTTTTAAACTTGGGCCTAAATGTCTCATTGGAGACTCAAACAAGCCCAAACTCCTTGTAAGTAAGCTCTTGATCAATTCTCTAACTCTGTGAGCTCTTTATTCTAGTCTTCAGTCTTGGAGATGGATTTGCATCATTTCTTCCCTCTTGAAAAAGATTTGTCCTAAGATCTTGCAAGATGTTCAACAACAGAAGACTCCACTTATGCACTTTACTGTTTTTTGCTAGGATGAAATATCCATGAGTTTAATACATAGTGAAATGAATTTTATTATAAAATAAAGAAGATTAAAGAGATAATGCCCTTCATTTTTATTTTTGAAAGAATTTTTATCATGAAGGGCAAATTTTTCTTCTCATTGTTACCACTTCTTTGTGTAATGCAACGACCCCTTGAAGTGAAATTTTTGAATGAAGGGCATATTTTTCTTCTCATTGTTACCACATCTTTGTGCAATGCAATGGCCCCTTGAAGTGAAACTTTTTAATTTTTTTCAAAAGAATTAAATTTTTTACCTTTTTTGTGAAGAAGAGTGAAGAAGCATGCAAACCCTCTTAATATTTTCTTTCCTAGGGATAATTTCTAACTCTTATTCTTTTTATTTTTCGTTATTTTTAATGTTTTATTTTTAATTTTTCTCTCTCAATTTTAATTCATCCTCCCTCACTTGTTGAGGTGAAAGAGGAATTAAAGTTATCTTATTTTCTCCGTGTTGGAAAGTTATTCTATTGGTGTAGTCATTATATGTAATCATGTTATCATATTGCCATGGTCGTCCAAGTATAATATGCCCAATTTCTATAGGAACAATGTCACATTAAACTTAACATAATATTTGCCTATGGAAATAGGTATATTAACTTGTTATTTAACTAATATATCTCTATCAATATTGTTCCATTGAAATGTGTGAAAACAAGTTTAGGCCGAGTTCAAGAGGGAGGTTGAATTAAACTTTCAAAAATTTTCGCAAAAATGGAAAGTATTGAAATATAGAATGAAAGTTATTAATTTAAACAATCAAAAGTGTGGTTCTGAAGTGCACAACAAAAAAGTCAATAAATTTCATATTAAGAACAAACAACTAATTAATCACACAGAACCGTAAATAACAAAGATCAACAGATTGAAATACGTAAGCAATAAATTGAAATCACAATCCAGATCAGTCCAGAAACAGTTAAGTGAAACCCAGAACCAATCAGTTGAATATCGCACTCAGAGCAATACAAAATAGATAACAATTTATTCAAACACAGATGTAGTCAGTTGAATAAAGAACTCAATACAAAACTGCTCAGAAACAATTAGATAAACAACATAAATAGTTGATTAAGAATCACTCTGATTGGAGTTAAAAATTAAAACCAGTCAATTTGACAAAGAAATAAATCAATTCCAGAAAACACAAAAATAACAGCAGAGAAAACAATTGATTCAATCCAGAAAACAGTAAATTGGAGTTTCTCAACTAAAAATGAATTTTCAGAAAATTAATTAACTAATCAGTTGGAAATAGCACACAAGAACCAAGAACAAACAACAATTAATTAAATGAGCGAATCAACCAGTTAATGAAATCGTAAAACAACAACAACAACTATGAACAATTGATTGAACGCAATGAACAATTAATTGAAAATATGATAGCAGAATTGAAAAGTGATCAAGATGAGGAAAAGAGAGATCAAGAACACCAAGATTTATACTAGTTCACCCTTCCTCAAGGGCTACATCTAGTCCTTTGCCAACTAGCAAATAATTCCACTAAAGATCAACAAGATCAATCCAAATCCAAGTCAATTACACTTGCTCAAAGGAAAAAACCAATTGCGTACTGTAGCACAACCCACTGCACCCGACAGCAGCTGTAAACAATTCAGAATCTACTACACAAACCCAAATTAAAAACCCTATGCAATATGGGAAACAAACTCACAATTGCATAATCACAAACCCTATGTAATTTGCAACCAAACCACCCGCAATACAATAACAATTTAAACAACAATGCTTGTACATAAAGAACAGATTACAAACAGATGTAAATCAGTATAGAACACTTAGCTTTGGCGCAGAACCAAGATTGCACAAAACCACTCAAAGCAAAGTTCCAAGATTTAAGTTCTTGAGGTTATCTTGTCAAAAATCAATCTAGGATGTGTTTCAAAGTAAGGGCACATTTTTCTCTCTTATAATTTCTCAAAAGAATCAATCAAAGGTACAATAGAAAACACGCACTGCCCTTATATAGCCAAACTGGTTTAAAACAGACAAAAACACAATCGATGTTTTCAAACATTCAACCGATTGATTTTTCTGTAACAAAAGAAATATAGCAAATTTATTTATCAGAAATAGTTAATTGATTTTACTATCAAAATATGTTTTTCAAAATGTATTAACCTCATTTTAGGTTCAATTTTCTATTTGTAAAACAATATGAATTTATGGAGCTTTTCTTAAGTGATATATCATGCAACTCATGGTTTTGAACCAAAACTCACTCACACACACCCAACCTATGTTCTAGACCAAAACTCCCATCAAGGTCCATGATGCCTTCAAGCAATCCACTTAGCAAGTTTTGATCCATGTTGACTTCATCAAATTGCTTAGCAAGCCTCAATGCTAATAGTTTGTACAGTTTAGGATGTGGTTTAGTAGGAAGGGTTATCTTTTTCACCAACCTTTCACTACCATAGTTGCAACTAGAACCACTATCCACAATAATACAACAAGTATATTAATAAATTTTTCATCTTGTGTGGAAGAAATTCTCAAGTTGTGATTGTTGTAACTCAACAAGCTGACTTTTAAGAAGATTTTGCACCAATAATAACTCTCCTCACAGGGAACAATGTCCTCTTCAGACTCTAAAACATCTTCTTCACTAGGTGAAGAATGGAAGTTGTCCTAGTTCTTAGTGTCTGCTTCTTTCAAAATGAGATTTGTTAAATGTCGGGACTCTAAGAAGAATAATGTCCTCTTTCAAGACACTTAAATCACTGGACAATTCTTTCTTTAGATTCTTTAAAAGAATCCCTATAATTATTGTCAACACCCGATTTTGTCCGGGTAATTTTTTTTTAATTAAAGTATGATGATAAAAATAAATTTAAAAAAAAAAGAATAATAACATAAAAACTATTTATTAGTTTAAGTTTTCTTGAAAAATAATGATAACAATAAAAAAAACAAAATAAAAATAATAAATTTGAATTTTTCCATTAATAAAAATAAAGAAAATGAATTTTTCCATTAAAAAAATAATAAAATAAATAATTAATAATAAAAAACGAAAATAACAAAAATATCTTAATTTAAAACAACAACATCTGAAAATTAATAAATAAATAAAAAATAAAAAATAATAGAAACAAATATAACAATAAAATAATTGCTTCTATACTTGATTTGCAAGTTTTAAAATAAATATATAAAAAAAACAAACTGTTTTGCTTAAATAAATAAAATAAAAATAGAGTAGTTTAGATTTGTCTGTTAATATTTTAAATAAATAATTAAAAAAATATATAACGGAAAAAACAGAAAAAACAGAAAAAGAGAGGGTCTTTAATAAAAGGAGGGAGAACCATGATGAGGAGGAGGACTGAAAACATACATATACTAGAGAGAGAGGGAGATGAAAAAGAGAGAGCAGTTTAGTTTGGAGAGTACAGAAAGAAGGAAACACAAAGGAAAATACTAGCTTTTTTAAGCACCAGGTATGTTTCTTTTCTTCTTGTTTATTTCTAAGTGTCTCTACGCATCCATAGGAGAATAAAAAATTAAAAAATTTAGTCTTATGTCACCAACATGCATTTTCATAAATATATCAATTCGCCATTTTCATCTCCATGGTACTTTGCAAGCCTCATCCCCACCATATACGATGCCACGTTCATGCACCATGCGCAACCCACCTAGCCAATGCACCTCGCTGCATGCACCCTTTCCCCTACAAGCTTTAGAAGGAGTCACCAAGATTCGAACCCATGCCATGAAACTGGCGCCTTAGACCAACTAAGCCACCTTTACTTTGTTGTTACATTCTTCCAGAATAAATTCAAATGCCTATCAGTACTTGTTCTTCGCAAGCCGTTAAATTGCTCCCTACAACCCCATATATTTAGACCTACACCCATAATTCTTTTTGTTTCCAGAAATACCCCTTTAGTTCTTTTTATAAAAAAAATAAAGAAAATAAAAAGTTTTGACATATTGTGTTTTTTTTTTAAAAAAATGTTTAACTTCTAACTATCCAAATTTTGATTTGAAAAGTTATGATGACTCGATTGAATTCTTAAAATGGTCGTTCGCACTGTACAAGAGTTTAATTCGGGAAGTTTTAACTTTGTTTGGAATACCAAAAGATCGCACGCATCTACGGTACCTAAATTTGAAGTTTTGTGTGGAATACCAAAGGACCGCACGCGTCTACGGTATCTAAGTTTGAAATTTACTATAAAAAACATTCAAAATAAAAAATATATAAAATTTTTAAAACTAAAAAAATATTAAACATTTCAACAATTAATTTTTCTAAAGAACTACGTAACCCCTGATTCTCTATCCTTGACAAAGATACGTAGGAGTGAGGTCAAATCATTTTCGGGCCCTTTCTAAAAAAATAAATATCTTTGTTTGTTATTATTTGCATTTTATTTCTTTCTTTTTATTTCTTTCTTGGGAAAATAAATGTTTTAAAAAAAATCACACTCAGATTACTTATTT
>Ga0099824_1000525_pt1 | contig 46089 bp, 27 predicted proteins | sample SiratrowhiteBW_FD_76837 | JGI IMG/M metagenome (GOLD analysis project Ga0099824, IMG submission 76837) | Root nodule microbial communities of legume samples collected from California, USA - Siratro white BW | ecosystem: Host-associated > Plants > Roots > Nodule | place: USA: California... | reverse complement strand
TGAAGATAAGATTACTTAAAATATATATATATATATATATATATATATATATATATATGTGTGCGTGTGTGTGTAACTAATACATTCCATCACGATTTAGTACAAAATAATTGTAATTTTTACATAAAAAGCCTCAATTATTTTTTAAGACATTTAGAATCTCTACCTAAATTTTGGTAACGATGTTTTTCGCAACTTATGATGTTTTACTTGCATTCGTTTTTTTATTTTTTAATTATACAAATTTCACTTTATTTTCAACGCTTATTTTTCTTTAAAGCATTAAAAATGAAAAAAATAAAATTGTTTACCATGGATGCAAATCCTAAAGTAAATATTTCATACATGAAGGTTAAAGATGAAACTTTAAAATTATTTACACGCTAAGTTAACATATAATTATCTAATAAAGGTTTAAAAGTAGAAATCTCATTTTATATATATATATATATATATATATATATATATATATATATATATATATATTTCATTATTATCTCCTGAATTTATAATATCCGTTATATATGTGTGTGTGATAACTAAAATAAAAAACTAAACAATTTCATAAAAAATGAATTATTTAAAAATTGAATTATATTCATATATCTAATAATATTAAATATTCAAATTAAATATAATATACATATGATGTATAACGCCTAACATATTTTAAATATTTCCGTTATGCTTTATTTAAAACAAAAGCCTAATTGTCATTGCAATTTCTTTTCCTTTATCTTTCGTTCCTTCTATTTCTTTCTTATCATCCACAAAAGTCTTATATATTATAATATGTTATCATTGTTATTCTTTAACAGAACAAAGAAAATCTTTTTAAAAAAGTTGGTCTACCTATTAGTAATAAAATTCATATCTATACACCCTATATTACTCTAGCTAACACCCTTTATAGTTACGCATCCTCAAAATTATTTTCTAATCGCAAATATTTTTTACAAAATATAGTTTTTTAGTATTGTTTCAATCTTATAAATTATTCCTTAAATTAAGATTTACATGTTAAAGAAAGTTATTAATTATGACAATTATCATGATAAAAAATTTCAAAACTTATTTTTACATGAAAGAAGAGAAGTATAATATAAATACAATATTTCATACAAGGATTTATACATAATTTTTGTTTTTTTTTCTTCATCATTGTGATATAATAATAATAATAAGAGATAAATATTGTAAAAATAATACTATAAGTCGTTTTTATTAATATTTTAAGAAATGATTGTGAATTTGTTAGTAAATTATATTTAATTTTTAGAAATCATACATATTTTAAAACTGATTGAAATATAAAAAAAATTATAATAGGAGTGGAAATGAAATGTTGAATTGGGGATTCATAGCCAATACTTTTTCTTTATATCTAGAAGGGTCCAGTTATATTCTTCTCTTTGAGCTTATTGGGATTTGAGCTTATCATAATGTATAAAGTTATTTTTTTTTTCTTCTTAAAGCAAAGTATACTTTAAATATTTGAATTCATGTTGAAATATAATTTATATAAATAACACAAACTTTTAACTATTTTTATACTTTTGATCAGATTTAGTCTAATGCATCACTATCTTTTTAAACTATTATTAACTTTTGATTAAAGTTTCTAAACTAAACAATTTCAATTATATCCTTAATCTTTTATAATTTTTATAATTCAATTATTAGAATTGGTAAATAATCGCAAATGATTAATTTTTTTAACAATTTCAAACTGCCATAAACTAACTTGGAGGATTTAATTATTAAATTATAAAAAATTAAGAACCAAATTATATTTTTTATTTTAGAGACCTTATGAAAACTTTTAAAAAGATTCGTGATCTACGAATATATTAAAACAAAAATTTATGTCAATAAATTTTGGTTTACAAATCACTCGTGTGTCACCATCATTGCTCATTTTAACAAGACTAGAGTTTCAAAATTTCTTGTTTTATAAATATTTTCATTTTTGAATTTCTTATAAATATTTAAAATATACTAGTGTTTTGTTTTGGGTGATTTCTTGTTTACGAAGATGTATTTAAAGGTAAAAATACAAAAAACGAGAAGGATATTAGTGTTAAATTTCTCAAACGTTTAATTTATTTTTTAAACGTTTACTTGTAATAATTTTTTTTCTAATTATTATATTATTAATATATATTTTTTATTATAATAAAATAAATACGTAAAATAAAATAAATTAATTTAATATTGTATAAAGACATTTTTACATTAATAATTAGAATAAAGAACATTAAAATAATAAATAAAATAGTTTAATACTTTTTAAATATATATATATATATATTATTAATACAATAAAATTAAGTAATTTATTTAATTTTTGATATTTTATTAAATAAATTATTTTAATATATTGTTTTCTGAATATAGCATTTGATTTGCTAATACTTTTTATTTTAATTTAAAATTATTTTAATTCTAATTTATATATTAAAAATTATTTTGAAAATTATTTTATATTTTTAAATTTATAGGAAAAATAATTATTCTATTATATCAATTATATTTATTACAAACTTTTCACTTGTTTTTTTCTTTCCTTTTTTTCTTATTAAATTCATTTTCTACTTTGTTTACTTCCTTCTATTTTTTTTTTCCTTTACCAATTTCTTTTAAACAAAGCATAAATATCAAATAAAAAGGATAACAAAATATAGTATGTGTTTTAATGAATATCTACATAATTAATTCGGAATGAAGGTTTTATAAAATTATTTTCTTAGTAAAATAATTTTATGTTTGGATATTCTTGGTCAATACTAGTAATTTGGTGTAATTTTTAATCCATTTTTTTTTATATTTTTTTAGCCAAACCCAAATTATAAGACAAATAGGTTTAGTTAGTAATAAGTCAATAACCAAATATTTTACCACATAAAATAAAGTTCGACTTACACTTGCATGAAAGTAAACAAACTTTTAAATTATTACGAGAAAAACCTAACTAATGGACCTGTAATATTTTTTAAAGAGTGAAAATAAAATGGTCATAATAATAATACTACCAATAATAATTTCCTACATTTTTATTTATATTAAATTTTTGTGTTATTATTATTTTCTTCTCTTTAAATATTTTTAAACATCTCATATTAATGAGAAAAAACTAAATTTAAAAATAATAAACAACATAAATATTATGATTGAGAAATGTTACATCAAATTCTATCCACCTAATATTTTCAACTTTTGAAGTATCAATTATATTTTTATTATTACTGGATCTATGATGAGATTTTGTCTGGCTCTTTTTCCCCCTTCGCATTCCAATGCATTCTTTACTACTTGCTCAAAAACGTCTTACTTTTCTATGGAATATTTTTCTTTGTAGTTTTAAATCTTTAACAAACATCTTTAGAGATACCTCTTAAGCAATTCCTATCATTTTTTACTTATTTATTTAAGTAACTAGAAGTTTGTAATCCAGTGCAATATAGTATCACAATGACATTTTCACGTGAGATGCTCATAAGTTCCTTCAGACACACTTTAAAGAAAAAAAACATAAGAAGTTTTTTTTGTAAAAAAATAATTTTTTATTATTAAAAAGATTTTAAAAAAATTATTACTTTTTCTTTTGCAATTGAAAATATATAATGTGATATGTCATTTAGTAGAATTTATTCACGATAAAAGAATTTTGCACCCTCAGGGAATTCTAGTTTTAGAAATATTATATAATGTTTCATTGGTAATTAGTGATTTACAAATAAAAAAAAGTTTATTTAATTTAGAATTTAAAAACAAAAGATAAAAAAAAATTACAGTGAACGTCAGTAGTTATTATAGATAATAACTTTTATTCCTACGAAAATATATGTAATACTCATCCGTTTTCATGAAAATAAAAAATAGTTAAAAATGTCAAGTAGGACTATTTTATATTTTATAATTTTCCGAAAATATAAAAATATTTGTTTCATCTATACCTTTGGGGAATGGAAAGAAGATCACACATGAAACAAACATACTCATAATTAATATCTATAATTGAAGACATTATGATTCATTCCTTCCTGAAATAAAAGAAACAGATATTGAATTGTCCTGTGTAAAATTATCATAGTTATTTTGATCTATTTAGGGATGAATAAAGAATAAAGAGTGGTAAGAAAACGTGAAAGAAGATGTTTGTGTGATTTCTATCCAGAAAATGGTAGCACTGGAAAGAAGGCAATGGGGACAAGTTGAAGAATATAATTGCCGGCCACTTTGTGTACGCATTTCATTTCATTTTGATCGATGGCCACCAAAAGCAGCTGGGCAAAAAGTCTGCTTTTTTTTGCATCCTGTTGGGGGATTCCATGTAAAGTAGTACAAAAAATAATTGCCTCATCTAATCTTTTCTAGATTGGATGCCCTAAATTATTATCTGCAACTTCTCATAATTCATATTATCAAATTTACTCCTTTTTCATTTTCAAGGTTGTTTTTTTCTGCTACATATGCAACTGGGTGTTACTTGTTACATACATACATAAATACTTATTTTTGAAGTGTGGGTGGCAAAAACATGAAGCATAAACTAAAGACAACCTTGTTTTCATGTGTTTGTTTGGCTATTATTGTTGCATACTCATTCTGTTTGACCATATTTCACGTTCTTCCAGGTTTTATTATTCTCATCTATCTCCATATAAACCTCATAAATGTAGACCATGTTTGGATGTCTTGGGACTTCAAAAATATGTGTACTATCAAAGTAACAATTTTTTTCTTCATTTTTTGTGATTTGGATGTTGGGTACTGCATTACAAAAAACAAGTTCTCAGATTTTACTCAGACATAATCTTAATGCTTTAGGATCAAACAACCAGGTTAAATAGTTTCAAAGTTTTGTATTCTACATTGATCACAAGAAGTTCGAGCATGATTATCTTTTGTAAAAGATACATATAGTACCAGTTTTTTCAGCAAATTCTGTTTCTGTTAGTTAGAAGTGGATCCAATTTGTTATGCAGAATACTCTGAAGAAACCAGTGTTTTTGAAGTTTGAACACAAAACACAATAAACTATGGCTTCAGGGTGATATTTTTACAACTGGGGGTAGCCCTTTGAAGAATTCCATTTGTAGTAAAAAAAAAGCTAAGAGGAAGTTTTTTTCTTTCTTGCTGTGAAACAGACAGCACGGAGTTCTTATGATTTGTTGCTTCTGGGAGAAAAAGGTAGGAGCTTGGCAAGCTTATGATGGAAGAAACAGCTAGTTAAAACAAGATTCCTAATTAATTGCTGCACATGCAACATTTAATACTACTGGGCTCTTTGCTTTATTTGTTGAGCCATCAAAGGACTCTACTTGTCAGAGTCTTTTGTTTCTTTTCCTCATTCACAGAGATATCAAAACAAGTACATGAAAGAATGCCATGTAATTTTTTGTCCTCTATTGATTTCAGATCGGTTTTGGTATGGGTCATTTTCAGTCAAATGCTAGTTTCCTTCTCTTTTTCTTGCTTTTCCCCCTCTCGAGAGGGTGGGGAATTTTCGTGATACAAGGAAAGAAATCAAGATGCATTGTCCCTTGAGATACAACGAGAATCTAAATAAAGAAAAGTTGCATAGACCTCACCTAAAGTTATCTTCAAATCTCTTTTGCTACCATGGTACATAACTACACTCTATATAAATTCTATAATTCATCACAAAAACTAATATTCTTGCATAGTGTATTTCTATAAATGATCAAGGGCTAAACTGATACTGAACTCTTCTTGAAGGAAAGTCTAAACTGTGATAAAAATACTAGTGTGATATGATCAAAACAGAAGATGCTTGAATTTGAATTTTGATGAGTCAATCAATAATTGAAAGTGATGCTTACAGCTAAAGGGCCACATTAGTATTGATGAGTATGGCCAGTGCAAATAATGGGAAAAAAAGAAAGAAAAAGAGAACAGAGGTTATAATCTTCATAAAGCAAGGAAACAAGACTAGAAATGCCCTACAGAAAAAGGGATATCCAAGAAAATAGGCCTCCTATAAGGCCCCACTGCCCCCACTTCGTCTTCCTTCTATTCATGGCAATCCCCCATGAAAGGAAGCTTGCACACTTACTCCAAATTGAAGAAAGCGTCACACACTTTTTCTTTCCCTCACTTGAGAAAATCCCATCAAATGACATTCAAAAATTTTACAACTTTTGGTGGCATCCTGATTTCTTGCCTTTGTTAGCGCATATTCTCACGTGGAAACCCTATAGTAGCCTCATCTTCTGCACGTAGACCATGCAATATACACAAGTCAAACCAATAATACTCTCTAAACCCTTTCAGTATACGTCCATTGCTCCTCAATTTCACCCTTTGAACCATTCCATTGTTTGGTCTCTTTGCCACTCAAAATGTTTCATTAGTATTATTTTTGTGTCTACACCAATCTTTTCTTAGCGGTTAAATGATGCTCAGATTCTTCAACTGTGAGGATAATAACTGTGGTCCATGCATGATTGACTGGAACTGGACCATACTGCATGTTGCATCATTACATATTATGAATTGGACCACGTGATTTAACTTGCTATTATACTATTCTTGTTGCTTAAGTGGAGATAAGCTTTGTCAAATAAAGCTTACGCATCTCTAATCTTGAATTGATGTTTTTTGCATCCTTCCCATCGTATTGACAGTTACTGCCCAGCAGTTTTGGGTCGACCATGGAGCTACTGCTGCAGAAAAAACAAACATGATTTTTATTTTGGTCCACAAGTATTAAAAGAACTATTTATGATAGATTCAGTTGAAGATATTAAATAGCAAAGTGAAATGATTACATGGTTTATTGAAAATTTATTAGATAGTTTAAGACTACACCTTCAACATGGTCCCAACTCTCAAAGAATCTTTCTGTGGCATTTACATTTTCCAATTTATAAAAAAACAGTAGTACTTTCACGGATTTTATGTGAAGATTAGTAGAGAATATAGTAACTTTAACTTTTGATTAATCTTTATGTGTCATTTAGTTTTATTTGTGAAAACTTTAATAATACTTAATTAGATACCATATAAAATTAATTAGATCACAAGTCACCTGATAATTTCTGAATCAGAGATACCGTTAAATAAATGTTAATTTATAGTAATGCAGAATGGGACACCCTGACCAGCTGCATAGTCTTATTTAACTAGAGCAAGGTAGCTAATTTTGAAAAAAAAAAATATTTTTTACTATTAACGAAGTCTAGGTTAATTAGTTAATAGATTTTTTTTTTACAGCTCCCTGTTAAAATTCACTTCAATTTTTTTTTTTTTCGAAAACAAGGTTCCCAATTGAAGCCCAGCAACGAAAACATGTGGTGCATTAAGATGAGCATTGATCCCAATTGAAGCCCAGCAACCAAGCTGACAACGTTACAGGCTGCAACATACTATTGTCCTCATTATTTGGACCAAAAAATTCAAATTCATGAAGGAGGAAGGAGGTAAAAGAGTACTTTAATTTTATTATCATTATTCTCTGTCACTGAACAGAACCATAAATATCAAGTCAAACTTATAAGGTGTGGTATAATTGTAAATATCACTGCAAAATAATCAGTAGTTAGACAAGAATCAAGAACAAGTTTTAGACTGATTAGACAAGAATCATTAGTTAAATGATGCACAGATAAGCTTCTCTAATGCTACCACAGAAGAGCGTACTATGTGTCCATGCCAGCACAAGCACAGATGCATCAATTCAATCAAATTTTCATGGTCGTTGACAACTATGACTTAAGCGCATGAGAAGTGTAGCTTATTGAGTGAATGGAAGAACACTAATATAGTTTCCAAAAGGTGAATAATACAGTCTTCATATTAAGCTCGATTTCTACTCTAGTTAGAATTCACACGGAGAACCATTCACTTATGCATATATTAGTGTGTAAAACACCATACAGATTAATATAGTGTACTAGTTTGCTATTTCATTCTTCACACAAAACAAAACCACTCATGTTATCTACACTGTCAACTAGCCCTTTATCCTAACTTGCACGCATGTTCATCTCAATCAGTCTAGGTGGCAATGACAACAAGCTGTTGCCACTGTTACAGAAACTCATATCCCAATTTGTCGTTTTTGATAACTTGCCCTCAGAGGTGTTGCACAAGAATCCTTCCATAAGTTAACCGAAGGGTCAGAATTAGAACGGCTTCTACAATCTCCATTCAGCAAACCTGAGGTTGTGCTGTGCGACACACACTCCTCCATTACAAGACTCTTTGAATTCTGTGCAGAACTCCTGCAAGTTTTCAGTTTAGCCCTGGTTGATTCTGTCAAATTCATGTAGCTTGGTTGATGAACGTCTCTTTCCTCTGTTGCTTCCATTAAAACAGTAGTGGTGGATGGAAAAGATGGAGATCCAGCTGTATAAGAAGTTGACACAGGGCTATCATCAAACATGCATTCAGAGCTTATGGCCGAAGATGATGGAGTGGATTCGCTGGTTATTAGAGGTTTAACGGCTGAAATCCTGGATGTCACACCATTCTTTCTTGATTGAAAAACAGGAACAAGTTCTTCACTCTTCTTGTAGATTGGACTCTCCCAAGGCTTGGCCTCCATCCAGCGTTCTAACAATCTACATCCTAAGCTCTTATTGTTTAGGTTGTGATGCTTGAGAGGAGTCAACGCCTTAGTGGCTTTAGGATTTGGACTGGCAACCAGTCTTGACTGCTACATGCAAGCGAAATATATATTTGAACCACATGAACTTTTTAAGATGTTTTAGATACTAAATCTTACCAAAGAAACAAGCTTATATCAAAGCAAATCTTCCCAATAACTTCATTACCTGTGTGGAGAGAGAGTATGCCATTGCTCTATCCCTCTTGATAGCTCCTTCTTGCCTCATTCGTAGCTTTGCTTTAACTTCATCCATCGTTCCAGGAATATCACACCATCCTTGCTGATAACAATTACAACAACAATGCTACACGTTAGCATCTCCTAATATATGAACTCAGAATTATGATTACAGAATGTTACATAATCTTGACGCAAATTATTAACCTCAATTTGCTTTAAAGAATCAGCTTGGTTGCGATAGTCATCAAGTAATTTCTGCACTGCTTTCCCTTCAGGAGAATTCCTCACTTTCCTTGCCCTCACATGCGCCTGAACTCTAAGAAGAGCCTGCATACACCTCATAGTCACAGCTGCTTGCTTTCTGACTAGCCGGCCTCGGAAAATAGCTTGCAGCCTTACCACAGCCCTCAGGGCCCTCAAAGCTCGTCTGGCCTGCAAAGACATATCAACAGATTTAAGGCAAATATGAAAAATAGAAAAGAAAAAACGGTAAGAACAGAAAGATGCAAGCAGAACAGACACATTCATAAATTACTAATCGGAAAATTCATTTTCACTTGGGTTGAGATAAGCTCTGAGCTTATTTGAAATCGTAAAAACACAGGCACTCCATTGTTTTTGAATTTCGATCTATTGGTGGATCTTGTACAAAATAAAACTTCATAGGTGATGAGATCATGCTAAGCTCAGGAGGTCCCAACTTCGAGCTTCTAAATTTTAATTCTTCTTTATCCTAAATTGGAAATTCAAATTTCCAGGTCACATCTATCACAAATATGGGTCTAATTTAAGATTTAAGTAAATAATTCAAGTTATATATTAGAAAGCATAAACTCAGAACATAACTAACAATCTTAAACTGTAGGTCAATGCATCCATGAGTGTGAAAGTTACCAAGAAGGCTCGAAACACAGCCTGAATACGGATGGCAGCCCATTCCGGCTTGATGAGCTTGAAATCTTTGGGAACCATCACAGCCACCGCATAAGTAAAGGAAGAATCAGGAACAGCAGCATCACCAACTTTCTTCACGTTGGACCCTTCTGAAGAAGACCTCCATAGCTTCCATTTCTTCTTGCTTTTGCTTTCACCTCCCTTCTCCTGATTACACATTACACATACTCTGTAACTAGTGAATGACAGAAAAAGACCAAATTGAAACACATACAAAAATAGAAGGTTACTTCACTTACTTGATCAGTTGAGGTCTTTCGAAAAGGAATAAGTGACTTGAACCACTTTCCCGAAGCACCCATTGGAGAAAAGTAACCGTTTTTGCAGAGCAAACGGAACGGGTAAGAGAAGTATGGTTTCTGGTGTTGGAGCACCGTTGAAAGAGAGAAAATTTTGGAGTTTTGGTTCTGTGTGAGAGTATGGAGTGTTGTGTTGTGTTGTTGGGTTAATTAAGGGAAGGTTGAGAGAGAAGAAAGTTTTGAAATTTGAATGAGTATTGGTGGAAGAAAAAGGTCAACCATCACATCATAACGGTAACTAGACACTGATACTCAAAAATCAAAAACTCCTTTTTCTTCATTTCCCACGCGCGCTCCGATTTGACCTTTATCACTAGAATCCGCGGATTCTTGACATAGCCTCACGACAAATTCTTCCTGCACCTTAATCCACCTTAATACACGCTTCCTGCACCCTAATATAAATATTTTAATTCCATAAATATTCCAGCACACCCATCCGGTTCATAACGTAAAAAAAAAAATCGGATGGCATCTTATTCGAGTTTTATTTTAACACATGTTTCCAAATTTTTGATTAATCCTTAAAACAAATAATAAGTAAGTAATTTTTGGTATTTATTAGCAATTAGTAAGTGATATTGCTGATTAGAGTAGTTGATTTGGGGTTCAGGCGTTGTCGACGACGAACAGAACAATTTTTCGATTTGATATATGAGAACCGGATGGGTTCCATCCGGTTGTCATTTTGATTTGGAAATGAGAACCGGATGGCAGCCCCATCCGGTTGTCATTTCAAAATCAAAATGACAACTGGATGAGTATGCCATCCGGTTGTCATTTCCAAATAAAATGAATTTTTTTTAAATGACAACCGGATGGGGGTGCCATCCGGTTGTCATTTTATTTTGAAATGACAACCGAATGGGGTGCCATCCGATTGTCATTTTATTTTGAAATGACAACCGGATGGGGGTGCCATCCGGTTGTCATTTTTTTTGAAATGTGAACCGGATGGGAGTGCCATTCAGTTCTTATTTTTTTCCCATATGAACCGAATAGGGTCAGTTGTGGAATTAAAATTTTATATTAGAGTGCAGGAAGAAGATATTAGGGTGCAGGAAGAATTTGTCTAGCCTCACCCCTACAAAGCCCATTAGAACAAGGCCCAATTTAACAAAGCCCAAAAGCCTTTTTACATATTCCTGCAATAATTAGTTCTAGGAATGTTCCAAGGTAAATTTCTTTTTAAAAAAAATCATGAATCCAATGTGTATAAAAAGTGTTAAGAATCTTGGAGTAAGAGATTATTCATTCAACATTTATTATTCTTATATCTCATTTGTGTAATGGGCATCAAAATGTTTATTGTAAGAATATTTTATTTTATCAAGGTAGAACACAAATTGTATCAACGTTTAAGTGTAAAAAAAATAAGTTTACGTATTAGTAAGTAAATTTTGGTACTCACCATAGTACTGAATAAACCCCACCTATTATAAAAATAAAATAAAATTATAGCAAGACTAAGCTAGACATTGAATTAGGTATATAATGTGTCATTGTAAAATGTATTTATAGGCTCTAAGCTTATGGAGGCCCAAATAATTTGATAAACCTCAACTCTCAAATTTTAGATTTAAGATTATACCAAACAATTTTCTTCCTACCTTCACAATGGTCAAGTCAAACATTTAATGATATGATAAAAAAAAAAACTACGACTTATGTTTAATATAGACTGAATTGTTTCATAAAATAATAATTATATTTTTAAAAGTAAAAGAAACATTATTTTATTAAAATATATACACATCTATTATAATTTATATAAATTATTATATATGAAATTAAAAGTAATTTTATTAACATGATTTCATTTTTTAAAATACTCATTTTTTTAGATTTAGAAATTATTTTTTATTTTTGAAACCGAACCAAAATGGTTTGTTGTCCTAAAAATAGGAGTTGGATCTAAAAATAACATTTTATTTCAATTATGGATAAAGTCAAACCAATACAATATTATTAGATGATCCATCAAACAAGATCAAACCAGATAGTTTATTTTGACATATAACGCTCACACAAAACATTGAATGTTAACATCAAGTTATGCAACTTTCCAAACTTACAAACGAACACCCATCATAATACCATTGTGACAATGAACACATACTTTAAGTAAAAAAATCTTCAAAAATATGTTTAATCTTGTTGAACTAAATACCTCAAGACTTATGTATGGACATAATTGGATAACTTGTTAGCTCAAAAAGGGATAAAAGTACTTATCATGGGTAAGAAAAAGCTTTGATTCAATGAAAAATTAATTAGAATATTAACCAAGTTTAGCATCCTTTATAAAGAAAACGACCAAGGCTGATATTATTCCTAAGATATGGCCCATGGACCCAAGGTCATTACAACATGTACAAAAATGAGTTGTATCTCAAGGTAAATGATTGTTCACTTAACATTCATTACTCTTAGGTTATGCTTTCCATAACTAAAATAAAAAAAATGTTTCTTACAAGGACATCCTGTTTCTTTCATCAAGACCAAGCATAACTTGAATCCACATGCCAATATAACAAGAGACAAGTGTACATCTCGATAAGTACAAGACCAAACATCTATTGTTTTTTATTTTGTTGTTTTATTTACACAAACCAAATCTTTGACTCAAAAATGCTTTAATCAAGTTCAAATGCAAGTTTCTATTAAAAGTACTTCGCATTTACATACTAGGAGACACTTATTTCAAGTTATGGTTTTATATTTTTGAGAATGTAATTCACATAAATATCAAGTTTAAGTATACTGCTCAACACCAACGTAGTGCATGATCAAATCCACATGAAGAGGCAGGGAAGAGAAGTTAATAAAAATAGCTGTATTTGCAAATGTGATTTGACATACACAAGAATGGACTGTAACCTAACCCCTTACTACTAATGAATAAACGACTAAACATTTACGAGGCCAATGAAAACCCACATGAAAAGTAAAAAAAGCTGTTGGGTTATCTTCTTTGTGACCTTTATAATACTGTAATATGTACCAATTGTCCAAATTTAAATGCTTAAAGAAGCAGTGTCCACCATGCGCTTCAATATTGGGCTAGGAAGTCCCATGTTCACAATCCTAGGTGACAGATGTTTAGTTCTTGGTCTGGGAGAAGGAATAGGTGCTTTGCCTGCAGATGTTTCCTGGTTGTCTCTAGGTGAAAGATTGAGCTGTTCAAGTGCTTGAACTTGGAATTTTGGTGGATATCCTTTCACACAACCAATCCTAGGACCTACTCCAGTAGCCCATGTGCTTGACATTGGCTTGTTCTCAAGTACTGAACCTTCCACATTTTCTTTACCATTATTATTGGCATTGCCAGAGTCATTGCCTTCCCTGTACTCAAAGGGCAGCTCCTCATCATTGGCAGGTTGAGAAGGTGGGACGTCTTCATCCATTGGATCTTTCTGCAGCAGACAAATGGGTCAAGAAATTTTCAGCTTAGTGACTCTATATTGAAGGCCAATTTGGCAAATATGGGTACAGGATAGATACATATATAATCTAAATATTTTTCATTACATATAAGATTGTTTTTCTTATCCTTATAATAAATTTATAAATTTTCAGAAAATTATTATATTAATCTCTTTTAAAATTATATTAGAATCGTATTAGAATTTTTAGATACCTAAAAACATGTCTTTTAGATTAGACACTTCGTCGATGCGTGTTTTATAAGTGTCGAACGTGTATTAATACTTTATATGAGTCTCTAGATAAGAGTGAGATGCTTTTAAAGTTTTATACCTTTACATTTGTCATGTCCACTTTCTGTTCCTCCAAGAAGCTGATGAATTCCATAAAATTTTTCTCTGTTGGACGGTAGTGACCACTATAGGGCCATATAGCCTGCGTAAGATGTAAAATGAAGATCAACTTAGTTACAACATTAGTGCAAAAAAGTAAGATTAACATTTGTAGTTATCACATTCTTAAAATAAGAATTCTTCTTCAATTTCTTTCTTTGGGATCTTGCAGTTTTGAAAAGGGTGTATAGTATAAAACAGATTGTATCATACGTGAAGAACTCCATGTTGAGCAACCAATCTTCCTGATGCAATGGTTGCACCACCAGCTAGAAAACTGGAGTGCTGAAATTGACCCTTTTTCTTCTGCCCAACGTACAAAATTCTAGATGAGCTAAGAACAAAAATCCACTTGGATTCCTCGGTAGTGTGTACAAGGTCCTTGCTCTCTCTATAAACAAGCCTCCCTCCCTCTACAATCACTTCATATGCTTCCCTTTCTTTCTGCAAAATTCAAGGAACAACGTTGAAACTTTTAATATAAAGTCATCATAGGTCAAGTCTAGAGTGCATTGAATGCACTAGTACCAATATCACGTAATAAGATGCAATTGTTGCATTATAGAATTACTACAAGTATTATCATACGTGAAATTCTATATGCTATATGTAGTGAAACAACTTACAGGTCCAAGGTACTGTATGCACTGGTGCTGCAATTGCCATCTAGAACATGCTTCTAGATTCACTTCTTTGCCATCTCCAACATCCAACCTTTATTCACCAAGATACAGTTAAGAAATTAGAAAACAGACAAGGCATTTAGCATCCACAGGAATACATACTAGCCCTTGCAACATTAACAATTCACCAGTAGAAAAAAGGCTGACAGCTCTGGCTACGAAACCAGACTTCATAGTAGAAATGAAGATTGTGACCATAACGATGACGAGGATCAATCTGAAAAATATAAGGAAACCATATCCTCCATTAATTGGCTTTTTTGGATTCTCAGAGAATTATCTTTAAAAAAAATGATTTTGTTTACAAGTCAAGATGTAGAAGGATGATGAGCTTACAGCTTCAAGCCAGTGTCTTAGTGCAAGTTTCTGTGCCCTGTCATCTTTGGACAAACCTTTTCCCACCTAACAATAGAGAAAAGAAAAGTATAGTGGTTGGCATTCAACAAGATCCCAAAGGAAATTTTTTTAGAAAGATGGTAAACTTTGAATACGTCTCTATGGTCCTAGTCAAATTATGCTAAGTGCATCATCTTTTGGGCAATGAAAATGGTTCAAAGAAGACTAATATGGGCCCAAATATTGAAGCAAAGTACATAAAAAGATATTCCTTAGTCAAAGTAGATTAAAGGGTATGGTTTCTAATATTAAAAAATACCTTAGCAGCCATCATCCTAGCTCTTGCCCATTTTGAAATAGTTGTTTCCGATTTATCAGAGTCAAAATGGGATGTAGAACACCTGTTAGCAGTAATCACTGAATCCTTCCACCTGGACCAGAGAAAAAAAAAACTTAAGACAGTGGTTTTTAAAGTTCATGGAGCACTAATCATTAAATTCCTAACTCTAATATAAACCTTGAAAAAAATGCTTAAATGTACTTTTTTTTTCTCAATAATAATGTACTTTTCTAAAATTTATTCATTTTAATCCCTATTTTTAACCAAAAGTGTTCTTTAATCCTTAGAAGAGGCTAAAATTACACAGTTTTGGCAAATATTTAAGAACCAAAAATAAATGGAAAAGTTTAACTCCTAATTAATTGGAAGAAGTAGTGTTTCCTAGTACTAAATGCCAACATAAGCTCAAAAAAGAAAAGACAATAATAGAGTTGGATGTTTAGCAAACCACAGCTCCTCGCAAACAACTGCACAATCAGCCAGATTTCTTCTGATCCTGTAACTCTTGTAGACTTTCTGAACCTTAATTGCTGCTAATTCAAGCGGGTCAGAGGATGCTGGAGAAACCATTTGTGCTGGTTTTTGTTTGTTGAATAAATCCTCTTGTGAACGACAGTTCAGTGAAAGCATGTATTTGAACAAGGATGCGGTTTGGAGCTTCAGATTTCCAACCTTCCTTCTCTTCAAACTCGTGGATTTTTCAGCAGTGGCATCAGCTATCTGATCAGGCTTATAGAAATCATTCAAATTTATGTCGTTCTTGAAGCTCACTGTGACCTCTCCTTCCTTGTTCACCGCAAATATTCCCATTCCTATGCAAAAATCTGCAACACTGTGCTTTACATTTTCCAGTATTCTCGTTAATTATTATTAGCAGTGACACACTTAATGCAACAACTTGTTTTTGATAATGAATAACATACACTTCTCAGAACAAAATCCAACACACGTATATCTTTCATTTCCTAGTGCCAATGTTCAAAATTGAAAACAATTCACAATATGATAATGATCCACTTGATTTAATATTACTGGAGGATACATCATACATGTGGTTTTATACTAAGAAAAGAAGAATCATAATAAGCATTTCAAAACTGAATATTGAGAGTGCATGGAATAGCTATATAATATTACACATAGCAAAAGCATATGCATAAAGCAACAAAGTTTAAATAGAAGGAGGAGACATGACTCACCTGGTATTAAAAAGTGAGGTTGTTTATAGTTTCATGTATACAGCAGAGTTTAGTCTTTGCAATGGCACTTCCCAGAGTCTTATATACTGCACAAGTTTGGAAGAGGCATTAGTCATAGAAAAATGTGGACAATGAACTGGTTCTGGTTCTGTTTGAATAGAAAAGTATGTGACTTTCTGGTTCCATAAAAAATAAAAGGATGTTGCGACTTGTTGAACCCACGAGGTGTTTGAATGGGTTCATTCAAATATTCACACAATATGCTGTATATGTATATGATAGTGAAGAATAGTAGGTGTCTCACATGTGTATATTTATACCATATATGTAACCAAAAAAAGGTATACCATACCGTACACGGTTTTGTACGTTTGGAAGCAGAAGAAGCGAAAAGCAAAGGTTTGGCTACACGCGGAGAGTGTGAAGAAAGAGAATCAGTCCAAAGCCACAAAGTTTTGGCATTATATTTCAAAAACAAGGACTGGTCCAAATTAAAATGTTGATTTGTAATGAATGTGTCATTTGTGCATGCTTTTAATAAATGTAGATTTAGACATGGATAGAAGCCTGAAAGAGATGTCAAATGTTTGTTCTCAATCTATTATTACACGTTTCAGGAATACCACCTCCACTAAAGATAAAATTTCTTTTTTACATTGAAAATATTAAAGATAAAATTTTTATATTGAATAAAATTTAAAGTCATCATAAATCGATTTTAATAATTAATTGTTGGGTAGAAATTTTTTTTTGTTCATAGCTACATAAAACCTAGTAGAAGAAGGTAAAAGGTACCTGGGTTATGTTATGTGTATGGTGAGAAGTACACTGACAGCACAGAGGATACACTGGTAACTGCTTCTGTGAATGTCACCAAATGGAACACTCTGGCTGTGGCTTATGGTGCTCCCAGGTAGTTACATTTATAGATTAGTTTATGATGCATGTTTCATTGGTTCCAAATCCAATGTTTAATTTGAATTAATTAAGGTTATTAAATTGGTCCATCTATTTCATTCGGTTGATTGAGTTTTAAGAGAAGGACAAGTTGACCCAATGGCTTTTGCATTTTACAACTGGTCATTAATTGCAGTGACGCATTGGAGATGGAATATTTGTGTTTGAGCTTCAGATGAAGCAAAAATGGCTCTTGCTTCTTAAAAGTGGTCACAGTGACATCAATGACCCTCTGCGTAATGGAATATCTGTGATCAACAACAACACGCAATGCACTAATTGATGTCACAACATTAGAAAATTGGATTTGCTAAAAAATGGGGTAACATACATTTTTTTTATAATAAATAATATAATGGAATAATGAGGATGGAGATATGAGAAAAGTACCATGCTGTAAAACTTATTATTTCATGAATAAAATAGTTTTAAAAGCATTACTTTCACTCTTGTTGTGCCACGTGGGAGTTTCTGATTTGGAAGTTTAAGAACAATGGTTGAATATGCGAGACTGATGGAAAAAGAGATGGAGAGTTTATGTACAAATAAATAAAATGATCCTGAAAAGACACATACTTATATTGCTTTTTTAAAAAGTTCTACATACATTGCTTTATATGACAAAGAGAAAATAATTAATTTAATAATATATATATAAAAATTAATATTACATTAAATTATGAGGATATACATAATTTTAAAACTATTTTGTGAAATTAAAGCTGTAGTCATTTTAAATCAGAATAGTGATATTTTAGACATAATTTATAATGTTTCGGTTTATTAACCCTATCCACTTAAACAAGAAAACAAAATGGTCAAAATTATGAGATCAGCAAAAAATTATGTATTTGTCAAAAAAAAAGTCACATAAATATTTTATGGGAATATGTTTATTTTTCTTAGTGACTAAGCAACATAATATAATATTATATCATATTATGTGATATCATATTATATATATTATATGATTTTAAAATTAAATTGTTTAAACTAATTGCAACGCGAAATATCATTTTTTTCGCAAGATATTAGACCTATTAATCACTAGCACAATTTTTTTTATTTAATTTTAATTGACTAGTGAAGAATTTGATGAATTTTGAACAATTTTTCACTTCACTTATTTCTTAAGTCTCAATTACTTAATCAATTCTCAATTCAATATTCCATTACGATTTTAAGAAGTAGTATGTATTGTTATTTTCTTTTGTTATTGTTTCTTTCAACTCTTTTCTTTGGCTTATTTTATTTTTTTGTTAGAGATTCAAACTTAATACTTTATATATAGAGAATATAAATATATACTTAATTTTTACTTTCACATGTGGTAAGTAAGCTAGAGTTTATTTATTAGAGTAAAAGACCAATGCTCTTTTATTTAACTCGATTGGTATCAGTGAAGACCTATGATGTTTAATTAGGTTTGAAATTAACTACAACTACCAAAATTTTGAAAAAATAAATAAAAATTAAAAATTTAGGTATTATTATTTCACTATTAATTAAAATATAAAATGACAAGTAATTAAAATTTTTAATTTAAAAATATTAATGATAATACTATAAAAATGCTATTTAAGCTATAAATTGTGAACATCTCATTATAGTTAATATTGATTTAAAAATTGAAGGATGATAAAAATATTTAAAGAGATTATATTTTATTAAATAACTAATAAAACGGAAATAAAAGCAATATTAGTTACGAAGTTTTATCTCATTATTGATTCAAAACACATAATAATTCCATTTAATATAAAAGATTCACATAAAATGAGAAATCGTGACACTTGAAAGAAAAAAAAACTATATGAATATTATTTCATTTTCAAAAAAAAATAAATCTCAAACTTACATTGTGAGGTTTTGTTATTCTTTCGGATATATATAAGTTTTAAATATAAGACGTGACTTTTGGAGTAACTAAGGATTACATTTTGAATGGTTTAAAATTTGTATAGTGCCACACAAAAATTTCAAATATAATTATTGAAAAGTCAATGATCAATGACACTACATTCAAAAATATTTATTTATATAAATTTTATTATAGAAAATGAACATTTATAATGTTCATTAAAAACAAGCTAAAATATTAATATTTTAAACCCAAATTCGTATATTTATTTTAAAATCTATAATGTAAAATGACATTTAATTTTATTTTTTTAAATAATATATAACTTAACTTGACATTTATTCTTAATACACCCAAATTGAATCAAAATAATGTTTCAATTTTCTGATTCAAAACCAAAAACATTGAAACTACAACCTGTTATGTGGAAAAAATAGGTAGCAGAAGATGAGGGACACCCAAATTTAATGTCTTGGAAACAGTGGTCCAAATTCTGGATAATGGTGAAGAGATTTGTCTGTTTCCCAACAACTAACTCCTGCAAAGTTGACTCTAACCAGAGTAGTACCACATTAATATATCCATTTAACTAACTCAATAAATACTGCTGCCACAGTGAATATTATATTTGCTGCTGCAGAGGCTGATGCTTATTTTTGTATTTTTTTTTTTCTTCTGCTCCAGCTTTATATGTATAATAACTGCCACCCTGCCATTGATTTCTTTCTTCTGTATATGGCAATGAAATTAAAGCATCACAAAAAGACAATGGCTCTGCAGTCTAGATATAAAAAATATTATTTTAATATGAAATATCAGAAAAATTATGAGGGTCTTGCAGGTGTTTTCAGACCCAAAATGGGTGCTGTCATTCTGCAGTAGTGGATCACCATATATTGTGCATTACTTTTAGATTGATTTGAGAGAGATGGGATTTGGCTTGGCTTAAGGGTGGAAAAAGGACTATTCTTAGAGCACCTAGTGAGGTGTCAAAAGAAGGTGAAACTTGTGGTAGTGAAGCAAAATCACTTGCTTGTCAAGCAAACTCTCTCACTGTTCAAGACTGACCTGATAAAAGGTTGAAGTTTATTCTGATCTTTTTGGGAATTGCAATTGCTAGCTACCCTTTCTTTCTCCCCTACTTATATTCCACAGTTCAGCAAATCAATCATCATAAATTGCCTATTGTTGTGAAGGGAGAAGCAAGATTCACAACAACATCATCATCATCGCCTTCATCATTTGCTGTTTTGAAAATAGAAAAATGAAAGTAACATTATGTTGTTTTCTGCTGCTAGCTCTACTACAAATAATGAGTTGGGAATCAGTAGTTGTAGCAAGAAGATCCTTTCCAGGTTAGTTAAACTACACACTATTTTGATGTTTGACTTGTGAACATTACGTGCTAATCATAATTAGCAGTTATATCTTCATAAAATTCACACCTGCTTCAACTTTTCTGTCAGTCCATTTTCTTTCCATATATTTTCAAACATCTAAAATAGCTTGATCATATCATATGTCTTCGCCTTTCAGCCTTTTCAAATGTGAACATTGCTCTTTGATAACTAACTGTTTCATTCTTTTGTACTATGTTGTTGTCTATGCTCCATCAGGCCCCGAAGAGACACCAGGACCAATGTCTTCACCATGGAATACTGTAGGGTCAGAAAAGGTGTGTTATATTTAAGTCTTTCAATTGCTGCAAAAGAATTTGAGATGATTATGGTTTCAGACTTCCTAATACTGAGGGTGTTGATTTTCCTTTGTTAAAGGGTTTAAGGGACAAGGAAGTTATGTCAGATACTATAGAAAAAACAGACAACATAGGAGTGAGGAAAATAGGGTCAATTCCACCAAGTTGTGAGCACAAGTGTTACGGTTGCACGCCATGTGAAGCTATTCAAGTGCCCAGCACCAGCAGGAGACGCAGTCATTTGGGGTTGCAGTATGCAAATTATGAGCCAGAGAGTTGGAAATGCAAGTGTGGTCCTTCCCTCTACAGCCCCTGATCAATATATATATGTTGTTGTTCTTCTTGTTCATACTCATTCAATATGAATATATACTAGTTCATATATGATCAATCATCTCCTATCTGTCTCTCACCTTCATGTTTATTGTTCAATTCCATCTTACAAACCTCAAATTCAAAAAATTGTATTATGTCATAGTTGTTTGTCACTAACTACAGTGCAAATTGCTAAATGACTTCTTCTTCTATCTCTAAACATCATTCATTCATCACTAAAATTGTTTAAAACTTTGTAATTTTTGTTAAAATTTAAATTATTTCTGCTGTCAGATTTTTGAAGAGTACAAAAATAGAAGTTAAAGGCATTTATAAGGTGTAGTCCATATCATTTTGCTTGGTCCGAACTGGTTGGTCTTTGTTCCTTGGGCGTGGAGCCATCATCATCAACACCATATCTTAATTATGAATATTCAATTTAGCCCAATCTTTAGATTACATATCTGTATTACAAAAAAAAAAAAAAAACACACTTTTAGGAATGTTTGGGGGGTATTTTTAATAAGTACTTATAAGAAAATAAGAAAAAAATTTGAAATTAAAAATATTATTATTGTTTTTTTTTAAAAGTATCTATGAGGAAATTGATACATACATTTCTTTAATCTATACTCAAACAAGTCTTTGAAGTGGGTTAACTTTCAGGATCAAAAATTTGGTAATTAATTATTATCACTATTGTCTTTTAAGATTATTTAATTTCATTTTGATTTAATAAACTTAATTATTAGTCTAAAAATAAATCAATTTGTGGGTAACATTTATTTTTAAGTTTTCAGCGTTAGTTTGTACATTGATTTAAATTATATATATACATATATATTTTAAATAATATATAAACACTATATCAATTTTATTAATTTTTAATAGATTATAATATTACCAATATTTTCATTTAACACGTTTATATATATATCTATATAGTCCTGCATTCTGTAACTGATTCTGTATCTCCGAAATGGCTTCCCAGGCAAGTTTCTCTCTTTTTCATTTCAGACAAATCTTAATCACAATGCAATACCAGAAAATTGCTGATACATCTATCTGTTACTTAGTAGTATCAACTATTTCACATTATTTATTTTTGTTGATTCGTCAAGGTTGAATCAATATTCGATATCTCTTCGTTTTTGTTTCCTTTTTTCATTAGTTAAATGAATCCAAAGGAAATCGAGAAATTGAAAATGACATATATGCGGATTCGAGATTTGATGCTTGTTTCAGTTTCAGATTCATATTATTCGTACTATTTTCTAATAAAATTTACCGATATAGCATCAATTGATAAATCTATATCCGCAATAGTGGGAACAGTACTGACAAATTGATTAAATAAGGAGATTCCTTTTTCTCTTGTTTAGTCACAATTGAATACTGAAACGCTTAATTGGATTCTCCGAGAAAATGAGTACTCTGTGTATAAATTATGGTTACCTGCATTCTTCCATTCCACTTGGCATGTTTTTGATTATACGGATTTTGTACTGTCCGATTCCACAACCATGCGCTGGTATTGGGAACTGGTATCGGAAAATAGTGTGTTAAGAAAATTGTGAATAAATGAGAACGATTATCGAATTGAAAAAAGAAAATGTGCGTATCTTCCTTAATGAATGGAATGGCGTGATAAAAAAAATGATGAAATCTGATTTGTGTGAGGTATAGGCTGCATGTATGATATAGTAGTGTTAACTCTCCTTTCATGAATTGTTGGTACATTTTATCTGTAGGCCTCATGTCCGTTGATAAAGAATATTCTTCTTCTCGACTCAGAGGGAAAGCGTGTGGCAGTCAGGTATTTTTCAGACGACTGGCCAACTAACAGCTCAAGGATTGCTTTTGAGAAGTTTGTGTTCAGTAAGACAGTTAAGACAAATGCTCGAACAGAAGGTAAGCATCAGAGTTTGACAAACACTTGTCACAAAACCAAATCATGATTTTGTATGGGATGCTGATATGCTGGTATTTCGTAGGTATTGCTGGTTATAATGTTGTGCAGATATTGGTCTTTAAAAGTCTTTTGTTGTTTATGTAATTTTTAGAGCATAGATAGTCTTTCTTACTTTCAGTTTCAAAAGTGATTTCTTATGCACGGTGAGGTTATGAGTAATCTTGGAGCTCGCAATAATCAACTAAGAGCTTTGGCTTCTTTTCTATATCTTTTACCTGGAACCCAACATTTTTTACAGAAAATTTTATGAAACATTCTAAATAGCCAGCATGTCTTGTTTCGTGCTTTAGCTCTTAATTCCTCTGATGATTAGTTCCAAGATAAACGGAAACATTTCTATCAACACTAGGCTTGATTTTTCCTCTTTGCCTTTTTGGGCATATCAACATGCATCCAAAATCAACATTTTCTACAGACCAAACTATAAGTACAGATATTTGTTGTCATCATTGAATTAAAGAAAGAACTCTGTCAGAATGTTGGACTGATCAATTTGTCATTGAAATTTGAGATATATAAAATATTGGTTATTCTTCCCATTGTGGCATTAAAAAGATTTCTACTAAGTTCTTTAGTCTGAGCATTATTTTATATTGGCATTTACCGCCAAGTGGAAGTCTTTACTCCTGTTTATTCTGTTTGTTGGTAACTGGGTATATTGTTTCACATTATCTTTAGCTGAGATCACATTACTCGACAACAATATCATTATTTACAAATTTGTACAAGATCTCCATTTCTTTGTCACTGGCGGTGATGATGAAAATGAGATCATTTTAGCTTCAGTTCTTCAGGGTTTCTTTGATGCAATCACGCTTCTCTTAAGGTATTTACTATTTTTCTTTTATCTAGATTTTAAATACAGATGCATTTTACTCATCGTGCTTCTGTCTTCTCTTATATATTATTTCTTGTGCCATTTACAGGAACAATGTTGACAAAAGAGAGGCACTTGAAAACTTGGATCTTATTCTTTTATGCCTTGATGAGATTGTTGATGGAGGGTATGCATACGTTATCAGTCACATTTCTTTCTTTCTATTGCAACTATTTATTTATTCTCTAAACGTTTCATTCCTTGAAGGATGATACTAGAAACAAATGGACCGCTTATTGCTGAAAAAGTGACTTCCCACAGCATGGATGCAGAGTCCCCCCTGTCTGAGCAGGTAATGCAACACTCTTTCTGTTCTGTTTCTTGCAATAATGTATGCATACTTGTTTTTACATTACAGAGTCACATGATTTGCCATTTAGAACTGAGGTTGCTTCATTTATTCCTCATACCAAACTTACTTTTGAAGGCTATTATGTAACACTTTTTTCTTAAAGTTAATTTTGTTGTGAAAACTGAAAATATCGATATTGGTGGACAAATTTTAGGATAAGAAGCATATTGCTTTGATCTTCGATCTGATGATTTAAATTTCTGATATTGCAGACACTAAGTCAAGCATGGACTACAGCCAGAGAACATTTGACAAGAACCCTTCTAAAATGATTTTGGCTTGCATAGGAGTTTCGTTTATATTCATGCTAGAGTTTTTTTATTATCTAGACGGTTGTTTTATCTTCTCATGCGGTGAGCTGCGGCGATGAGTTTTATATCATCCTAAACACTGATTTTTCTTTTAATTCTTTATTTCTGTTGTTATTTTGAAAACACTGAAATGGTTTTATTTATCCTAAATAACCATTAAACCATAAAAATATGGGATTGTTTAATGTCACTTCTATGGCTGTTTATTTTTACTTCTTCCAGTTAATTCTTTTCGCAGTTTTCTTGTTTTCCCCACACTATCAAACTAATAAATTATTTACAATCAAATTATCTGTTTTATATTAGAAGTTATAAATCTTTCTACTATACTATTTTTTTTTAAATTATATGTGATAAAACAATTTACAGTCTAACTCAGACAGAGGCGCTAAACAACGTCGCGCTCCATCCATACATGTATTTTCTTTACAACAAATTGGATGCTAGAAAAGTGGGAAATAAAAAGAGTGGTTTAATTACATGATCGATCTTACGACTGAGATTGACTTGTGATTTTCATCCTTCAAATATTTTTACTTAAATTTAAAAATTTAATTATACTATTATTTAATTATTGATTGTCTGGTAACTTGGTAATGTTATTAAATTTTGTAACAATTCATATAAAACGATATTTGGAATTTTTTACTAGTTAAGTGCCAATATAAATATATTTACTCTAACCATGCAAACTAAATTTAAACCAATCATTCAATTTTATAAATCATTACAATGAAGTTTCCTTCATCAATTTTCTTTTGCATAAAATCCCTAAATCTTTAGCTTTTACTCAAATAATTTAGAGTTTAGGGCAGAATTGGTACATCAAATGATTTGAAAAATTTAAAGGTTACAAATTTCGTAAAATGTTTATATTTTGCCTTAAGCAATGTTGAAAAGGTTAAAAACATACATTGATTTGTTGTTCTCTAAACTCATCCCATCCAATTTTGAATTCTCTACTGAGATTTTAGTGTTCTCCCTCTCCTATGCCATCAAAATACACATTCACTCATTACCATTTCATTTGTGACATCCATAAATCGTGACGGACTGTCAATCCTTGAAGGGGGTGGGGTACACGAATTGGATCTAACGACCGAAGTGTATAGTACACGGCCCCGTTAATAAAATATGTATACATATGTTACAACAGATAAGTAAAGAACAGGCTGTGGGTGTAAAAGAGTGCAAATATTTAAGCCAGAATGTAGAAAAAGTTCAAAAAAGCATTTCAACATGTACAAAAATATAAGTTTACTCCTAAATTATGTCAGATCAAACAAATTCCCTTTAAACCTAGTTAGAACCAATGATGTTCAGCTAGTCTTAGCCCAGTATAGCCACTTGCACCGAGAGGATTTTGAATAAACCTGATACTTAACATTGTTGTAGGGAGAAATCTAAGTGTTTGTGTGTGATTTTGGACTTCTGGTGGTTAATTTTTACCAGCTTCTAGGGATCTTTCATATATGGCGCTTCTAGAATTCGCCTAGTCGTTATCAAAGAAACTCCAAGAAAGTTTTGCAAAATCCATTAGATACAATAACATATATACCTTTTGTTTCCTAACTTCCCATCTGAATGAATGATATCTGTATCAAACCTGGGGGGTGCTACTGCTGTTGCAGCCATACCTTTTGGAGGCACTGTACGGTCTGCAGACTCTGGATAGCCATTCATTTCCAGTAAGGATGGTACCTTCCAGTTGTAGGACCATCGTCCTTCTCAGCTCCTTTCCCACTATCATAGACACTCGTGCGGTTGAAACTACCGTTTCTTCCATATGCATTACCATCCACATGGGAAATAGTGCCGCCACCATAAACCCCAGGATTGCCATAAGAATTGAGTCCATAGCCGCCATAGCAATACATTGGCCCACCATATCCAAAGCCATAACCATATCCACAATAACCACCATAAACAGTGGCAGCACTTCCACCAAAGCTTCCCTCAAAATAGCCATAACCTCCGTTCATTCCAGAATCTGTATACTGTCCACCTCTTTTTCCATGATTACGGTTTCTAGAACTATTCCCACCATATCCATCCATTCCATTGCCAAAACCACCACCATATGACTTTCGTGAGGTACTGATGTGATCAACTCCAGATCTTTTAGGCTCAGCTCTCTTAATTTCAACCTATATTTGTAGTCAGAAAAGGGTATCCCAGAAAATAAATAACATCAGGTTATGTGCAGTACAATAAGAATATCCTATTCTGATTTCAACGGTTTCACTAACCTGCTTGCCTCCAATTTCATGTATTTTTCCCACTGAAAATACCTTTTCGACTGAATCTTCGTTGTCAAAAGTGACAAATCCAAAGCCTCTAGATCTCCCAGTATTGTGATCTAACATGATTTGGCACTCAATAACATCGCCATAAGGTGAAAAGTATCCCCTCAACTCATCTACAACGTACTCACATTCCAGCAGTCAGAAGACAGAATACACAAATTCCAATATAACCTAGAAGAGTAAGGGCATCTGGTTCACTATACCGTCACTGAAAAGTTGGGGTATTCCCCCTACAAAAATCTTCTTTGTTTTTAGTACTCCAACACCTTCCATGTCCTCCCTAGGGACTGTCCTCTTCACTTCAACCTGATCAAACAAAATTGAATGTCATCAGGGGAAAGAATGTACACTACTACAATGTTTGAGCCGACATGTTCAAAATGAGAAGTTACCACTCTGCCATCAATGGTATGTTCCTGAGCCAAAACTTCATCTGCTACAGCTGAATTGGCAAATGTTACAAAGCCAAACCCTCGTGGCCTTCCGGAAAGTTTATTTGTCATTATCACTGAATCTGTTACTTCTCCATATTTGCTGAAGTAATTAAAAAATGATTCTGACAAACAAAAAGAAAACACATGCTAGAATGAGAAAATATATACATAAAGCAATATTGGTTTCATCTTCCACTATCTTCGAACGGTATCTTTCACTTCAGTAAGGACATATAAATAACAAGTCAACAGAAAATGAATAAACATAATAACATACAGTATTTGTATCAAAGATACTGTGCTTGAGTTGCATACATTGCATAAATCAAGGATGAGGGGAAAAACACAACACAAACATTCTGACCCACATTTTGATTGTAATGATTAATAACATTTCGCATCAGATAACAAACTACAAAATATATTCAACAAACAAGATAAATGAGAGCAGGGCCTTGTTCAGGTTCAACTAAGTACTCTTATCCAGTACTTCAGACTCTCTTCAATAGTCCTAAAAAATCACCATAGAACAATCAGCACAAGAAATCAATGTTCAAGAAAAACCGAGACAGACTGAAAACTACCAAACAGGCTACAGACAATAATGGACAAATGGCCTTTTCTAGTCATTGAACAAGTATCCACAGCATTCTGTAGGTCCGCTAGCCTCTACTCTCAAAGAACGAAAACTAGGCAACAAAACATCCAAGTATGTAGCAGGAATTGAATGAATGAACGAGTGACAAATATAGTATTAGATCAGAAGTGCTCCTCCAATTCCTTTTCATTTAATAATATAAGAACAGCCATAGATTGACGAGAGAATAAATAAATAAATAAATAAACCCCTTAGAAGGAAATTACCTTGAGAAGTCTCCCACGAAATGCCTCCAACGAAGAGTTTCCTAAGCAAAAGAAAAACCAAATCGTTAAATTACCTACAAAAGAACTGTATTTGGGAGAAATTGTGGCGGGAAAAACATGCAAGAAAAAACTAAAGGCACAAAACCCCTTTCTCCTCAAAACCCATGCACCACCACCCACTACAGAAATAACTAACCCTGAAGAGGAATCACGAGGGTTGGGGGAGGGTTTTGCCAGCTCGTCATTGAAATCACCATGGTAAGCGTCAGGTTCAGATTCGAATTGCATGTGCTGTTGAGAAGGATAATAATCCATTGAAGCTTTCAGTGTTGAATTGCTCTCTAACCCTGCTACAACACCCAAAAGAGTGCAACTTCAGAAGATAAAAAATTGTACATGCTATGGAGTTAAAAACCCTAGAAGAAGAACTGTTAAGAAACCTCTCTTTCCCTTACCCACTGCAGCTGCCTTTATCAACACAAAATTCCACACTGAAAGCCCTGTGGAATGATAGGTCCTGTAACTAAGAAGTCTAAAAAGGGTGCAAAAATATATAAACACCTTTTAATTCTATTTGCCACTTAAAATTTGGGTCAGTTTATTTACATTTCCAAACTAAAACCTTTTACTTTTTTTTTAAGGAAATGTTGTCGGTTCAAATTACTGCATGTAGGACAAGTGTTTATTTTATGTAAGAAAAATTTATAATAAATAAATGCTATTATATGTAAATAATTAGAATTTTATTATAAATAAATACTTTTTAAGTTGTGAATTATGTTTAAAATTATGATAAATAAATTATACAGGATTTTGGTCTATACTTCAAATTAAAACAAGTATTACATACTAGTTTTAAATAATAGTAATAATAATAATAATAAATTTGTGATTGTGGTTTTAAATTTTATATTTATAACCATGGTTCTTGTAGCATACATATTTTTTTATACTTTTTTCTCTTTGAATCTTTATCATTGTTAACCAATTTATTACTTTACATAATTTTAAGAAAAAACTACTCGTAATAAAATATTGAAGGTATTTATTTAAAATAATAATAATTAATAAAAATTAAAATATTTTTATTATAATTTTACTTTTAATTTTTATAGAAAATTATAAGTGTTTTTATTATATAATTATAACACTACCAAAATCAATAAAAGAATATTTACTTTTATACACACCATGTTTCTTAAACTACTAACTACAAAGACAAATAGTAAGATACATGTACCTGTGATACCCTCAATTTATAATTCAGATATATTTAACAATGTATTAAATAACTTATTTAATTTATTTTCAATATAAGTATGTATTACAGGTACAATCCTACAGTACATTGAACTCAAAGGGTGCACTTTTCTATAACTTCCTATTACAGATTGACTTAACTTTAAACAGGTTAAGTAATTGTGCTTTGACCCTCATCACTACAATTTAAATATGCTAAAACAGAAAAAGAAAAAAAGAAACAAACAAGAAAACTCCACTGCTGAAGAGAAACTGTTTGTTCCAAACTGAACCTGTGATCCAAAAGCTCTTAATCCTTCTTACACCTTTTGGATATGTACTTTTGGAGGTACATTATACATGAATCAGGTTCAGTCACGTTCTTCTGTCTTTCAATATCCACTTCAACCTTGTGCTATCAAGATATCCAGCTTGGCTGGACCTAACAATGCAAGAAGTGGTAGTGAAGGTGCACCATACACTCTCTTCAGGGCAGCTTTGGTGTTGAATTTGGCCACAAATGGCTTCAGAAGGCTTCAATTGCAGTCCTTCAGGTGCTATTTGATGGAAGAGATCTAGCATGACACAGATGGGTATCATGATACAGCTTCATGTTTTGGTGTGGATTTGCTTCATTGAGACTGATATAAACACACAAATAAAAGATAAGAACTTAATCTTAAATAATAACAAAAACCCTTAAACACAAATCATGATTCTTCAAGACCAAATTCATAAATTATTGTTTTTTTTCTTACCCAGATACCTGTTTAACAAGTTCCAACCTAAATTGTTTGTCTCTTGAGACCACAGGATTAGATTATATAATAAAATTTTGAAAATGAATATGGTGGAGTTTTTATATATCAAATGCTAACCTTGGCTTTAATCATCCAATTCATCATCATCTTCAAACTCTTCCTCCTCTTCTTCATCATCTTCCTCCTCCTTATCATCACCTTCATCAGCAACAATGAATCCTCCTAGTGTCTCATCATCATCATCTTCATCTTCGTCATCATCATCTTCTTCTTCTTCTTCTTCAGTAACTCTTTTCTTTCCTTTAGAATTTTTACTAGCTTTGGTATCTTTGTGACCTCCTTTACTATCTTTTGACCTTGTGGAGTACCTGGGCACCTTACTTTTCCGCATGCTGACAACAACGTCCTTATCATCTTCACTTTCACCAGTCCACTCATCATCTTCATTCATCTTACCTGTTTTTCGTTTTCCCCTCATTCTCCTCCTCTCCTTCTCACTGTCTTCCTCATCTTGGCTATCCTTTCTAGGTTCCTCAAGGAACCACTCCCAGTTCTTCGCATTCCGGATCATCCCCTTGGGATAGTTGTCAAACTCGTGCCCCATCACAAGAAAACCAAACTCTGCATTTTCAAAATCAAGTTTAGTTTCCAATAAAAAATATGATAAGTATAACTTAGATTGTAGTTACTGAAAAAGTCTACAAAATTACCATAGATATCAATTTGTAAACCACTCTCTCTATGACCCTTTTCTCTAACATGGCTAAAATTTAGTGAAAATTAGAGATTCATTAAAAAAGATGTTTTCTTTAACAAATATCGACCAACAAGACTCGGTGTATTCAGAATAATGCTTAAGAGTGACACAGGGCATTACACCACCTTCCACCGGAAAAAAGTATAAAAATTTACAGCACAAGCAACCAACCAAATTCACATTGGAAATGAAGCCCGAAAGCAACAGAATGTTAAGAACAAGGAAAGGCAGTGATACCTTTAACGGGATCGATTTCCGAAATGTCAATTTCGTCAAGGTTAAGCTGAGGGTGAGGTTGCTTGTTGCTGAGGGTGAAAGAGTACCAGAGGGGTGAGTTGGGAGAGAAGCAGAAACGGTCTCCGGGTTGCAAGTAACCCTTCTCGAACTTTCTGAAGACCCGAAGCGCTTCTCCGTCGTACACCCAAAAGGGGTTCTTCCCCATCACTTCAAACGAAACCCTAGCATTAGCATCACCAACATCTGAGTCCGAATGGTGGAGTTTGAAAGATACGTGGCGACGAGAAACTGTGCGGTCGTCGGTGCTGAATCCACAATCTCGTCCAAACACAGTTTTCTCATCATTCACCAGTGCCAATTCGGAACCATCTTCACCCTTCACTTCCACCTCCATGCTTTGCTTTTCTTCAGCACACAAAAATCTTCCCTTTTGTTTATACTTTCACTTAAACAGTACAAAATCAAACACAAAACAGCTACCATTCGAAATTCCATGTATACCCTCCTCCCTTTCCTTTGTATTCACTCAATTAATCATTTTTTCAACAAATCAAATAGATATATATTTACCAAAATTAAATTGTAATGTTAAAGATGAAATTAGTAATTTTTATTTACAATGACAAGTTACAACATGGTATACACTTTCTCATAGTAGAAATCTAGATTGGTTTATATTCTTTTAGTTTTCAACAAAGTATTAATCTTTTTCTAATTATCCTCCAAAAAAACAATTTTTTTCCGACCAAAATCATGCATTTATCAAAGGATAAAATTATTTGAAAAAAAGTTATCTTGAAAAATAGTGTAAAAGATTGAGGAGAGAGAGGATAAAAGGGTTAAAAGAACAATCACTGGCCCTCCCTCTTATCTATAGTGGTAGTGTTGAGAGTTAGAAGGTGTTGGGTGTGGTGTGGGATAAAGTGCAGTCTCTGCGTGTGTTGATGTGTTCCATGTTTTGCTCTCATATTCCCCATCCCATGATGATTATGAAGCGCTTCTCTGCTGCTCCCATTTCACCATGTGTTTCGCCACGAGCTCAAGCTAGTAAGTGTTACTGTATCATCGCTATTTCTTTCAATTTCCAGTGTCCCTGATCATACTGTTTCAGTAACGGAGCCCCCGTCGCGGGTTGGCTTTCTGGGCATCGGAATCATGGGCTCCCCAATGGCACATAATCTCCTCAAAGCTGGGTATGTTACTTTCTCAATGCAGTTCTCATGCTATATTTCTGTTTTGTTCATCCATCCTTGAATGTTTTGTTGCAGTTGTAATTAATTAGCATTCCTTCTTCTTGTAGGATTGATCTCACTGTTTGGAATAGGACCAAGAGCAAGTGCGACCCTTTAATCAGCCTTGGAGCAAAGTGAGTTCTTTCGTATTCAGATACAGGATTGTAATGGCGTACTTGTGTTTCTGTGGTCTGTGGATGGCACTTGCAGTTTTGAAAAGACTTGTAAAGAGAAGAACTAAATTTACAAATTCAATGAGTTTGAAAGCCTGTGTATTTGTTTGCTGCAGATATAAACCCACTCCTGAGGAAGTAGCAGCATCTTGCGATGTCACCTTTGCCATGCTTGCTGATCCTCAAAGTGCAGTGCGTATAATTTGCTGTAGTTTTTTAAAGATTACATTTTGGTGTCTAAGCTGCTTAACTCTGTTTCATATCAGTTGGATGTTGCTTGTGGGAAGCATGGAGCTGCGAATGGAATGGGTCCAGGGAAAGGGTGCTATATTTAAACTCAATTTTAATTTTAATGTTTCTTGTATATTGCTTCAGTTTGACAGATAAATGGCATTTGAAATCAATGTTGACTCTTCTCTGCGCTTCACACAGAATGTTGCCCCCTCTTTGACCCCCTCATTCCTTAATCTCATCATTGGAAATGTTTATCTCTAGTTTCATTATAGAGTAACCATATTCCATAGTTATCAAGACATTGCATACTTTGGTTCATCATAGGCCTGTTTAGTTGTTTACTTATTTAAAAAGGATAAAATGAGAGATAGATCTTCATTCATCTAAAGGAAAGCTTAATACCTTATCTATTTTCATTCAGATACGTGGATGTTTCAACTGTTGATGGGGACACTTCTAAATTGATTAGTGGGCACATAAAATCCAAGGGAGCATTATTTTTGGAGGTGCAGTTTTTTATAGTTTTTAATCCTTACCTATTCTTTATGGCACATTCAGCGTGCTATGTAATCGGGATATGCTTAAATGCATTGCTTGATTTAGTTGGATAGTTAGATATAAAATTTTGTAAGCTGTATTGTAACAGCTATAATGCCTTTTCTTTGTACACACAGGCTCCAGTTTCAGGTTCAAAAAAGCCAGCAGAAGATGGGCAATTGATATTTCTTACAGCAGGTGAATATTCTTATTCAACTACTGAAAACTTATTCAATTTGGCATGGGAAAATTGCTGGTGAATAGATATTTATTTTCTTTCAAGAAGAAAAATCAGGCTGAGATGTGACATGTAAGTTGTAACACCTATTGCAATACAAGGTAGCTGCAGATATTTAAAATTACAAATTCATAGAAAGGTCATACTCTAATGATTTTTTTTCCCTTTATAGCTCTCATTTGCTTAATAACAACCATTGTGAATGTATTTAGAGTCTATTCTCACCATAGTATTGAGAATCTGAGGCAATGTATGTAATATATTTCAGGGGACGAAAATCTTTATGAAACGGTTGCTTCTCTCTTGGACATCATGGGGAAAGTAAATATATCTAACTTTCAATTTAAATAAAATTCTCTAATCTTTCTGGCAAAACAAATAATCAATTCATGTACGTTTTATACTTCTATACAGTCTAAATTTTATCTTGGCGATGTCGGAAATGGAGCTGCAATGAAACTCGTTGTCAATATGATCATGGGCAGGTCTCTTACAATTTTTTGCTGCTTATGCTGTTACTTATCCTTTTGCACTAGTGGTGAAGTGACACTATTTGTTTCTATATTTTCCAATGATCCATAGTATGATGGCATCCTTTTCTGAAGGCTTACTCCTCAGCGAGAAAGTTGGCCTTGATCCAGATGTACTAGTGCAGGTATTTGGTCATTTCTTTCCATGAACATGGTCAACATAGCATTTTTCAGGATTTCATCTTCATTGTTGTTTATTAGGAAGTAGTGTCATGAGTACATAAAAAAAACTGTTGAACCTTTATGAAATGGCAATTTTGCAGGTAGTTTCACAGGGTGCCATTAGTGCTCCAATGTATTCAACCAAAGGTCCATCCATGATACAGTCTCTTTACCCAACTGCATTCCCCCTAAAGCATCAGCAGAAGGTGTGTGAATGTTGACATTCCTGTTTTATAACTTTCAGACTTGATGATTAATATTTTTTCTCTCATACAAAACTAATGGTGACAGGATCTAAGACTAGCCCTGGGGTTAGCAGAGTCTGTTTCCCAATCCACTCCTATTGCAGCAGCTGCTAATGAGTTATATAAAGTTGCAAAATCACATGGCCTTAGTGATCAGGACTTTTCAGCTGTCATTGAAGCATTAAAATCCAAATTTCAGCACTCTGAAACCAAGTGACTTTCTTATGAACAAATTAGAAGTTGAAAAGTGTAGTAAGTTAGGCAAATTGAATCAAGTATAGACTTCCATTGAGGCTTGTCCATCTAAATTCATTCTCCAAATGTATAATATATATATATTTGAATATTTCCAATGACCTAAAGTTTTTGGTTAAAATTGTCCCAATTATATTTAGTAGTTCTTGTTGAAAGAGTTACAATAACCCTATATAAACTGCACCTCAAACTTCATGTGTTTGCACTGCAAAATGTGTCTTCAATCCATGCAGACTGTGTTTATATTGTAATATAAATAAATAAAAAATTGATTTGTAATGTTATTTAACTGTTTTTATTTTCTTAATATTGTTTGTAAAAAATAATTTCTTCATTCTTAATTTACAAGTCCTGTCCTCCATTATGCTTGGGAAGAGAGAAAATGAGGAGAAGAAGACAATAACACCACCCTCTAATCTTAATTGATGGAATACTCAATATTATTGGAACAGGTTTTAAATAGAATATTAATATTATTTTTCTTTTCTTTATTGTGAAGACCATGTGGTTGATATTATGAGAATCAAAGGATAATTGATAATAAGATACAAGTGAAATAAAATCGATTATTTTTAAATGATTCTTAAGAAGAGTTCATATAATTATCTTAAAATGATTATTCTAATGAATTTGCATGACAAAAAAATCACATTCATGTCATACATAGGCTAAAAGATGTATAGTTTGTTATATGTATATTTGTGAAATATGTTATCTCAAGCAAAATTGTCTACGAGAGGGTAATTTTATACTCTTGAAGACAAAATAGAGACTTATGTAAGTCAATATCCAACTCATAGAGGTCCATGAATAACCTACATTATAATATGAAATTATTTTTAACTACTGATAATTTTTTTTAAGAAAGTTCTATTAAAAATTAATTTTCAAAAGATTTTATTATATAAACGTATTATTATCATTTTACATTTATAAGCTGTTTCAATGAATACATTTATTGAGGTTTTATAATTTAAGAGATTCTTATTAAAAAAACAAACATTAGTTGTTAGTACAAACTTTTAATTACTTATAACTAATTTAACTGTTTTAACTGTTTTTTAACGAAATCTTTTAATTAAACCAAAATCTAATTCCTATATTTAAGGAAGGCCAACTTCCAGAGAGCGTGAGAAAAGAAAGACACTAGAAAATATTCATTGTTTTGGTTCGTTCTCCCTCCTGTCTTTGCAGTTTTTTTCAAACACTCATTCGTTCACCATGTCAGATCCTAGCTCCAATGTTTCTCCTGATTCCAAAGGTATCTTGAAACTCTTTCCACACTCTTCTTTCTCTTACTTATAACTGTCTGATTATTCTACTTTTTTTTTTTTTTTTTCTGAGAAGTGACTTTGTGAACTATTGAATTCTGGTACAGCTCTTACTCATGAGGACAGAGATGATCCAGTCAATCTTGTGAGATTCAATCCCTACAAGAACTTGTACTAAGGACTATTGGATAATGAATTCTTATATATATAATACTATGTCAAATTTATAATGCAATTAGAAGATTTCCCTAGATTAAGTTTTTAATTATGTTTCTTAAAACAGTTTATGTTCTCCCACCCTTTTGCTTGATCTCTACTATAATTTATAAACCTTTATCAACTTTTCTTGTCTTGTTCTTTATTTTTTAGTTGAGCAAGAACTGTGAAGGTAAATAGTAAGAAAGAAAGAAATTATCTTTTTGTATAACTATTTCTCCCTAATAGTTTCTTTCAAATAATTTTCTTTTTAATGATAGAAGAAATTTTGTCTACAATTACCTTTGTTGACTATAGAAAAGAAAGGTCATTGCTTGATTAAAACAGTTACTTTTTTCACATCTGGGATGCTGAACATGTTTTCAAATGTGAAAAATAAAATATGATTTCAAAGCCATAATCATAGATGTGTTAATATATGTTTTCCTCTTCTTCTTAGTTATGTGTTAATTTTGTCTTAATACCACGTCAATAAGAATCTTTAACTTTATATAAGCAAATTTTGTTTAAATTTTGTCTATAACTATATATGAAAACTTTGCCTAATACATCACTAGTTTATAACAGTTTAAATTTGTACAAATTTGTTAAGTGAAGAAATTATAAGAAATAAACCAGGGATTTAGCTTATACACTTGACACTCTCTGTATAGGACAATTCCCAAGCTGAGCAGTATCCAGAAATCTTGGACACACTCTCACCAGAAGTCAGGAAACGTGTGGAATTTCTCATGGATCTGCAGGTTTGATGTTATTGCCATCTATTCAGTTGCTGTGATCACTTGTATCCATGTGGGGGTAGAAGTGAACTTGTGATCTTGTTTCAATATGCAGAAACAACGTGATATGTTGCAGGCTGAATATGTTGAGAAGCAATTCCAGTTGGAGGTCAGATACTTGAAGCTCTATGAGCCAATTTACAAAAAGGTATGCATATTGCTTATCATGGACTTTGTTTATTTGTAAGATCTTATTGATTTATGAGATTTTGTAGGATTTGTAATTTCATTGGATTTGATGGAATAATGATCCTACTGACAGAATCACTCATCTCAAGGCCGTATAATGGTAACAAATTATCTTTTTACCTTTGAATTGTTTTTGTTCATTACAGAGGTATGAAATTGTGAATGGCATCATAGACTGTACAGATGAAGCAGACAACGCCACAAAGGGTAAGTTATGTACTTTTGTTTACCATTGTAGCCATGTTCATTTTCTCCTGATAGCATCTGCACTGCCTTTTAATTCAGAGAAAGGAGTACCTAACTTTTGGCTAACTGCAATGAAGACTAATCAAACACTGGATGAATTGGTAAGGGGATTTATGTACCTATGTTTTCTACAGTTTCCATTTGTTATAATGGTTATAAATAATTATGTACTTTTTCACTTTCCCTCTATTAGATCACTGAAGATGATGAGGAACCATTAACATATCTTAAAGATATCAAGTGGTGTAGGATTGACGACGACTCCATGAGCTTCAAGCTGGAGTTTTTCTTTGATCCTAATCCTTATTTCAAAAATTCTGTGCTGGAGAAAACATATCATCTGATTGACGAGGATGATCCTATGGTAATGGAAAGAATAGGGTAAGAAATATTTGTTAATCTGCAAGTGTTTTCATTTTCTGCAGATATAGTTTTAACATTTAAACATGGTAGGATGGAGATTGAGTGGCAGCGAGGAAAGTGCCTGACACAAACGATTCTTGAGAAGATGCCACGGAAAAGACCATTGAATGATGGACCACTCACAAACTCAGTAAGACGCAAAAGTTTCTTCAACTTTTTCAACACTCCCCATGTCCGTAAGATGGAGGATCATGATGATCATCATGATGATCACAGTGTTAACAGTAATGTACCTGTAGGTCTCTGATTTTAACTATCTATTATCTAATGCAAAGCTTTCAAATGATTTTCATTGACCATTGCTTTGATGCTTTCTTGGATAGGTAGAAGAGATCCAGAAGGATTATGACTATGGGTAATTACTTGACATGTTGAGTGTAAAGTTGTTTATAGTACACCACATTATGAATTAAAGTCAATATAAAACTATAGTTTCTAACAGATATTAACCTCTGGAAGAAAATGCTGACATTTATGCATTTTTGTTGATGTGTGGAAGTGCAGTTGTGTAATTCGGGACCAAATTATTCCTCGTGCTGTGTCATGGTTCACGGGGGAGGCTACAGAGTGATTTTTGGGATATAGATGAAGATGAAGAAGCTGATAGCATGAAGATTGTATGAGGGTGAGGATGATTAAGAGGAAAAACAAAAGCAAAAGGAAGATCATGGTATAAAAAAGTCCATAATTTTGGCACATTTTGTTTCATTCTTAAACCAGACTACACAGTAGCAGTGTTTTGCTGTGTACAAATACTGTAGATATGTGGGGTTATTTCCGTCATTTTTGCTGGTTGGGTTTTCCTCATGTTTTTGAGAACATCTAAGAAAACTCACAAATCATAATCAATCTCATTCTCCTTTTCATTTCTGATATTTTTATAAGTATTAATTATCCTTTTTGAATTTTATTCTGAGTATTAATAAAATAAGGATACTATTGTTTAAAAAATAACAGTAAAAAATGAAAATAGTACATTTTATAAGTTTTTTACATTCAAAATACTCACAAAAAAAATGAATATTTAATAATAAATTTTGAAAATAACAAAATTCTTGAAAAAAAAATGACACAGAATTTACTTTCTCCATTTTAAAGAAAAACTAAAATGAAATGTTGGTATTATTTACTTTTTAAGAATATATTTTGCATTAAACTAATGGGAAGTGATTTTTAATTGATTTATATGTGTTTTAAAAGCATCCAGTTCAATTCCAGTTTACAACACAAAAAATAATGAAGAATTCTATTATAAACTAAAACTATCTATACATTTTACTAATGTGTTTCTTGTCACACACCATTTCCTACTAGAGATAATTTTTTTTTTACTAAAAATATTCAAAATAATTAACTTATGACCTTTTCCTACTAGAGATAATTTTTTTATTTTTATTCATAATATTCGAAATAATTAACTTATGAAACTATCACATACCTACACAGTGTAATATTTGAATAACTGAAGTGATTTTTTCTGTATTTCAAAAAAATATTTTTTATCGGTAAAAACTATTTTGATTAGCATTCAAAACATTTTTTAGTTGTTACAAGACAATATTTGGTTTAACTTAGTCATCTAAATTTGGTTTCATATCTTCTGGAAATAGTTTTTAAAAGTTTTGATATTATGATAAATAATTGTACCACAAAAAGGGTTGTTCATAATTGTGTCTCCCATATTTTTTTCTATTCTCCAATTATCACTGAGACGATGTTTCATCTTGGAAAATATTTGCATATCATTAGTATGCTATTAAGTTTAATGGTCTTAATAGAGTTTGAATAATTTTTTACAATGTTTCTCCTTCCTTTTTCCATGGTGATAGTGCAGCGCTTTAGTTTAGTATATAACAACAGTATCTTAATGAGTAGAATAAAGTTGTTTATGGAAATTAAAAAAAAAAAAAGTGTTACTTATCCAATTAACTATACTTATCATGAAAAAAACCCTTGTTCCAAGCATGTATTGTTAAATCATGCAATTAAAAGGTTTTTTTTTTATCCACAAATACTAGCTGTAAATACTAATTTTTTTAAACTTTCTTTCCTTTTTATTTTTCTTACTAAACCAACTTTATATTACATTCATGAGTTAAAAGTTTATATAAATAAATGATAAAAAAAAAAATCTTGATAGACATGTAGAATGTGTTTCCAATACATATTTTTTCTATATTTCTTGTTAAATATTGTAAGAGACTAATAACACATTATTTGTTACAGTACAGTAATGAAATCTGAAACTAATAAAATGACACAGATATCAATGATTATTATGAATTTGGTAAGGGATCATGTGTGTTTTAAAACACACTTTTTGCTGGCTGTTTAAGTCAAAGCTACTCTTGCAATGAATTGAACTTTCAATGGAATAGAACTGTTTTAAACACACTATATATAATATAATAATGTTTGGTTTCAGTTGATTTTTGCCTTCTTCATGCTCCAAGCACTCAATTTTGTGATCTTGACTGAGGAAGTTCCATTGTTGAAAACATATAACTGTGCCTTGTCATTGATTGCTATTGTGGGATAGACCCTTGCTGTGATGCAGGCCCTTCCTTCTCCCTCAAAACTTTCTACCACAGAGTGATCAATCTGTGAATGTGAAAAATAAATCTTAGTTTATTGTTTCAAATATCAATAACTAATTCATGATTCATTTTCTCTGATACAATATTAAATTTATTTTAAGTTGACTTTGTATATAGATTATATTAATCATATTGAAGAAAATCTAACAACTACATGGTCACTACAATCCACAAACTTACTTTTCATAATAAACTTTGTTTATAAGCTTTCATAAATTACATTATCAACTCACCAAAGTTCTTAGAGAGAGCTTTTCGTGGAGAGGGTCCACGTCCACAAAAGTTCCATAGGTGGTCTTGTCGTTATCATTATTCAAAGAAGATCTGTCAAAGTATAATTTTTCTTTGCTTAATCAGAGAGAGAAAGGTTTGGAGTATCTCAAGTTTGACAAGTAACAAAGTTTAATGAAACAAAAGAAAAAACATGTACATGGAAAGTGACATACCTGCTTTGGTCGCTACACATGAGAACCAAATTTTTATTTTGGTATCTAAATATTCTAAAGAACACTGCTGTGTACTCTTGCAAGCCACGAGAAGCAAAAACCAGCAAACCAAAGGGTCCCAAGCCACCTTTTACGGCTGCACCCTTTTGCCCACACAGAATTTGAGGATCTTCCCAATGGTCCAATACTTCGGCCTTTCCAAACTCATTCACTTCAAATGAAATTTCAACGTCAGCCTGCCAACAAATTATCAATATCCCTTTATTATTGCACCAATAAAAATGCAAGATTTAACATGTTGCAGATATAGTAACAGTATATTTATCTGCAAAGATTGTTCTATCATGCAGTAAAAACTACCTGTGCCGCAGTAACACCAGCCACTTGAAGAATTTCACCACCGTTGACCACTTTGGAGGGCCAGTGGACAGGCTTCACACGCAAGCTTTCAATTTCAACCACCGGCCATTGCACCAACTGTTTCCCCGATTTGTGAAGCCAAATGGTCCTTGGAATAGTCTGCAAAATCAAATATTTTTATCAACATAAATTTTTGTATACAAAATATCAAACTGTTTATCATTAACCATGCTCAATAAACCAATCTAATTAACCATGTAATTAGTTCAAGGCCTCACTTTAGTATAGAAAATGATAATAAAATCAAGAAATTAAGTCCAACTTACATGGATACCGGCCCATCCTTTCTTGATATCATCAGCAACACTTGAGGATTCGTTAACCCAACCGAACAAGACCCTTCTGTTCTTTCCATCTTCAAAAATGGTTTTTGAGGCATAATATTTTCCATAGTCGTGTCTTAAAACGGGTTTGCTATCCTCAAATCCACTATCCGGAGTGAAGATATCCTTGGCATAGTCATAACTCCCAATCAGATAATAATCATGCTTGGTATCATCCAAGCTAACCTTGAGCACATGCCTAACATTATCACCATTCACTGATGTGTCAAGACCAGTAGTTAACGGGCTCTTGTTCAGAACTGGATAGAAATCAGGGCACTCCCACATTCCAGTGCCTTCTGCTGAATGAAGGGGGTGTTCTGATTGGACCCAGTTAACAAAGTTCTTGCTTTTGTACAAAATTGCCAGACCCCTTCTGTGTACTTTGCTTCCAATCAGCACCCTCCAGTACCCATCTTTGCCTAGCCAAGCAGTGGTGGGGTCCCTGAACGAGCTAGAATTGATCTGGTTAGCTTGAGTTGGTGCCATTAGTGGATTTTTGGGTGACTTAACCCATTCCCTGAGTAAAGGGTCAGAGAGGTTTTTGGGTATGGCCAAGTTTTGAACTTGGTGATTGTTGGGGTCAATTCCTGTGTATAAAATGGCTGGTTTTCCCCCTGGAAGCATAGTTGCTGAGCCTGACCAACAACCGTTGATATCAGATTGCTGAGAAGGGTAGATTGCATAATCTAGTGGAGTCCAATTCACTAGATCCTTTGACACTGAGTGGGCCCACACAATATTGCCCCAGACAGCACCTTTTGGATTGTACTGATAGAACAGATGGTAAAGTCCCTTGTACCTCATTGGTGCTGCACAAAAAGCCACACAAGAATAAATATAACACAATATATTGTCTATAATTATGCATGTTTTATACATATGTATAGCAGAAATGAAGGTGTGACAGAGAATAGAACTAACCATTAGGATCTGCATGATATCCCCAGCATAGCATCAAATGAGAAAAAAAGAAGCAAAATGAAAAGTAGTTAGCTTCTCATACAAAATATTGCTGTAAGGAAAGAAGATTTTAGACTATTTGGTATTGTAAACATTGTACCATTTATCCAATTCTTGGGGGGTTGAAAATGATAAGCAGTTCTGTAAGGTTGATGATCAGATGAATGAGAAGAAAGAGTCTGAAGATTTCTGTAAACATGGTGGGTGGCTTCAATGGGAAGAACACCATTGCCATAAATGAGAAAGAATATAGCACACAAGAAAATTGGAGAAATCTGCATGGTGGCTTTCAATGGATAATGAAGTGAGGTGAAGAAAAGTTGTGCCTCATGTTATCTATTTATAGATTCGGATCTTCTGCAATTTGGTAAACAGTGTTGCAATGTTGACTTTCGAAAATTTATTGTCTTCACACAAAATATTGACAGTTGTACAAAATCATACATCATCCTTTATGAACACAAGTCATCAAGAGTTTTGAAGTGAAGAGCATAGTTCATCTTTGCATGGAAAAAACTGCTGGCTATTGTTGAAATTTGCAAATGGGGTATGGCAGAAAATTCTTAGTTTTCTCAGCAAATATTTAGAAAAATCAAAGATGAAGTCAGAGAAGCATATCTAGGAAAAAGAAGTGTGTTGATTTTTATTTTTCTTATTATTAAAATAATGTTGGAAGTCAACTAAAAGAAGTTGCAGTTTTTTTTATATCCATTTCCATTAAAGAATATAAGTTCTATGTTATTACAGAGAGTCAATAAAATACAATTATACTGTTGTTTTTCTTTCTCGTGGCTTCCCACAGTTCCTTCGCAACTTGCTCACGTAAATTTTAATATTTTCAAATAGATTAAAAAAAGGAGAAAAAAATTAGAAATAAAAAATCGGTTTCTCTAGTGTGACTCTTCAACACACCTTAACGTAACTACTGTTGAAACTTGTTTTCCAACATCGTGTTCACATGTGAGAGAATAATCTGCTTTTAAAAATATTTATTTTTCATATTATTGTTTTTTTACTTTTATAACCCTATTTTTTATTATTTTTTTGTTTTTAATTAGTTGTTTGTTTAAAAAATGCAAAAAAGTATAAAAAATAATTTTTACAAAGATCGATTGCTAATTTGTGTATATCAACTTTTATCTATTGAATATATTTACGTAATAAAGTTTAGAGTATTTTCAGTGTAAGATCTTTTTTTACAATCTTGTACTACTTCTTGATAGATCTCTTACGTAATGTCACTGTAAGATTTATTAATATTTTTTTAATTTATACTCAAATGGTATATTTCATTTTAAGATCTTAACTAACTTGTATAGGTCTTATAGTAATTTTTTTTTTATTTTTTTTTGTACTTGGAGAGAATTTAAAGTATGAACTTTCTTATTATTTTGGAGACTATTAGAGAGTTCTAACTCAATTTTCATAAAAATGTTATCCTCCTTTTAAGACAAAATGTAAATGAGAAATTTTATATTTAAGATGTTTATTGAAGATCTAAAACTAAAGATGTTTTAATAGCTTTTTTATATTTTTCTTATGATGTTTTTTTTTTTCAATTATCTTTAATGCTTTTAATTTTGTTTATTAAAAAAATGAGATAATATAATCTCTTCCATCCAATTTATACATGAATCACTATTATAAAGTTGTTCCCATCAACTCACCTGTTTAAAAAAATAAAATCAAATTACAAATATTCAAAATAGTAAAATGAAATTTAAAAAATTACCATGATAATAAAAAAAAATAGTAAAACAATAAGTACTTAACGGAGTGAAAAGAAAAAAGAGATGGACAAAGGAAACAAACCAAAAGGGGAAGTTTCGTAACGTGTGTTCATTTTAGGGTTTTTTTTCTTTTCGTGATATTTAATGATAATCTGCAACTTGAAACAAACAGAGGAAACCACTGAATCAAAGTTATCCATAGGATTAAAGGGTATGAACACATGAAATGCAACTACGTTGTATTTAAACCAGAGGATAATTTCAATGTTCTTTTTCTTTGTTTTTTCATCAAGTGCTCGTGCTTAATCACTTTTTACATTACCTAAAACTCTGGGGAATTGATAGTGTCCAACTCAGAATAATGCTGTGCTTATCTACAATGGCTACAACTTTTTGTTTGGACCATAAGTTTCAAGTTTTTCTTCTACCATTACTTCCATTCATCTATATCCATTTCAAGATTCATATTTAATTTCACGTGATTGCATTCAAAAGTAAACCCTTCCGTCAAAATAACCTTTTTCTTATAAAAATCAACAATTTTTTCTAACATGAAGTAGTATTTATCCTATACATAGCAATTAATTTAATGTCAATTGTGTCAAAGATTTAATATTTCACTATTCTGTTTCTTCGAAAAAAAGTTAAGACAGTGGAAAAATTTAAAAACTTTATTACATTTTTCCTAACTTTCAAAATTTGGCAACATGAATTTTTTACATTTTGACCTTTCGCTTTCGTAATTTATTGAAATACTTATTACCTGCTATTTAAGTCTTTGAAAAATGGTAAAAGCATTAGAAGGGTAATTTGAATTTTTGTTCTCTTCAACTTTTACAGCCACCAAATCACTTGATCATTGGAGTTATTCAATTTATTTAGAGAAATGTATTCTATCACTATTATATTTTTAATTATACTTTTGATATTTTTAAAATTTATGTTTATGTTTATTGTATGAAAGATAGTAAAAGTTAAGATAATAAAACTATTATTAAATGTTTTCACTTTAATCATATATATGTTACAGAAAACTATACAAATTTATAAATTTTGACGGCATTAGAAAACTAATGGCTAAAGGGTTTGAATCTTCTAAAGACTAAAAGATTAGGGAAGAGTTTGGTCAAGTGTATAATTGGTTAAAATATAAATATTTTATTAGTTAGGTTAAAAAGTTTATAATAAAAAAAATTTACTATTCAAGTTCTCTCTACCTAAAATTTAACTATTTAAATTATTATACTTTTTTCTAAAATTGAGTTAAATATTTATTCTTTTTAAAATTTAAATTTTTTAGATACAGGTTAATATAGAAGAAAATATATTCTAATCATCATAATTTTATTCAGAGTAAAACTTTTTTCTTGAACTCAAGGAAATAAAATAGTTATTTTTTATTTTAAAGGTATATTTCTTTAATTGAAAATTTATATATATATATATATATATATATATATATATATATATATATATATATATAAATATTTTTATATA
>Ga0099824_1000522_pt1 | contig 46174 bp, 16 predicted proteins | sample SiratrowhiteBW_FD_76837 | JGI IMG/M metagenome (GOLD analysis project Ga0099824, IMG submission 76837) | Root nodule microbial communities of legume samples collected from California, USA - Siratro white BW | ecosystem: Host-associated > Plants > Roots > Nodule | place: USA: California... | reverse complement strand
TTTTTTTTTTTTTTTTTTTTTTTTTTTTTTTTTTTTTTTTTTTTTTTTTTTTTTTTTTTTTTTTTTTTTTTTTTTTTTTTTTTTTTTTTTTTTTTTTGTGTGTGTGTGTGTGTGTGTGTGTAATGCTTAATTTCAGGTTGAACTTCCTGGTTGCAAAGGAATTTGGACTGTGTATCATAAGAGCACACGCTCTCATAATACTGATTCTTCTAAGCTGGCTGACGATGATGATGAGTATCATGCGTATCTTATTATTAGTTTGGAGGCTCGTACAATGGTAAATACAGTTTTTTGTTTTAGAAGGATAAGCTATGACTAAAGTCTTATAAGTTATGATTTTAATGTTTATTAGTGTATATGCTTTCTAGTCAAATCACTTGGGGATGAGGAATTTAAGTATTACATCAGTGCCTAAACAAAATGGTAGGGAGGATAAATCAGGCTCCTAATAGGGGTGTATTGTTGCCAACCATGACATGAGTAACGGTTCCTACTTATACAGCATTTCAGAGATATTTCTATATTTGTATGTATATACATGATGTCAAGTATTTTATAAACTTGTATTATAACTTATTTCTAAACTTCCTTTGATTTTTTCATGTTTTTATTGTCAGTTTTCTTAAATGGAAATTAAATACTGGTACTCGTGAGCTGACTTATAGGTCTCTACTATCCAAGCAATACAGGCATCTAATCACAGTATCTATAATTTTCCCTGTGTTTTATTCTCTCAACCTCCATGTCTTTGTCATCTCTATTTTTGTCTCTGTTGGCTGAGTGACAGCTTGGCTTTCTTCTCCCTTTGCTCTTTGGGAAGCAGGACAGATGAAGGGTGAACTATTTAACACTTGAAAATTAGGTTTTTTAGTGAATTAAGTATTGCAAGATTGGAAACTAAAAGTCCACTTGTGTGTTTCTAGAAAAGTTTGGTTTGCTGGCAATGGAGAGGCATTTAATTGAACTGCTGATGAAATTCCGCTATGATGTTATATAGTAAATTTAAGGGAAAACTCAATCACAGGCATGACCAAATACCTAATTTATGGACAATAAAGGAAAATTAAGCAAAACAATCCTTTGTTTGATTATAGTGGCATGTCAAGTTTCAACATCAATTTTAACGTCAAAAGTTGGCTTAGACTGAGGCTTTATTCTTGCTTCAAAGCTCCTCTGCCCCTGATATGTTGTCCCTGTTTATTGCAAAATTAAATGACAATAGTTTGTTATGGTTTACTTAACAAAGTTACTTTTGCTTTCGGGGCCAAATTTTAACAGGTACTAGAGACAGCTGATCTTCTGAGTGAGGTTACTGAAAGTGTGGACTATTATGTTCAAGGAAAAACACTTGCTGCGGGAAATTTATTTGGAAGGTGGGTCTTTATTAGTTGGTTATTGATGTTTCTGTAATAATTAGAAGATGGCTTGTAATTTTACTTTCTGTTAGTGGATCTTTACCATTTGGCTGGGATTATTGATTTCCTATTTGATGGAGCCATGGACTGTTATCACTAGCTGGTCTAACGGAAAGTCTGTTATATGTACCTTTATTTCCCAGTTAATTTTCATATAGTCCAGTGTCATGTCACAATTTTCCATTCAGTTGATTTATTTCAAATTAAAATTATAGAAATACGACTATTGCTTTCCTGCTTTTATTTGTAGGCGTCGAGTTATCCAAGTCTATGAACGTGGTGCTCGTATTCTAGATGGTTCTTTTATGACCCAAGATGTAACCTTCGGAGCTTCAAATTCGGAATCTGGTTCTGCTTCTGAGAGTGCTATAGCACTTTCTGTTTCTATAGCTGATCCATTTGTCTTACTCAGAATGAGTGATGGAAGTGTTCGACTTGTAATTGGAGGTAAACTTTTGGTTAGTTATTTTCATTCTAAGAAATTTTATACATATTTTAAGTATAGTCATAAGCTTTGTCCTTTTTGTCTATTATATGCTTGCATACTCGTGTTGATCGTTTTCACTATTTTTGGACCTACAATCATGGATTGAGTAACACGGTGCAGGCATCTATAGATGCTATTGAACTTTTGTTTTCCCCCTTTTTTTTTTATGCTCTTGTCATTTCAATTTACAGATCCTATTACCTGCACCATTTCTGTCACCTCACCAGCTTCATTTGAGAGCACCAAGGGATCAGTTTCTTCATGTACACTGTATCATGATAAAGGACCCGAGCCTTGGCTGAGGAAGACTAGTACTGATGCATGGCTTTCTACTGGTGTTAGTGAGGCTATTGATGGCACTGATGGTGCTGCTCAGGACCATGGGGATATTTATTGTGTTGTTTGTTTTGATAATGGTAACCTTGAAATATTTGATGTGTCCAATTTCAATTGTGTCTTTTCTGTGGAAAATTTCATGTCTGGAAAGAGTCATCTTGTTGATGCTCTGATGAAAGAGGTACTAAAAGATTCTAAAAAGGGGGATAGAGATGGAGTGGTCATCCAAGGGAGGAAGGAAAATGTACCAGATATGAAGGTTGTAGAGTTGGCTATGCAGAGATGGTCTGGGCAACATAGCCGTCCATTTCTTTTTGGGATTTTGAGTGATGGAACTATTCTTTGTTACCATGCTTATCTTTATGAAAGTCCAGAGGGTACTTCTAAAGTTGAGGATTCAGCATCAGCAGGAGGATCCGTTGGCCTTGGCACTACCAATATTTCCAGGCTTAGAAATTTGAGATTTGTTCGTGTGCCTTTAGATGCGTATGCCAGGGAGGAGACATGTAATGGATCACCTCGTCAACAAATTACTATTTTTAAGAATATTGGTGGTTATCAAGGATTCTTCCTATCAGGGTCAAGACCAGCTTGGATCATGATTTTGAGGGAACGACTTCGTGTTCATCCACAGGTCTGAACAAATCCTCCATTATGTAATCATATCCATTAAATGTTTGTGTTATAATTTCTTTCTAGATTTCTTGGGGTACCTATGAGTAACGGTTTGCATTGCCCTTCATCATTGTAATTAGTATGTTCGAAGAAGTTGGACAAGGCAGTTACAATAAATTAGATGCTCTTAATTTAATAGGCTTTGGAGTAGGCTCTACTACCAATTTCAAGTTCCATTTACCAGCTGATTGGTCTGCCATCACATTACTGCATTTTTTTTGCTTGATATTACTACCTAAATGTACATCATAATTCTTTTTGTTAATATTTTTATACAGAAGAAATTTGAAAAGTTATCTTACTGTTGTCTTCTATGTCAGCTATGTGATGGGTCTATTGTTGCTTTTACTGTCCTTCACAACGTGAACTGCAATCATGGGCTTATATATGTTACATCACAGGTACACGATGATACTTTGCTTTTATGGATAAATTATCACAAATTTTATATATATATATATAAAATTTATATTTGTGGCTAACCATTTTTTTTAATCTACTCTCTAGGGTGTTTTGAAGATATGCCAGTTGCCTTCTGGTTCAAATTATGACAGCTACTGGCCTGTACAAAAAGTTAGCTTTCTTCACCTCACAATTTGAAATCTAGATTTTCTACCTGATTTGGTTGGATCTTTTCTAATTTGTGATATCATTTTAGATTCCACTAAAAGCCACTCCACACCAAGTAACATATTTTGCGGAGAAGAATTTATATCCACTTATTGTCTCATTTCCTGTAAGTACTTCTATTTTTTACAAGGTTATATAATTCTTACTCATTTAATAATAATTATGTAATTCTTTCTAATTTAATAATAATTACAAGCATCTTTTGAGGCTGGAGTCTTAGACTCGAACATTTGTCGAAATTTGGATCAGCTTATTTTCAAACTTTTATTTCTTGCAGCTTATGAAAAATCTTGACACAAAATGTAATTATTTTGCTAATAAGCTCGATCAAGATGTCAAATATTTTTAACAATTCAGTATTTGTAATCACTTATTCTCAGTACATCAGGTTATTTCATACTTTTAAGCAAAGAAGTAGATTGCATAAACTAATCCTGCTTATAAAGATTCTTGTGTCGTGACTAGTAATTATGTTCTATCTTGTCCATGTATTACGTATTATACACAAAATGTATTTAGGATTTTCTTATGAAGTAATAACTTGTGCTTTCAGTATTTGTAACTAAAAATTGATTGTTTTTTTGTTAGTTTTTGGCCTAGTGCTAAAAGTTTTTTTTCCCTACCATTAATTGAATTGTTCTGTTTATTAATTTAGAAGCAGCAACTTGATTGATTGAATTTTAGTCTTTAGTCACAGATTTTTTATTCAGGAAGTGATACTACATTCTAATCATTCTCATCAGGTTCTTAAACCACTAAATCAAGTTATTTCTTTGGTTGACCAAGATGGCAACCATCAGAATGAGAGTCAGAATATGAATTCAGATGAGCAAAACCGCTTTTATCCTATTGATGAATTTGAGGTTCGAATTATGGAGCCAGAAAAGTCTGGTGGCCCTTGGCAAACAAAAGCAACAATACCTATGCAAAGTTCTGAAAATGCCCTCACTGTGAGGATGGTTACCCTGCTGGTAATGCAGTTTTCTTTACCTTTCAAAATGACGTGCTGATTGGTTCTGATCGTTATAAATTTCTCTGAAATCTATCTTTATTTTAGAATACAACCTCAAAAGAAAATGAAACACTTTTAGCCATTGGGACTGCTTATGTGCAAGGAGAGGATGTTGCTGCAAGAGGACGCATCCTCCTGTTTTCTTTGGGGAAAAATACTGATAATCCACAATCTCTGGTATCCATATGAATGCTTTCCTCAAAAGTGACCAAAATTGTGCTGCTTCACTCTAAATTTGGGTGATGCCTTTATTTAGAGACTGTCATACATATCCTTCTTCTTTGCAGGTTTCAGAGGTGTATTCTAAGGAATTAAAAGGTGCTATATCTGCCTTGGCCTCACTTCAGGGCCATCTCTTAATAGCGTCTGGTCCAAAAATTATTCTGCACAAGTGGAATGGCACTGAGTTGAATGGTATTGCATTTTTTGATGCACCGCCATTACATGTTGTGAGCTTAAATATTGTGAGTGATTGTTCCTTAAATCTTTTTATTATGAATAATAAATGGCCATTAAAAACATGTTTAGTTATGCACTTCTGTCTTTAACGTTCTGAAGTTTCTCTTACTGAATTAAAATTTGTTGGTTGAGTCAAATTAGAAATGTGTTCCAGGATGTTTTTAAGAGCAATAATATTTCATTTTGATGCTTGATAATGTGACGGGAACAAATAACTTGAGAAACACAGATAAGTGTATGCTATCCAGTTTCCAGTTTTCATGTTTTTTTTAATGGTTGTCATCATTTTGGTAGGTAAAGAACTTCATCCTTATTGGCGACATCCATAAAAGCATATACTTTCTTAGTTGGAAAGAGCAGGGTGCTCAATTGAGTTTGTTAGCGAAGGATTTTGCTTCTCTCGACTGTTTTGCGACAGAATTTTTGATTGATGGAAGTACTCTTAGTCTTATGGTTTCGGATGATAAAAAAAATATCCAGGTTTGTCTTACGATTTAATGGTAATTTATTGTTTTCATTTGTCTTTTGTGATGTGCATTTGCACTTTATTTGAAAGTTATCTCTGGCAAATAAAATAAAGTTCTTCTAATGGAAAATTTGTTCTCGAACATAATATAAAGAATAATAACATGCATATTGGTTTTTGACTTGTGTGTAGGAATTTTTTAGTCTGTATGGACCTTTTCCAGTTTAATTTCCATTGGAAGGTTCATCTTGACTAAAGACTAAGCTCTCTTTGTAATTGGAGTTTACCCCTAGTCTCTAGTCAAGATGCTTCGAATGCCCAGACAAAAAATTGTTTATCAGAGAAAATTTTACAGTCTTTAGTCGGGATGCACTTTCCAATGGACCCTGGTAAAATAATAGACCCTAATACTAACAGGCATCAAACCTACTCTTCCCCTAAAATTGCAAGATGAATCTGCGATATGAATTTTCTATCTGCGATAAACAATTTTGCGTGTTAAAATATAAACCTGCTAAATCTACAATGATCATATGCTGTTTGCGAGGGCCCAACTCTAGCAATGATATAACTGGACTAACGTAGTTAAAATCAAGATTATAGTTGTGATCGTGGAGGACTCACAAAATATTAAATTGTGGACTCGTAACATGGATAGGAGATTTTACTTTCTACGAAAGTATGATATAAATCATTTGAATCAAAACAAAAACTAAAGGGATCTCTATCTCCTTCATGAAGCATATCAATTAGAACATTCTCCTCCTCTAGAGGTGGAATGCTAAGAACATAATCCTCTTCTCCACCGCCTTGAGCTTGACCTTCAACCAAGTGTTCATCATCTCCAATTGAATTGGGAGCATCATTAAATCTACACTTTCATTGTCTCCTCCTTTAACATTTTCCATAATCCACTCATCATCAGATGGAATATCATTAAGTTCAAACTCCTCAAGTGATCTTCTTCTACCCACATCTTAACAATATTTCTATTGCTGCTCACATCCTCCTCTTCTGTCTTCTTTCTTTTTCCAATTTCTACATCATCATCCTCAATATCAAACTTTGTTTTTTTCATTAATCATTGCTGCAAACCCACAACAACCTCTAACATTTGTTTTTGTATTTCATCAATCACACTTTTGCAAGCTTTTACATGCTTTTGTGATCTCGGCAAGTGGTGCTTCAAGTGATAAACCCTCCTAGTATAGTATTTTGGCAAAATTTGCATTGAATTTTTCTACATATTCCATACTTCCAAGCCAAGTTTGTTCTACTACTAGGAGTATTTTTTACCACTTTCTTAGAGAAGATTTTGTGAGGCGGAACTGTTAGCAGCAGCATCACTAGAGGGATTAGAAGCCCCAATTCCTGAAGCTGTTATACCGTAGCGGTTTTTGTGTTTTTATTTTTAAAATCAATATATGTTTATAAAAGAGGAGTCACAAATGAAAGAGATAAAAATGACACCAATGAGATGCGAAGGCAATAACTCACCGTGACTTGTGACTACGATTGCTTTCTGGCCGGCAAGGAGATGCAAAAGAAACCACATGTAGATGAAGAAATGAAAACTAAATGCATGTAGGCGAAGGAGGAACTTAATGAAAACCGGCACCAGTTACTGCACTGCACCGAAACAAAACGCAAAAGAAGAAATCAGGCACCGAAATGGACAGATGAAGACCAGGCTCAGAGTTGAAGACACAAACCATTTATTTGCATTTGAGGAAGAGGGAAAGTCATTTTTTTATTGGCTTGAAACAAACAAAAACTGCTGACCCAAAATAGAAATAGAAACGACGATTCTTTGCTTTTTTTTTTTTTTTTTTAATTTTCAGGGATGATACTCTTCCAATCATACGTAGGCACCGGAACAGACATAAGGTTCAAAATCGTAGAATTGTACAATTCCATGATCTAACTCTTGATTTTGACTACTACGGGTTGGACTATATGTCTTTGATATTAGCATCGGATAGTATCGAATCAGTGTACCCTATAGGCTGCTGGAAATGTTCTGTCCAGGTAGTCTTGTTTCTTTATGTCCCATTTAGAAGAATTCACTAATGGTAGATTAACCAGAAAGTATTCCTTCCCCTCGGTTCTTTCCTTATTTATATTTTGGTTTTTGTCCATTTACCTTATTTCTCTTGGTTCTAATTTTGACTTGTTAATGTTTAATGGTATTTCATATACTCCTACGCAGTTTACCTTCTCTCTGTTTATATATTCTTTTATCCAACCAACAGAAAGATGCTTCTTTTTTAAAAAAGTTGAAAGTGTGTGAAAATATTGTTATCGAGTTTTTTGTGTTTTTTTATCTTGTCCTTCTCGTGACATAAGTCCTTTGAAATGTATGATGCACAGATTTTTTACTATGCGCCAAAGATGTCCGAGAGTTGGAAAGGACAGAAGCTTCTGTCAAGAGCTGAATTTCATGTTGGTGCTCATGTGACTAAATTCTTAAGGTTGCAAATGCTACCGACCTCGGAAAGAGCTGGTTCAGCTCCAGGCTCAGATAAAACCAATCGTTTTGCCTTATTATTTGGGACCTTGGATGGCAGTATTGGCTGCATTGCCCCTCTTGATGAAATCACATTTCGCAGACTACAGTCCTTGCAGAGAAAGCTTGTTGATGCTGTAGCCCATGTTGCTGGCCTGAACCCCAGAGCTTTCAGACAATTTCGGTCAAATGGGAAGGCTCACCGACCTGGCCCTGACAGTATAGTTGACTGCGAGCTGCTATGCCAGTAAGTTTATTCTTCAGCCAGTATGACTGTATGGGTGATTGAGAAATGGATATTAAATCGAGTCTGTAAAAATTAAATAAAGAGGTTGTTTGTTATTCTATAAATGTTGAAGAATTGCGATTTGCATCCAAAAATTAATGGCCCTATAAAATGCATTAAACTTGTGTACTTCCAAACAGAAATGGAATGAATAGTAGATAATAAATCAAAGTAACAGTGCAAGAAAATTTAGGTAAATTCTTCACTTGCTTAGTCTTTGTATGACCGCCAATGTGGTGAAAAGCTATACCATGTACTTTTTGACCTTACCTGTTTCAGATATTAACAATTTTCTCTTCATATTTCATAATATGCGGCTTCTTTGTTACAGTTATGAAATGCTTCCATTGGAGGAACAGCTTGAAATTGCTCATCAGGTTGGGACAACTCGATCACAAATTCTCTCAAATCTAAGTGATCTGTCTCTTGGAACAAGTTTCTTGTAAACACGGTCATCTTTTGTAGATCAAGGAACAGTGCTGCCCTGCCCATATTTTCCCGTGCTGTTAGCATCTGTTTATTTTGATTCAATTAGGTCTTGTTGGGCTTGGGTAAGATATTATATCATATAGCCTAATTCTCTTACAGCCCTTGGAAACAATGAGAGCAGACAGCATTTGGATAGTGATATCCGTAATTGATTCCCATAGATGTTTCATATTCTGTATTTTGTGCATCAAAGGTCAATTTGTCATATGGCTCATGCGTGTCCTTCAACTATAGTTATGTAGACCTTGTGGTAGGGGAGTCTGTTTAATGCCCTAACGGACGAGGTGGATGTAAAATGGATTTTGTTCCCCTGAAGAAACAAGTAGGAAACATAACCCCACTAGAAAGCTAGATATTCTTCTGTATGTCAGCATTCAGAGTTCTCTGGAACATGTAATTATTAATGTTATTATTGCTCACCATAATATGATGGATTAGTTGCAAATGACATTTTAATCTGTCGTGGCTTTAAGAGATATTGGGTTTCTTTAGTGGTAAATGAAACGAAAGAAAGATTAGTCACGAGTTTGAATTCTTCCGTTAACAAAAACTAACATATTACTGACATTTGTAGATAAGACAAGTTGTCATGTGTCTCTGTTGTGAGTGACAGTTATGATACATGGGTGTGTCAACTGATAATTTTAAAAATGGTTCTGATGAAAAATAAAAATTAGACTCATCTTAATTAACAATATTGGGAACATGAAGAATGATAATAAGTTGACCAAATACTTCCATGCTTGGTTGTAAATTATATATGCAACCATAATTATGGTCTTAAGGATGCAATCTCAGACACCTTCACAATCGTGATTGAAATTATATTTGTCTGCAAATTTACCAATCGCATTATAATGCCCGTCACAATGGCAATTTAAATCTAGCTCCCTTGAAGTAGAAAATGTAATTTAAAAGTATCACCCTACCTATCTAAATCCTATCTAAGTTTAAGATTAATCAGTGGAACAAAAGGCAGTGGCTGCTGAAAAGTTCTCCCGACAGGGAAATACAAAAAAGGTTGATTGGATGCCACCAATTATGTCCACTGCTCTGAAGATGAATGTTGAATCTCTTTGGGGCCTCAATTACAAATCACAGAATGAAGTGTTTCGGCATTGATTCTATCGGCCTCAATTACTACCTCACGTTGTAGTAAGAGTTACATTATTTGTATAACGTCTTACAATCACTTCATAACTTTTTTTCATCTCTTTTTCATTACATCACTCGTTTTCTTAACATTTTCCCTTATCTAGTAACCATGTCCATTGAAATATCACCATTTGAAGTTAAAAATTACGTTTGCAGTTATTGATGTGGTTCACCGTAAAGTGTTCCTTCTGTTACTGGCTCAAGTTTACTGTTTTACATTATCAATTAATTAGAAGTAATTTTAAATATTAATTTTTAAATAGTCATTAAAAAAAATCAATCGTTTGATCGTATAAACAACTTAGGATTAGATCAGGTGCTAATATTAACTTTTACAGTGTTGTCGCATTTTAATTTATTTTTTTATTAGTATTTTATCCCACAACTTTGTCAATAAAATGCTAGTGCTATGTATTTTACAGTTTTAAACAAAATGAAGTGAAACTTAACTCTCTTTTCAGCTCTGTTGAGTTTGTGTTATTTTTTTTTTCTTATCTCCTGCATGTCTTCTAAAACCCATTGTTAACCCTATTCTCTATTCCCTTCTTGATACTTCAAAATTTGAGTTATCTCTTCTCTTCATTTCAATTTGGTATGCATGGTACAGCTGAGCGAGTCAATTACCTATGATTAGCTTCTTTGGCTAGCCATAAAAATCTGCTACTTACCAAAATGAGTTAAAAGATAAGTAATACGTATGCTTTGGCTCCCTTCCAATAATAACTAGTAATCCAATTATGATTGCACGTGTAAAAACAACATCCACGTAAACCTGCTTTACAAATTCTCCGTTTTAGATGTGTTAACCTAATTAAAGTTGAAAGTGAAAGTGGGAAAGAGTTAACTCCACATGTCTAGTATTAATCAAATCAACATGATGTTGCACTTCAACTCTTCCAATTTTTTGGTAAATTCTTTGTCGCCACTATCCATTTCTCCATAAACTTTTCTTTAGTATTGCTGCTATTTTCACACACCTTTACTTCAACACGCAACTCATAGTGAGTTAGGCAGCTTCGGATCGCAATTGCGTAATTCCCATCACAAATTCTACACTTTCACGTCACATGTGCTCTTTTCAGATTCTACTCCTTTTTTCTCCACTTACTTATTTCAAATACCTACACCAACATTTCTTAATCATTCTTAACTCATGGTTACAAATATATACGTAGTTTTTGTAAAATGAAGAATATCACGGTCCCAACTGAAAAAGAAGAACTAATAATGGTTAGACAACTTCTGTAATAATAAATTTTTCTCCTAAATTGATGTTTTAGTATAAATAATAATGTAGTTTATGCCGACAGGACGCAACGATGATATACATTTCTTTTCCAAAATAGATAATTGTCTTAGTCACTACAGACCCACCCATTTATCTTCATGAATATATTACTCTATAATGTATCATAGCTCAACCCATAATATCTATATTAGCATTGCTGAGGATTAATATAAGAAATTGACTAATTTTAATATAAGAAGAAACCTAACAATTGTTTAGGATTAATATTAGTGATGAACTCATAAGTAACTAATTTTAAAACAATGTGTTCCAAAATATACGTTTGGTGGAAGTTAGAATGTTTAGTCTAATATTATTGGTCTCATAGGTGATTAGGGTTTGATGGTTGTGGTTAACTAGTTTATGACTTCCACTAAGGAAGTGAAGAAGATTGATTGAAAGAGCAAGAGAGTTTGTCCTAATGTGTGTGGAGTCTTGTGGGAAACGTGATGGAAAAGAAAGAAGATGCTCAAGTCTGAACTCATGGATGTAACCATTTTAATTTGATCAAGACAAAAAAAAAAAACACAATTAGGTTACTTTATACACAATAATCATTTTCAATGTGCTGGCTGATGATACAAATGAATGAAATCTCACTCTTTTTAGGAATTTAAGTTTGACTATAATTCTCCTATTAAGTGAAAGTTATAAAATTAAACTATACATAAGAAAAAAGATTCATGTACTCATAATTTTTTAATTTTGGATTAAAGATTGTTTCATTTATCTTTTATAAATTATCTTGTATCTTCTCAAAAGAATCAATATTTCATTTAGTGATTGATTTAGACAAAATAATATAAAGTAATCAGACATTGAGTAACAAATAAAGAGAAAAGACCAACATCCAAAACTATACAATTTTATGAACCTTTTCTGTCTCACAACAAAGCTTTTTCATCTTTCTAACACATGTAGCTTCGGCACAAGTATTCAAAATCTAACCAATTTTAGTTAAAACTAAAAAGGCTAGGAAAAAAGTTATACTAAATAAAAAAATAGAGATTGATGGGACTGTTTTGTGAGTGAAACTTTTAAAATATAATGACGCGAAGAGAATTTTTGTCAATAAACATAGTTTCTATAATTAATTGAATTTATTGAAAATCACTAATTTTAATGCATCATGTTTTTTATTTAATGAGTTCGTCTTCTAATTTTATGTTCTTCTAGTAAATTAATTAACCAACTATAGAGTCTTTGAGAGAGTATATTTCTAGTACTTTTTATAATACAAAATAATAAATAAGTTATAAAATTAATAACAATATAATATTATCCTAATATAGTGTTAATTTCAACATTGATGTAATTAGCATAAAAACTTGACACTGATATATTTTATTTGTTAATGTTTATTTTGTTTTTTATTATTTTCCACTATTGCATTATTTAATTACAGATACCATTCATTTCAATTTAATAATATCTACCAAAATCATATCTTCGTCTTTAGGCTATATTGTCATTCTTGAAATTGACTACTTTAACTGTTCTATTTGAGTTAAATTTTTATCATCATCTTACTCTACATTCTAAAGTCAAATTTCATCATTTAATTTTAACTTCTTTTTCAATTTGTAACCCTTAAAACCCGAGAAATTATCATTTTCCAAACACTTCTTTACCATTTCCTTTTATCGGCTTATGCTGCAACCAAAAGTTGGCAAAGCAAAATTGCTTTTAAGACTCTCATAAGGCTTCAAAATCTAAGTATCAATTCAATCTTCTAAAATTAGTCGTGACATTAATTTTTGTCCAAGTAAACTTTGTGCCCCCAGAAAGATTTTTTATTTTCAGCTAAATGAAAAAGTTAATTGTCTAAGCATAAAAAAATTGTTCATGTCAAAATCTAAAGAGAACTCGGATTAAAAATAAAAAATAATAAATTGACGTAAACTCTTATAACATAATAGTGCAATACGCTTTTTTTTTTATCATATTTATTACATATTCACGTTATTAAGTTGCCTAATCAATTAGCATTCTTAATATCACATTGATATCTACTTTGTTTTAACATTCATCTTAACCCGTTTTCTCATTTGATTATTTCAGCATGATATCATTATCATCGTTAATGTCTTGAAATTGGGAGTTAACTATTTCGGATAACATTCATAATCAAATTTAATCTTCTCACGATAAATGACACGCGTGATGTTATGCCTAATTAAGCCTTCAAGATAATTCAATCTTTTAATGTTTGGTAGACGTGTTAAAACATGGCATTTAATTAGATTTTATTCTATGTTTACTTTTTCTTCTATAAAGATGTAAATGTGGAAAGAGATTAGTGCGCGTTATTAAGCATCTATGTTGAGTGTGAAAGTACCAATCATATTCTCCTTCTCAAAAGAATTTAATTGCTTTAACTACCCCCATAATAATTATTAATATTTCTTCATACTAGTAACCCCACTTTGAAGATTTGACACCACAATTACCAGGATATGTATATATATATATATAATTATAATTATTTTATGTGGTCTGTTAATTAAACATTATGTAAGGTATTGTATCAAATATTTTTTTTTAAGGTTTACAAGGGGTTTTCGGTCAATTTCATGGGTATGTGATATGTTAGTTTTGAGATATTTCTGATGGTTATTTTTAGGGTTTAGTCTCCAATTCTATCTACATGTGAGATGTCTTTGTAAAAGATTTTTTAATATCAAAATAAGTATTTAGAAGTTGGAATAAAATTATAAGATTAGATGTAAAGAATGTATTTTCTTTTCTGAATAGAAGATCTTATTTATAAATGTTAAGTATAATGTAATATTGATGTAATTGAATGATAAACTTTAAATCATTAATATGACTGATAAATGTTTGATGTAACAGGCTTTCAATATTTTGACTAATTTACTATTAATTTTGGAGTGTTTAGTCTGGATTCAGACTGAGAAAATCTCATTTCAGAAAAAAAAAAAACCTTAACCTGAGAGACTTAGTTCACCCAATAAAATTTTAATTAAATAAAATTTATTTTTATTAATTTATGTTCTAAAAAATTCAATAATTTATAACTGAAAGCCTAACTATTAAATCACATAGTATATATATGACAACAAGACCTAAGAAAAAAAAATAAAAGAACATCATAAGCCTACTATTGGTATAAACTTAAGAATTAATATTTAACATATCTTGAAAGGAGTTACTTGGCAATAGTTGAACTATCCAATGAGCATGGTCCTGCGTGTGTAGGGTTCATGCACGTGGGACTGATTGTATAATTTGGTCTACCACGTAAATCCAATGATGATGGCACACGTGCGAAATGTAGTTCCTCAGTGGGGACAAAGAGAAACAAAAGGGAAAAGAGATATTTGGGATAAGAAAGAATCAAAATGAATCATGCATCTCATTTCCCATTTTTAATTAATTTTGTTCATCAACTTCTTTTTGCTTATTCATTTTTCTTCTAATTTGTGGACCATTTTCTCAAAGGAATGTCTACCCAAAGTGGAACACAACTCCTTCAATTCTGATCAAATGAGAGGCCATAATTCATAATAGGTTTCTCAAATGCCAATGCCATGCATATATATACATATCCCTAACAAAATGGACCAATAACAAAATCAATTTCATTGTTTTTCTTTTATTTCTCTCGACATATAGCATAATGTTTTGGTGTTTTTTAACCTAAACTTGTGAAAGCATGTTAATTTTGATAGTGGGATCTAAATAAGGCACACTTAGGTCACCATCACACACATATATATATGAAGGGAGAGAGAAGGCAAAATGAGTGTTTGGTTTGACATGAAAAGAGAGCCTTTCATTTCTTCAAAACAACTTTGAAATGCTTTTATCATAAATGGGTCCACTCTAAAGTCATCGGGGCAAGTGGATTTCAATTTTACTTCTCTTCAAATGGTACCTTTCAATTTTTAATTTTACTCACATATCAAGAATTTCAAAACCATTAAAATGGTGTAATTTATTTTATAAATTACTAATCTTGTGTAGAATTTTTTTTTCATAAACATAATCAGATATGATTATATGATAATCAAATATGATTATATGATTTCAAAGATCGAAATTGAAGAATGATGAGACATTCTTTTAAAAATTGAATATGAAAATTAAAAGTACTGAAGTTCTATCACGTTGTGACGATTTTTTCTTATTGAAAAATAAAAAAGTTGTGTCATATGGTGACGACTTTTATACTGTAAAAAAATATTAAAATTATGCTAAATTGTAACAATTTTTAAATAAAATAAAACAAAATGTATTATATCATGATGACTTTTTTTTTATAAAAAATTTCATATTTTTTAAAATCGTATTACCGTGACAATATTTGATTAAAGTTAACTAAATTCGTTCATTCATAAAGAAAATTTTCTACTCCAAATTGATAATCTATAAAACAAATTATATCATTTTAGTTCTAGTGCTTTTATTTATTTTATTTTTCTCATTTAGATACACAAGAACAAGAGTACAAATCCATGGTGAAAACAATTTTTATGATAATCTTTATTATTAATTCTTGTATATCCAGAACAGTAACAAGCTTCAACTTATATGGTTAACATAATAATGATATATAAAATACGTAGAAGGAATCACATGTACACATAATGTGTAAACACAGAGTACTGCTATTATTAGGGCTAGAGAAACAATTTACATAGGTCAACTTCAACATATATGAATTGAAAATACCTTAAGAATTCTATTTTACTAGCACTGGGGATTCAACAATTATTGAAGAACATGCTGAAAAGTAGATGATTAGTAAATTAATATTGTACACTTAATTCCCAACTAACTCTATAATCATAATGGTTAATTAATAAACCAGTTTTGTTCTGTAGCATGAAGAGACACTAATCAATGAAAATTCATTGAGCCGAAAGTGTGGTTGAGAATGCTTAAAACCTTTCTGCTACCAATTGTGTATCAATATTATTTCCAAACACTGTTGTCCCCATCTCACTGCCATCATCTTCTACTTCTCTTTTCTTTCACTTCTGCAAAAATAGAGTCATCAAAATACTTATTTAATAAGTATTTATCATACAAGGGTTACATCATATACTTTAACATAAAATTTATTCATGAAATGAATTAATTCCAAATAAGATTATGTTAACAAGCTTTTTGATTTTGTTAAGAGAAATGTAAAATTAAATACTTAATAATTTCTAATCAGATAAACTGAATTTCAATTCTAAAAAAGTATCGCAATGGCTCGTTAGTTCTTAAAGTTAAGAAAATTTAAAGAAATATTGAAAAAAATGGTGTTTTGTTTATACTATTATCAAACATATGTCAATATTATTATTTAAGTCATACATTTTTTCAACTTCAAACTATTACAATTTGAGCGTTTTGAGATACTTATTTAAATTTTTTTAGTTTTTCAAGTTCAAATACGACAAATCCCAAACATAAGTCAAAACTATCATTTAAGTCACACATTTTTTTAACTTTATCAGTTTTTATTAATTTTATACATAATATAATTAATAAGAAGACAAATCAAAACATTTCAAGAGGTCATTTTCTTGCAATAAATAACTCAATTTTTATCTTTAAATTTCTTTTTTTTTAAACTAAGAAAATAAAACAACTCTTCCATTAACTCAATTCATATAACAATCTATTAGACATATTGGGATACTAAAAGTGACTTACTCAATAAATTCCATGTAATAAGCTTTTGCATGACATAAATATTAGAGAATTGATGAGGTTATATAATATGGTACAAAAAGGCACTTTGTTGTCTCATCATTAATTTGTTAGTTAAGTGATTAATCTGTGGTAAGGAAAGCACCATGCATGGAATGAATCACATTACTACTATCATACTATATCCTTTATTAGGCCATATTTAAGCATTATTTTAATATTTTTAATTAAGATTCTATTAAAAATTTCCATCAAATGTTAAAAATATATCTTTTGTTCTCAATATTTTACCTTTTCATTTTATTGTAGGGCCACACATAATTATTTTTTTTTTAATTTATTCGTCCATTTTTTCTTATTTCAACTTGTCCGTAAGTTGAAAAGGATTGATGAAGAAAAAACCGATTAGTAAATTAAAAATAAAAAAATAAAAAAATTATATTATCTTATTAACAATAGAATCAAATAACAAGTCGCTAAAAGTATTTTAAACACACAAGGGAATTTTTGATAAAAACTTAATCAAAAATATTCAAACTTTTAAAATATTTAAATTTTAATTAAATCTATCTTTTATTTATATATGGTGTGATTGTGAATTTGAAGGGCCAGCATACAAATCCTATCTCTTCCCATTAAAAATATTGGTTTCTGTCACTGTTACGTATGTGCTTTTCATCCAAAAATCTAAAACCAAAACATGTATAGTGTTGTTCACTTATTATACACACAAACCTCCAACATATATTATATTATATATAAAAACAAAAAAAAAAATTCCTGAATTTTGTGAGACTGATACTATGGGTAGATTTTCATCCTCAAAATTTAAAAAATTACATATACAAAAGCAAAATATGTATTATATATTAGGTCAAACGTTTGGTAACAGAAACCAAACTCATTTTTTCTTTTTAGACAATTGTTGTATTTGATGAAATATGATTGGTAAATAGTGTTCTACCCTAACAATTAATTGAGGAACACGCAATCATTGGCTTGCAATTTCAGAATTCAAACAACAACTCTCTGGCATCTTATAAATGACTTAAGAAAAAAAAAATGACTTGAGAAAAAAAAAGTTTTCTTGATAATTAACAAGACCTTTCATGTATAAATGCATGCACTCTTGTTTTTAGAAAAAAAAAATATCAAGGTGAACTTGTTATGTTTCATACGTAATTGGTAGTATTTGAAATTTAATTAAATGAATAATATTTTGTACTATAAATTTTAGTGTTATTAGTTATAGTATCCCATTATATTTTAAGTGCGATCAGGAAATGTTTCAAATGAAGAAAAAAAAACACTTGTTCAACACGACGAAGACATAATTGAAAACTATTTTTTTAATTTTTATTTTATGTAACTTTATGAACAAATACAACATTATTATGTTTTAATTTAATAATTTCTTATTGATGAATTTTATTTTCAAATATAAATATAAAATTTGAGAAATGTTTGTTTTTATTTCTTTATATTGCTAATACGTATTATTGGTTTAAAATAAAATTTTAATCTTTATTAAAATGAGATATATTTATTAAACATAGAAAAACATACATAATGATGGTTTAAAAGAAAATAGAAAAAAGAGGATTTCAAACCTCAAACAAATTACTAAAAAATATTATTTTTATCTTTATGAGAGTTTAAAATCTTAGTTATAAGTCTTATTATTCCAATCATTCTCTATATAAAGAAATGTTCTATGCGATTTATTTTATTCTTTACCAGTAAAAAAATATTCTAAACATTTCTGTAACTGTACAAAGTTTTAAGCCACCTATAATTTTTATTTGAAAGCTGCATAAAAGAAACTGCAAATCTTTTACTTCTTAGAAATTAGTTAAAATTCTCTATATTAGGTTAGCTATGATAATTTTTATCAGGAAAAGTGAAACCACATACAATATATTTAATGATGATTAAAAGGTAAAAAAAATAAAAATTACTTAAAAGGATAAGTTCGTGAATATGTTATTTATTTTTTTTATACTTAATACGAGATATTACATGTTGAAAAAACTCACAAGAAGTTCGAATACCACATATTGATGAGATAAATAAAAATAAAACAAGAATATGACACAACCTTCGATAAAAAAACATTAAATTTTTGAGTAACTTAACTTTGTATATATTATATACATATTATTATTATTATTGATTTATTGCACATGCATTAAACATATGAAAAAAAAATGAGTGTGATATCTGATTCACCTTCGTTGATCCCCACTCAAGAATAAATCTGGCGTACACTTTTTGCCGGGATTGCCTGATATGGTCTGCTCATTCTTAATGTGCCATTAATTTTATATGATTACTACATTTTTATGTCATTGGTTAATACATTTCTTCAGCATGTACTTGGGTACTTGCTTTGCTTAGTCGGTAAAGAATCTAATCCTCCTAGATTTTGAAAAATGGAGTGCTGGTTCATTGCACAAACACAAAAAGACAAATTATAATTCATCTTTTCTGTGTCTGTCAAACACTTATCTTGCATTTGTTGCTGTTTCATTGAATACTGATTGACCAAGTTACCAAGGTGATCATAAAACAATATATTTTGGATCACAATATTGGGATCATATACGTAGCCATTCTTCTCACAACATGTGTAGTGTTTCCAGCTTGCAGTCAACATATCATGATAATGCCAAAGAGTGATTTGGAGGCTTCTTTTTCCCAAAATTTTCTTGGGAAAAATATATTTCTCTGGGATTTAGCAAAGTTAATTTTCTTGTTCTTTCATTGCATGTCCCCTGTGTTTCTGGCCAAAGGCTGCTTAGGAAAACAAACTCATATACACATTACATGCACTATGCAACTGTTGCCTCTATTCAAACCATAGAGGGAAACTGGCCATGCATATAACATGACATTTCAGAATAGTAAATGTGAGAAAAAATAGAAGTAAGGTGAAAACAAATATATGCAAATAATTAAACTCACTTGGTTAGCTTTTTTATGTAAAATCAGGACTTAGGTTTGATTGATTTTGTTTCTTTTCTTATAAAATTTTCTGTGATTGTTTTTAACCCAACCTTGCACCAAAAAGAACCTTCCTTTAATCTAATTTTTTATGCACCAAAATGAGCAAACTGCATGCTATCCCAATAATGTTCAGGTTCTTTTATTTTTTACCATATATATTCTTTGTCCCATGTGCAGAAGGGTGAGTGAATGGCTAAAATAATAACTAGCATACCAGGCTGTGTTTCTTGGACCAGAAGGGAAAATTTATTGACCATATGTTAAAACAAAAAGATTAAAGGGATGCATGACCATGTTTTCTCTAAAGGCATCATCAGTATCAATGAAAAATGGACTCATAAAGTCAGTTCATTTTCCAACAATTCAGCTTTGAAATCCTTCACTGCCCTTTCATTGGTTGGCTAAAGACAAGGTAAAAAAAATCTAACTGCAGATAATTTATTTTGATAACAAGTGAATACCCTCTTTTCATCACCCTTCAGTGTGCCTTCACTCTAATGTGCATGCATTGTTATAGTTTCATCACCAAGATCTGCATATTATATTTAAAAATACACATTATAGATAGAAAAATGTTTGGGAGTTTGATGAGCCCCAAATAATTCTATCAACCTGGCCAACTAACACACTCTTCCCACTAGCCATGTGATGTGAATGAGTGAGCTAGTGGAGGAGTTTTCTTTATATTTCCACCACCAAATATCTGCACTATGTGTATGCTATTCTGAATGTATCATTCTTTTAGGCGTACGCCACTATCTATGTGTTTTTATTGCTTCCTGACCCTCATTAACTATTCCAAGTCAAACTTGATCAATTATGCACACTAAGCATTGTTTTCTGACAGTTGACATTACTTGTTTGCCATATAATAATTTCATCTATACAAACAGTGTTTCAAACGCAAAACATTCTAACATCAAACTTTTTTGGATGTCATACTTTATACGCCAAAATAAGAAATAGTGAAGTTATAGTGGAATTTAAAGTGCATATGTATTGGATATGTAATTATTTTCCATTATGGTTTCATAATATTGATAATATTAAATTCACTGCAGTAGAATGAACTTAGAGTACTTGAGTATATATAAAATACAAAGTATATCAGTCAACTGAATTCATGAGGGATCTTTGGACCAAGGAAGACTGAAATTATTTAGTCACCAAGTTGAAAGCATTATATTGCTGATCATCATGCAGTCTCAGGAGATTACTGAACTGTCAAGTTTTCTTTTACTTCCTTTTTATCAATTTTTTTTTTTCTTGCTAGTGAGAGAAGAAATTCCTAATTAAGGCAGTTAATTAATCATAGGAAGGAAACAAACAAATCAAGATGAACAAGAAAATATAAAATTACAAAAAAAAACGAGCCAATAATTACATGGCCCTCTCTCCTGATAAAATATAGCAGCATCTAAGAAAAAGTGTATGTGTGCATCCAAACACAACAGAAAAGGCCTCTTTTACCAACTAAGAAATCAATAATACACCAGCCAGAAGCCTTTTCCAAACCCAAAAAAGCTAAATAAATATTCAAACCAAAGTGCATAAACCCCCATTCCCCACATCTTAAACACACCTTCACAAAACAAACAGCTTCATCATAAGTGAAGCTTCTACGCGCTTTTGGAGCGACTGAATCCTAACAAGAATTGACAATAAACCATCCCTCTGACGCCACAATCTACCACACTCAGCTACTACAAACTGCATGTGGGTCTAAACTTTAAATACTTTAACCACACTTAACCTTCACCCCTCTCTTTCTAATTACGTCTTCACCTCACACATTCTAATATCACCCTTCTTTCTCTCTGTAGAATAACACCACCACACCACCAATCTATCAAATATTTCTCTTTCTCTTTCTTGCATATTCACAAACACATGGCGCTCACCACCTAGTTCAACCTCAAACCCACCGAAACCTATACACTCACCAAGAAAAGCCACGACCCATTTCACCAAACTCAATCTCCTCCAACCCCATCAAACCAAAATCTAAATTTTCGATGGCCCTCGAAACCTGGCTCATCAAGGTCAAAACGGCGCTGTCGCATAGCCTCACGAAGAAGCCGTCGTTTTCCTCGTCGAAGCCAAAACACGTTGCCGTTTTGTCCTTCGAGATCGCGAACTTGATGTCGAAGCTCCTCCACCTCTGGCAGTCCCTCTCCGACGCCAACGTCGTTCGCCTCCGAAACGACGCCGTCGCGCTCGAAGGCGTGCGCAAGCTCATCTCCAACGACGAGTCTTTTCTTCTAAGCCTCGCCGTGGCCGAGTTCGCCGACTCGCTCAGACTCGTCGCCGACTCGGTCTCCCGACTCAGCAACTACTGCCACGACCCTTCTCTCCACTCCTTCCACCGAATCTTCACCGAGTTCGCCAACTCGGGCCTCGACCCACGCGCGTGGACCCTCACCACCCCCAAAGACATCGAAACCAAACACCGAAAATTGCAACATTACGTGACTCTCACGGCAACGCTCCACAAAGAAATCGACGCTCTCACGCTTCTCGAGAGCGCGTTTAAAAAGGCGCTTCTCAACTCTGACACCGCCGCCACCGAACACTCTTCCTCCCACAAAAAACTCAGCGATCTTCAGCAGAAGATTTTCTGGCAGAAACAAGAGGTGAAGAACTTGAAGGAACGTTCGTTATGGAACAAAAACTTCGATGGGGTTGTTTTGTTGTTAGCAAGGTTCGTTTTCACTGTGTTAGCGCGGATTAAGGTTGTCTTCGGAATCGGACACAGCAGTGTTCCCTTTTTGTCACGTAGTCTGTCTTCCGTTTATCCCTCCGATCACCAAAACCCTATTTCTTCTTCTTGCTCATTTGTTTCTGGGCCGTTACAAAGCTCAAAACTTGGTGAGGAAAATGAGGATTTGGTAAATGGGTTTTTTGAGTCTAATTGCAAGGTGTTGAAGTTGAAGGGTGATGGTGATAGTGACACTCTGGGTGCTTCAGCTTTGGCCTTGCACTATGCAAACTTGGTGATGGTGTTGGAGAAGATGATAAAGTCACCCCAGTTGGTTGGTTTGGATGCTAGGGATGATTTGTATGGGATGCTACCAAGTAGCATAAGGTCATCTTTGAGGGCAAGATTGAGAGGAGTGGGATTTTCTGCATGTGATGATCATGTGCTGGCTGGAGAATGGAGGGATGCATTGGGCAGGATTCTGGGCTGGTTGGCTCCTTTGGCACATAACATGATCAAGTGGCACAGTGAAAGAAGCTATGAGCACCAGAACTTGGTACCAAAAACCAATGTCTTGTTGTTGCAGACTTTGTTCTTTGCAAACAAGGAGAAGACAGAAGCTGCCATCACTGAGCTGCTTGTGGGGTTGAACTATGTTTGGAGGTTTGAGAGGGAAATGACAGCTAAGGCATTGTTTGAATGTACCAAATTTAATAATGGATTTTTAAGCTTGCACAAGCCCAGCTAAGGAGACAAATGAGTTCTTCTTCTTTTACCCTTTTACTCTTCTTTCTTTACACAACATGATCAAGGTTTTAACAAAATTTCTCACAGCATCAAAGATCATGATGAAACTACAGTTTAAAACCTTGATCATGAAGTAGTACCTTAATGAGGGTTCTAATTTTGCCTCTATGATTCTATGGTGGTTGATTTTAGGTAGTTAATTGAGGTAAGTTCAGATCCTTTGAGGTTTGGTAATTTGTTTCTAACCCGGGTCTGTATATGTATGTAAATGATATATTAATTTTGAGTGAAATCTGCAAGAAATGCAAGGGCTTTCATGATCATATGGAAATATTCCTTTCTATTGTTTCTGTCATAATTAATTTTATCATCAACTGCTACTTAGTGGGGTTTAATCAATTTATTAGTGTTGAATTCTCAGCTCTGTGGGGTTCATGTGGTGAGTAATAAACTACTGATTATATATTATAATCAATCCTTGCATATCTTTTGATGGAGTTCATTTCATTAAACATTAATCAGATTACACTTGTATACTACACTTTTTTTCTGTATCATGGGATCAGGAAGAGTTTCTTTTTTTTTTTGTACTTAGTTTTTATTGTATTATAAATTAATTTTAACTGTGAAAATAAGTATATTGAATATATTAAATCTTAAAGAATTTGTAGCATAGAATTATAATTTGAAGTCTTCACTTATCTCTTTAAAGTGATATAACTTTTGTAAACTGGACATTTCCGCCTAAAATTCTCTACCAAAAAAGTATCAAAATGTTTAATATAATTTAATCATTGAAATTTAGTATGCATAAAGAGTCGTGTAATTAATAATAATCTATTAAGATTAGGTGTAGGTAATTCACTTGTTTAATTTTAATAAATGCTAAATAGGTTCACAATATCAACTAGTTAGGAAAAAATAATCTCTGTACAAATTTTAATATAATTATTTTAAAAGTGACAATTTTATCACTTTAAAATTTATAATTGGATGACAATGTGAAAATAATTCCGATATTAATCGATTTTAATTACAATTTTCACTTATTTTAAAAGTATGTATTAATTGTTAATTACTATGCTTGGTAAGACATTAAAGAAATTAGAGATATCAGTTTCAATATAAGCTAATTTCGGATTTAACAAAGATTTATTTTACCCATTTTTTTATAAATGTTAAATTTTATTAATCTAAATATTAAATTAATAATTCTCCTTTGGTACGTTCTTATTACACATGCACAATTCAACAGCTTCTCTTTGTTTTGTTTTTTTCTTCTCCAATTTATTTAGATCTAAAAATTTCATTTTCTTTGTTTCAAATGTTCTCTTTCCTATGCTTTGTTATAGCCAATAAGATAATGTTGTAATTCTTCTTTACCTATCACACATCCCAATTGATGAGTATTATACAAGGTAGGTTCGAGAAAACTAAACCCAATCTTTTTACTTTTTTATTTTTTAATACCAAATACAAATATTTTTGTATTTATGATACTTAGGCCTCCATTTTTTTCAGGCTCTCACTTTTTCGTAATTTTAAAATTAACTAGCAAAAATACAAAATGTAACTTTCAAATTAATCTAATAATAAGTTTGAGTTTAATTTTCCCATACCTACCTTATAACACTCTTGAAATGGACATTCAGATATCTGATAGGAAATTATGAGTATCAGAACATAAATTTATTGGCTAGCATAGAAATTTTGTTCAGAGCCAAATCAATCCAAACTCCACCACTGATAGTGATTTTACAAGACCCTTATGACCAAAGATTCAATTTACAAAATCATAACTGTGCTATGTTTGTAGCAAGATTAGGGTACCCTAATTTTTTTCTGCCTATTATGGATCTTCCTTTCACTGGCAGACACAGCTCACAGGTTTGCAAATAACGAGTGGTCAAATTTGTTCAAGTTTCCAATGAATGTTACCCTTTTCAGAATTTATAACTCTTAGACCCTACTGAACATCATTAACCAAGCAACCATTTGTATTTCTTTATGGTGAAACTTACCAAGAAATAGAAAGAAAGATGGAACCCCACTTTCTCAACCCTATCACTTCTATATCATCATTTAAAACAAACCATGCTCTTTCTCTTTAGTCATTCTTGAGTAGTTAATCAAAATAAAGATAGGCACATGACTCTTCAAAGTTTCACCAATTCTCCTTTTCTTTTTTCTTTTTTTGAAGGGCAATTAGTGTCTTGAGATCTATGTGAAGAGGTTCTCAAGGCATGTTGACCATTGTTGCCCCATATGGTAGTGACAGGTTGATTTGGGTGGGCCAAAACATGATTGGGTTTACATGCATATGAAATTGCAACTTCAACTCTCTATTCCCAAGCTGGTCCAAATAATTGTAGAATCCAAGATGGAAGGCCCTTTTCATCTCGATACAATCAACCCACAACTTGACTATGTTTAACCTAAAACTTCATCTCAACTCAACAATTATAAAAAAATTAGCATTAAATTTAAATTTCATTATATTTTAAGTAAATTTCATGCAAGCAATTCATAGGTTGCTTCTTTGTAATTACTAGGTGTTTTAGGTTTAGAGAATAGGTTGCTGAACTAAAAGGAGAATAATTATAAAATCGATTAAGGGTGTTAGGTTTCTCTTCAGAAATTTCATTGAATTTTCACTCAAATATCTCCTCCTTCTCGATTGGAAGGGAGATTGGAAGGGAGAAGGTACTAGCAAAAATAATCTGACAATCAAATTAATTTTAAGTATAGGTAAGAGATTACTAGAATATACATATAGATGTCTTCCTATTTATAAAAATGATATTGGATTAGTTTACTATTCATCAGCTTTATTAACATATTCATGATAATAAATCTTATTAGTGACGTCAACTTATAATTAATCTTAATAAGTATAATTATTGAGTTTGTTACATAGTAAGATGATAAACTGTGTTAACCCATCTCTACTTTATCAAAAATGACTTTTAAGACCAATTTCTTGAATAGAACTTTTTCTTTGTTTATAGTACACTGAGCAATCCAACAACAATCAATGGCACGAAGTATGGGAAATATGTTTTACTGGATCTGTTTTTCTTGATAAACATGTTTTACTTGATTTGCTTAAGGGTAAAAATTTCTTCATATGGTTTTACATTTTTTAGGGGGAAAAGAAACAAGATGAATCCCAAATCAGATACATAAAGGGTATTTATAACATGAAGAAGGTAAAACTTCTAGATAATCTTAATTAAAACCATAATAAAATGACTTTCTTTAAAATTAATGGTCTTACAAAAGATCAAAATAGTAGAAGATAGGGAAAGATATTAATACAAAATTAGTATCATACTAGATAAAAGGTATGATCTTAATTTGTTCTTCCTTATTATCGAACTATATTCTACATTAAACATTAAACTATAAAAGAGACTTTATGTTCAACGTGTGTTAGATGATTGAATAAAATGGGGTTATGTTTGTAAATAATTGCTGATAAATTTGTTGGGAATTGAATAGCTATTTCTTAACTAAAAACCATTAAGTTTATTTATTGAATTAAGATCTTAATTGCATACTTAAAAAAACTTGTAAAAAAATAAGAATCTCAAATGACAATGTCGCTTAATACCAAATATAATTTAAGAAGAAAAAAAGAAGAATGACCACAAATATTTGCTGAAAAAATATTCAGAAAATAATTTTCAATTTGATCATTGTCATTAATAAAATTATTTATTATATAAGTTATTGAAAAATTTAAGTCTTAGCACAAAACACATCAATAAAATCAATGAAACACATATAAGTATTTTATCTAATGATAAACTTTGAGTTATGAGGTTAAGATCCAAATAAACATGTCAATTCCATGTAGTAAGAAAAAATTGTGGTCTATTTCTTACAAAATGGGGAATGGTGACACAATCTAGTTTTGAATTGATAAATGATTACCAATTTTTTGTTTTCTTATTATTAGAAGTGAGATAAGAGGGTGCATGATTATGAAATGGGAAAAATGGCAAAAATTTCATGCACCCCGTCAATTTTAACTGGCACCCCCATTACACAAGCAGAAATACTAAAATTCCCTCATCATTAACTTCTGAAAAATACTTTCTGTAAATATATTTTGAAAAGTTGTTTTTTTTTTAAATATAAATTTTATATTTCGGAAAAGACTTTCTGAAATATATTTTAAAAAAGTATTTTTCAGAATATATTTTTACTAAAAGGGTATTTTGAGAATTTTTTTAAGAATGATGGGATGCAGGTCAAAAGTGATGGGTGGAGGAAGTTTTTGCCTTATGAAATTCATTTGGCTGGTGTTGAATAGGCCTGTTGTGAGGTTAGTTATTCCTTAGTTCATGTTGAATTATCGGTCATTACTTTACAATTGGCTCTTTCAAGAGGTTTCTGAGATATTCTTATTCAAAATTGTTTAACACTATTTACGGATTAAGACTAAGGATAATTTATAAATAGTATTCAGTCTCAACTTATTAAGGCATCTTTTTAGGACGCAATGGTGATTTAGTCACTGAAAATTGATCAATGTTATACATCAATTATAATGATGTCAACATTAACACTAAATTAAGGGCATAGGTGTATATTGATCAATGTCATTTTATGCATCTTTGATAACAAATAGCGTTTCCCAATCTCATTTGTAGATTAGTTAACCTAACTCCTTATGGCCACAAGCTATCGTCCATCGTTGGCCATTTAGACACTTTGGTTGATAAACAAAAACATCTCTAATTTTTGTTAACTCTAAATATCCTTAACATGAAATTTTAAAGAATAACCTCTTAAAATATCAAGATCCAATATGTCGGATGTTGATGACTATTGCAAATATCCTGTTATACCATTTGGGCAAAAGTTTCATTCTTGAAGTACCACCCCAAAAAGCTCCTTTAGAACCCTTTTGAAGACAATATTGAACATAAACTTCTGAAATTTATATCAAAATTAATTCTTTTCTACGGCACAGTGGCACATGTACATTTAAAACCAATTTTTACACTTCCAGCCTCCAAGAACTGTGCACAAAATCATGAGAAAAACTATCTCTTGGAGGTTGTACCTTAAAAACCAGTACTATATTGAAGGACTAAAGAATTAGTTCTTTCAAAGACTGAAACTACCCTAGGTATGTTGATAGAAAAAAAGCTCAGAGTACTTTCCCAGGCCAAAACCCTAACACTAAACTTATTCTAAACCAAACTCTATTTGCAAAATTTGATTTTACTCTGTTGAGACTTTGCATTATAAGAGACTAATTTTCTCCACCAGCATAACAAATTTTGGCTTGCGCAAGACAGCAGAACTTGATGACTAGGATGTATATTCCTTTCCAAAAATTTTAAACTTCAACATCAGGCACTAACCGTAAATGTCAATGAAAATAATGAAACTTCAACTAGAAGAATTACAACTGTCAACAACTCTCCTAATTCGTTCAATAACCAGAGGTATCTCCTCTAATGTTACAGTAGTGAAACAAATTCGAAACCATCCTGGTTCTATGCAATGGCAGGCTGATCCAGGAGTTATATTGATCTTAGCAATACTTATAAACTTCTCCCACAACTCAATTTCCCCTTTTTCACTATAAGGTCGGATTAATCCACTCATATCAGCCCAACAGAAAATACCAGCACTGCTCTTGGCACACTTGATTCCTAGTTTACTTAAACAATCCACAAATTCATCATGCACTTGTCGTATTCTTTTCTGGTTGGTTTCTAAATACTCCCGAATAAATCTTTTGTCTGAAAGCATTGAAGTAACTAACCTCTGAGTGGGAGCAGATATAGAGGAAAATCTAGCCAACTTCTTGGCAGCAACCAAAACATTGTCGTTGAATGAACATATAACCCCAACTCTAAAGCCGGCAAGAGAGAGGTCTTTTGATAGGCCATATACTATGTGAAACCGACTCTTGTCTATATCTGAATCAAGAATTTCAGCTAGACTCACAAACTTTTCACTTCCGTATGTGGAGCCTGCAAATACTTCATCAACAATGATATGTATATTTTTTTCTTCAGCAAAGTCCAGAAGACTGTATAGCATGTCCTGTGTCATAATGTTGCCAACAGGATTTGAAGGGTTGGAAATTAGAATTCCACGAACTTTGACTCCTCGTTTTCTTGCTTGACTAAATGCTTGTTCAAGAGCAGTGATATTTAGATTGAAATTGTCAGTACTGCGACAGTGAACAGGTATTAGGTCTACACCTGGACGCCATCTTACATCCCTGTCATATCTGCACAGTTCCTTTTAAATTTAGCACCAGAAATTAGAAAGAGGAGCTCAAGAAAGTGTCAGCAATTACCCTGGATAATATGGTGTAGGGACAAGGAATGCATTTCCATGGTCTGCCAAACAGAAGGACAATATCTCAATTGCAGGAGTTGCTCCAGCTGTTAGAACCATATTAGATGGGTCAAATTTCACTGATCCCCCCATCACCTGATGCATAAAATCTGACAAGGCCTGAAAAATAAAAGCAAAACAAAAGTTTAATGGATAAATAAATGAACAGCATGACCTTCAACGAACCAAATTTGAACACACCAAAGATTATAAAGGAACAGTATCGAATTTATAGACAAGTCCAATGTCAAATATTGATAAATAGCCAACAATAGGATGAAATTTTAATTTTAAACTTTAAAACAGCAGATAACTCTAATTAAGACCAAAATACTTGTTTACAGCACTATAGAAAAGGTAACTAGTTTCAAAGCATACAACTACATATCTTAAAAAGAGAATTTTGAAATGTAATTATTCACACAGGACAGTTATGTGATGTTTTGTGTGGCATTTGTGTGTTTAGTAACTGTAGGACAGCCATAAGATGTGTTTTATGGCAGTTAGAGGTGTGTACTTATTAAATAGGACGAGTCGCAGATTTCTGATTCATCAGAGTTAAATTATTAAAGTTTGTCTGAAGGAGACTCAATTGTTATATTTTACACTTGTGTTAATATTCTGAATTCTGTACTACAAATTCAAGATCAAATCCAGAATTCTTTCGCTTAAGGGTGTGTTTGGATTGCCATTTGAGATGCTTCGAGCAGACAATCCCACTTTCCCATGAAGTAAACGTGGGGTTAACACTGGCCTGTCATTATTTAAATGTCCTTTCATGTTGATGGCAACTTTTTCCCAAACATGCACTGAATCTTCCAGTTTGTGTGTTCAAACTCGAGTTTAATGGATTCTAAAAGCTCAAGTTCTTCAATTAAAATTATAGAGTAGCAAGATAAGCTGTAACTAGTAATATTTAAATCAAAACCTATCAGCTTACAAGCTTGTAACTTAGCTGGCACCAGATTCAAGCCAGGGGTGTAATGATAAAGTTTGTCACTAGAACATTTCCAATCCTCCATTTTGTTAGAAATGCTTTATGATCAATTGTATTCCTTCGCCAACAAATTAAACTTCTGGAATGACTGATCATTACAAAACCTCTATAAACAAGTGGTCTAGAGTTGGATCCTAACTGCTCCTCTATTTCTTAAATAAAAAGTTTAAATAGAAATCAAGCATAAGTATGCCCGCATTATTCACATTCCATGCTAAAAAGCTCTTGGGTAAGGGATTCTGTTAAAAATGCTATAAAACCCGCCAATATATCAGTGCCTAACATTTTTAACTTTTGGAATAATTGGTTCACAAGACACTATGCCACCTGTCTTGCTCTACCTTACTGATGAAATAACAACACAATGTGTAAAACACCAATTTGATCCTTGAAAGGTTTAGGATAAGTCACATTAGTCTTTTACAGTCAATTTAGTCCCTTGCTGAAACAAAATTGATTGACATTTTCATTTTCAGGAACGGAAACGATAATTTTCATCTTTCGGAACTACGTGACCAATTCCAAATTCCAAATCTTTCTACCGCACACGCAATTCCCAATAAATACCAACAAAACAACTAAAAACCAATCCCCAAAACCTTAAACGACAACACAGAATGAGAATCTTCACATGCAAGTTCTCCTTGAAACAGGTGAATTCAAACACTTACTCCATTCCCCCAATAATGAGAAATCATTGCGTGGTCCAGGACTAGCATGTGTCTATGGCCCCAGTCAATCACCACTCGACACATAACCAAGTTTTTCAATTTAAGAAAAACAGTTAACAAAATCTATAACATGTCACATGCCATGGTGATCCCGAACCAACGAACAAAAAAAAAAATCACCACAAACAGCACTAGTAGCATTACCACTGACACTGTGAAGCACAAAACCTCTTACCATTTTCAATTCCATCACGCCATCAAACGTCTGATACGGCGCAATCCCATTGATACCCAAACCACCGCCGCCACTCATCGTCTCCTCCAAGTTCCGCGCCACCCATTCCCCTATCAGATCAAAGCAGAGCTACACCCACCTCAAAAAATAACAACAACAACATTAGCAACACACCCACAATACCAAGAAGAGAACTTTCAACAACCCACACAATCCAATCAGTTAAAATTATTCAAGAACACCCATAATGTTTAAAATCCCAATCAACAAGAGAAAACATATCTGAAAGAGTATATGAACTCTGACCAACCTTGTTATCCGTCAAGCCCAACTGAATAATCCCATTGGGATTGTGGACGGCGTGGTAGGGATCTCGCGAGACCCTCTCGCAGCCGACGTAATAGAGGGAGTCTTCGGGGCGGGAAATCTGCGTGGCAAGCTTGGAGAGGCGAACCCTGGAAATGGAGCCACGTGTGGACAAGTTGGAGCGGGAGGAGGTTCGGGGGAGGTGGGGCTCGGAGGGGGGTGAGGGAGGGGAGAAGTTGGAACGGCGTCGTTTGAGGTAGAGCTGGAGGAAGTAGAAGAGGGCGCATGGGACGAGGGTTCCGAGGAGAAGGCCTCCGCGGCCCTGGACGACGCCCTGGAGAGGGACGATGAGTTTCATGCCGGTGGTGGAGAATGAAGGATTTTGGGCCTGGCGGGGTTGGGGGTTGGGCTTGGTGGGCTTTCGGGTCTGGGTCATTGACCCGGATGGGAGTGAGGGAGAACTGTGGAGAGAGGGGTTTGGTTTGTGTGGTGGGAGGAGAAGGAAAAGGGAAGAAGCAGAAGGAACAAGGAGAACCAAAAACACTCTCTGTGATTCTCTCCTATTTTTTGTTTCTTTCCTTCTTTCCCATTTTACCCTTGGGATCCTATTCCTGTTCCTATTCCTATTCCTCCTAGTTCTAAACTACATGATTTCGGGATTTTGTTTTATTTCACGTTCTTTATTATTTATTTAAGGAGGAGGAAACGAGGATTCACGCGTAGCTTCCAATTTAAAACATAATTGGTGTCACTTGTGAAGCAGCACAATATTCAATTATTTTGTTAATAATTATGTTCTCTTTTCATTTCTAGATAAATTTATAATTACTCTTAGTCTATTTTATTTAATGAAATATAATATTCTAATAAAAGAAAATATTAAATTGTAAACAGTATATTTGGGATCTTTTAATTAATTCTTTAATTTGGATTATTATCGTAAAATATGGCGTTTAAACAATTATTTTTAGAGAAAAAAAATACTATTGTGAGTGAATCACCTTCTAGGCTTCTCGGTTAACACATTATGTAGGACTTCTAATAAAAAAAAATACATTAAAATTAATTATTAAAATACATATTTTCCACTTTTAAGTAAGAAAATGCTTATCTTCTTTACCCATGGCAACAAAAATAAAATATTTTATCACGTTGTATTATGTTGAGGCACCACATAAGCTAACCAATTTAGCCTAACAATAATTAGCCCCGCAAGTTACCTATATTATTGAGTAGTTCAAAATGATAGGTTAAACTAACAATTTCTGAGAAGAATTTTTAGATGGTATTTGTTGTTTTAAAATGAGGTTTGAAGTGTTTTAAGATGAAATATCTTTTTTATAGAAATATTTTAAAAAATTAAAATTTTATAAATTTATGAGAGAAGAGTTATTTCCTGTATAATACAAAATGTTTTGTGCAGTTAACAAATTATCGATATTGTTAATAATGTCTTTATTATTTTTATTTTAAAATTTATTTATTAAAAAAAGAATTTCTCTTTTATATTGAGTCACTTATAAAAATAAATTGAATCAAAGTAAAAGATTGTTCATTTATCTCTTTTTGATAAGTATTAACAAATTTTCTTGATAAATAATAAAAATATATAATAAATATTAAAAAATATTTATATATTTTTTTCAAATAACAATAAATTAGTTATCACAAAATTAAATATTTGAAAATAATATGTTAAACTGAATTTTTAAAATTAATCTTATATGGAAACAATAAAACAGGGATTTATTCCCTTGACTCATATTGAAGATAATTTGATTCCACCAGAAATTGTTTTTTTTTCTTAAGTGTACCACTTCTGTATTGATGAGAATTGGACTTAACTAAAAATAAAATTGCACAAAAAATTGTAAATATCTTAACCGTATCTAATATCTTCATTATTGTTACAAAATAAATAAAATATGACAGAGATATTTCTGTAAATGTGAAAAGAAGAATAATTGTTTAATACATAAATTTTAAAATAAAAATATAAAGATTTTATTGAAATATTGAAAATTGTTAAGTAGGTGAAGCATTTTGTATATGCAGAAAGCAAATGCCTCATGAGAGTAATGATTATTTTAAAATTATAAATTATAAATTTATTTAAAAAAATTATGAATTTGATATTATTATTTTTTTTTACTTTTTTGTTTTTTTCTCTTTTAATAATATCTTTTTATTCAATTTTAGTTTTTATAAGATCATCGTTTATTTGAATTCGATCAACACATCATCTACTTAATCAATATTATTAATTTTGTTATAATCATTAAAGTTGTTTTTAATCCATATAAGTTAATATTATTTGTTCACGGTTAGTTACTTTTATTAAAATGAATAATATTTTTATCTAATATAAACATGATATTTTTCTTTTAATATCAATTAATATTATTTTCTTTTGACAATGTCAATTAGAATTTAGATTGGGGTTAGTTCTGTATTAATTTAGTTTTTTTATGAATATTGATAGAATTATTTTTCAATCGATATTCATTATGATTTTTTTTTATTAATGTTAGCTAAATTTATTTTTTAATTTAAATAAATTATATTTGTTTTTACATTTCTAAGTATTAGATGCCATGGTGTGCATCTAAAGTATTATTCACTTTAAGCGTGAAACTTTATTACGATTTTATAGACATTTCGATAGGTTAAAGAGAAAGAGATATTTAAATTGATTTTATTTAACTTCTAAACTATATGAAAATGTTGAGTATACTAAAATAATATTGTTTTATTATTTTAATTAAAAAAATTATTTATTTATATAAATTAAAATAGATATTTTAATTAATGTCCAATATAATTTTTTCAATCAATATCATGAAGATCATTTTTTAATATATATATATATATATATATATATATATATATATATATATATATATATTTATATATATATTTAACTTAAGGTCTTTTCTCAATTACACAAGTGAAAAGTCATTGTTCAAACTTTGAAGATCTGTGTAAAAACATACTTTGGTTAAAGTCTTACAAAAACATGGTCAGATTCAACCTAAGTACCTTAAGCACCAATTCGTTGAATGAAATAAAAAAATGAAAATATATTTATTTTTAAATATCTTTATACGTATGCAAGTGAAAAAGTCATTGAGAGATAATCATAATAAAAATTTAGTAGCAAGGTAGTATCCATTCTGCAATTTTTATTTAAAGTTTAACGTAACTACAATTGATACAAAAACAAAATTTGTCATTCAAACTGATTAAATTGTTTAAACCTATAACTAATATTTTTATACTCTAATTAGTACTATATATGATATTAGATAATATATATAAATTCTATTGACGTTTTTCAATACTAATGAATAAGGTGGCATTTATAAACTCATGTACTTGTAAGTTTCACGATACACCAACAATATAAAGAACAAAATATTTTATTAATTAGAAGTTTGTTATTTTTAATTGTTAAATGACCTAATTGTTACTTTAATTTAAACTTCATATCTTCCATGTTTAATCATCTAAAAGATTAAAAGAAATCCGATGGCTTTTTTGCAAATTTAAAATATAAAATTAAATTTAAAGTTATTTATAGTGTGATTTTAGTACATATATGTAATATTTTTATGAATACATCGTACAAAATATTGATATCCTCCTAATATTGAATATACCACAATAATAACCTAAATAGTAATTTAAAAGTCACTTATATTTGCTTAACATAAGTGATAACAATTTTTATCTCTTAATAAATAGTTAAAAATTTAATTCTGATAAATGTTATTTTAAATATAAAATAAATCATGTTAGGAGATATTGATTTTTCTAGCCAACGTGAAAGGTTGGAAAAGGGCAAACAAATATTCGAATGAAGCTAATCAACAACACACTAAAATAAAAGATGACAAATACATTTGGACATTGGTGAAAGTGCCAAATAATTACCTCAAAAAGCAAATTTAAGATGTTAGAGAGCTAGATGGGTCACGTTACCCCGTGCAATACACAGAGCACTGTTGAATTTAGGGTTTCAAAAGGTTTTTCTTATTATTTGCAAAATTGTCTTTAATGAAATGTATTTTTCATAACTTGTTTCTGATGTTGTATAGACAAAATATAATGAATGGATATAAAGTATTCATAAAACTGTCAGTCTTTTTATATTTTTTTATAAAATAGATTATGATGAATATTTTTTTATCGGCATAGATTATGATGAATTTGTTTTTTATAATAATGAAATAACTACCAAAACAAAGTTTTCTAATAGTTTTAATTGAATAAATAACCTATGGAGTCATAATGTAAAACATGTTTTTTTTTTTATTATTGAAAATGCTAGTCTTTGATTTAATGAGGTGAAATTTTTAAATTTTACAAGTCAACATGTGAAAAATAATGAAAAATAAATTTAACATCAACGAAAAAGTTAACTAAAACATATGTAAGTTTACTTACAAATAATATTATTATGATACTTAAATTAATAAATAAATAAAAGATTAATGAGTGAACAACCTCCCGCCTTTATTTATGTCTTGTATATACTATTTTTTTTCACTATTACTTCAAATGTTGTTACTTTAACTTATGGTCTTTAAAATTTTTATGTAATTTATGTAATTTTATCTTCTAAGACATACATATGTTGATAACATATTTTATGAAAATAAGATATCTATTCACAAATTAGTGTATATTTTATGCAGTCATTTAACAATTTTTGTGTTTATTATTGGCTCATATATCCTTTTATAACAAGTGTCTATTTAGATATTTTTTTTAACAGTACAAAATAAATTAAATAGAAAGAAGCACTTCAGGGATATTCTAACCCTTATACATGATAGTAGGTATACCAATACAGCTAATACAGTTATACAAGACAAACTTAAACCAATAGTAGTGATGCCACTAAAGATATTAAAACAGATACCGGCACTTAACAAAAAGGACTATAAACCGAACCCGATATATCGAAAGCTAAAGAATCAGACCCGTAATAAAAAGCACTCAAAGACAATACTCCTTCACATGTTAAGATTCCTGTGCAAACTCAGATACTGAACTTGGTTCGAACGCCTTATGTATTTGGTACATGAATTTTTATCTTGCATCTTGATAAGATTATGTGTTTTATTTATGATAAATCATCACTTTTTTTTCATCTAATACAAGTTTAATAATGTAACAAACATTAAATGGAGCAAGATTGTACTATTTGTTATGATCAAACTTTGGATGTCAATGTCAAGACTACTATGTTAAGGTTTGGCGTCTTCACTTTTGTGTTAACGTGTTGACATCACCTCATGAGATTGTTAGTTGCAAACCGATATGTGAATTTACTAAAAGGAATTCATTAAACATGTTGGTAATGTCGAGTATCGTATCTAAGGTTGCTCTTAATGTTGCAAGGCACACTCAATAAAAGATTACAATACTACTAGAGTAAAAATTTAATTGGATTACATATGCTTTAATATATTTGTTAGAATCGATAGAGTTATTGTACAAGTATCTGATTGAAAGTTATTAGATGACATCAATTATTCCATGACGCAGGTTAGGTGGACCGAGTCAGAATCAAACTATGATACTTGTGCCTTAGGTAGAAAAAAATTGCACTTTGACTGTCAATTATAAGTTTTGGTTTAGTAGTAAGTATTCAATCCAAAATTGGTATTAAAGCCAGCCAAGTCATGATTTAGTTCCAATAAAAAAAATATTTGAGGGGAAGATTGTAATTGTCTCATGGTATATGCCAAGCGAGTTATGTCATAATTGAATGATAAGTTTGTGTTCTTATACTCTTAACTAGAAAGAGATGCATTATAACTATAAATACGAGTTTGTTAACTTTTAAGTCATAAAGCTGCATGAGAGTCGATGATTTCTTTTTCTTGATAAACTGTCATTAGGAAAAGAGATAATTTTTTTTTGCTTGTATGTTTTTTCTATTTGAGAAGGACAACCATATTTGTTATCGAACTTAAGCATTTGGTTGAAGATTGGTTTGCAGTATTTATATGTAGTTCCTTATAGGCCAATGTCAATATTGACTAGTAAGGTTTTGAACTCAGTCTAATGTTTTCAACATCTACATGTCTTTTATTGTATTTTTTTTTTTTTTGTATAGTATGAAGACATTCATTGTTATTAAGTTGTATGTTACAAAATTACAAAGTTTTATTGTAATTCACACATGTATTTATCATGTTTTTCTTTCTACATCTCTTATAATATATAAGATTTGAAGTTGTTAATGATTGACCATCAATCTATTATTATTGTTTAATAAATTCGAAATATTTTGACATCACATCAAAATCATAATGATAATATTGTGTGACCTTAGAAAAAAAATTTGTTCAAGCTTCATTGTGAAGAAGTCTTTATATTATAGAAGAATTCTAATTGTGTAAGGTAAGCTCTATTTTTTTTTTTGGTTAATAATATAATATAGTTATGTTATGTCATAATCATGTATTATAGATACATTATTATTAAAAAAATCACAAATTATCATGTATATGTGATAAATATGTATTTTTCTCATAATACCTGTTATAACATTCTCATCATGGTTTTTGCATGTGTTGAAGATATTTTTCCTTTAGATGAGAACGTAAACTTGAATGTTTAAAAAGAAGTATTTTACAAATTAAAATATTTAAATGAAAATGAAAAAGATACGATTGTAATTGTTTTGGGCAAACACATGATGACATTTTTTATGCTAATCAAAATTTCCATTTTATCCACATTAGTATAAATATAAATTATAATTATAACTACTAAACTCAAATAAGAAAATTGAATATATTTTAATATAACTAAAATCACTTATCTTAATATGTTTCAAAATGAAGAAAAAAAGAGTATAAAATCAAAACTCCAATGTGACATTTGGATCTTAGAATAGTTTATATCAAATCAAACATTATAATTGTACGGAAAACTATAATCAAATAAAGATATGAAAACATTTTATATTATGAATGCACTAAAGATTTGTTCTTTTTTATAGCCTAACATTCACTTTTTCTTTCTCTACTTTTAGAAAAGAAATAGATATTATACGTATAAATAAATACATTGCAAAGTGATCACAGGCACCAGTGGTCTAGTGGTAGAATAGTACCCTGCCACGGTACAGACCCGGGTTCGATTCCCGGCTGGTGCAAATTTTTTGTCTGTTTTCTTTTCTGCAGTTCTTTTTGTCCCTTCAATAAACATTGTACAACACTTTCCCTTAACTTGTTATTGATATTGCCACACCACCATTATGGAATCTAAATGGGGGTGTTGGATCTCTTCTAGGATCAACCCTTAGTACAATTCCAAGGGTTTTTTCTTATTAATTATCAAATAAAGTTTTATTGGTGGTGTTACTCATTATATTAAATACCTTTGGATTTTGTACTTTATAAAACATATCTAAAATAAAATAAGGAGTTACTTATAAAACCCTTATATCGTAATTTATTTTAAGTGTAAAAAATGGCAATCTTTCAACATTAATGGGCCTGCCACTGCCCGACTTATACTCAAGATTACACACTCTACTATTCAGTAAATTTGATTGAAAACTACAAAATTATACATTAAGATTCATTAATTAAGAAATAACATACAACAAAAATGTGGTTTCTATTAAATTTCAACCTATATATTACAAAGTGTGTGCAAAGTAAAAATGCACAGCAATCATATGATTGCTTTCCTTTTACTAGGTTTCTTACATGCATGTACAAAATCTGGTTTTTGCAGCAATCATACGGATCATCAGGATAAACAAGAGAGTACCATTTTGGTCATAGGTGATACACAAAGTTACCAATGTTAGACCATGTATTAAGTCTGCCAACAACTAAGAGGGAAACGCAAAGACTGGAAAAAAGTCTATATTCATTCGAAATCAATTCCTCCACAAAAGTATGTCAACAAACAAAAGTGATATCCAATACCAAAATTTGCCCTTAAGTGATGAGAAAAACAACCAATACCACCACGGCTTTTGTTGTGTCTGATTCCTCATGCAGAGGAGCACTTTGATCTTCACAGAAAGGATTTACAGAGTCATTGCTGAATCCAAACTGAAAATTACTGCCACTCCTTATGCTGAACAATTATCACAAAAAGATAATAATCTTGAATCCCTGCCATGCTCATGAAGGAATGTATGAGCTTCTCAATCATGTTTACCGAACTGGAGACTCGGTTTCAAACCCATTATTGGAAGAAATGGACCCCAGCCTCAACAAATATTACTTGCAGTGAATGTTTTCTCTTTTTCTCTCCAATTATTCAGCAGAAGTGAATTATAGTTACCAATTATTCTAGGATTTCCCCTTCCTCCAATTCATTTGGCAAAGGGAATAATTCACTAGCACCAATTATATCTATTTTATTTTCTGTTTTCTCCGCAAATTCACTATCAAAATCAAAAAGATCTTTAGGATCTGTTTGATCCAAAATATCAGTATAGAAATCCATCAAATCTTGATCAAAGTCAAATACCATATCATCAGATAAGTTTAGACTCTTGGTTTCTGTCAAAGAATGTGAAAGATCACCCCCAGTGTCTCCTTCAATCAGAGACTTACCAGAGGAATCATTTGGTGCTATATCAGAACTCATATTTTGGGTCATCACTTCGTGTGATAAACTTGGTTCCGCTTGCTTCACGATATCAAAAACCTGAGGATCTACAGAGTTGTTGTCATCTTCTATCACCTCCTCCCTAAATGATAACCCTTGCGGGATTTGGTTTTCTTCACTATCTTTCTGTGGTGATTTATGCTTTCTTGTATTGACATCCGTAATAACTTCAAAATTGATTCTGTGAGTCGGCAAGAAAACAAAAACAACAGGAAACTCCAAAATGAATATATCTGCTAATTGCTTTCTGATTGGCAGTTTAATATCTATCTCTCTGAAAGGTGATTTGGGACCCTGTATTTGCATGAACAAGATAGAACTAATGAGTAAAATAAAATCATGTCTTGATGTTTTCGGTCAATGTGATTGTACAAGTCTGCAAGCTCGGTAGTATACAGAATTTCAAAATTATAAAAAGGCAAAGAAAAGCACCTTTGGATATTTACGAATGAAAAGCTTTAGACAATCCAGCTGGACATCACAAAATGGCCTTAGCTGATTATTCCATGGACCAGGTTTAAGGTGCTTCTCTAGAATGGAGTAGAAGCTTGTATTTTCATCAACTCTAGAAAACATTAGCACAATATCCTTTCAATATTCTATGAACTCCAAGCATGCAGTAGGAAGGAAAGGTACAGTATTTGTATTCTAAATCAAAGGCACCATTAATGTTACTCACCCATGGTCATGTAAAACAATATCTGTTGAGTGAAAACGCCATTCAATAGTCCATGATATAAACTTCTTCCTGAAAGCATTGTATGAAACAAAAGTTACCACCTTCACAATCTAAAAATGAAACATTCAATAATCTAGATCTCCCTCTGACATTGTGTTAGAATATAAATCATCACAACTTGATAAAAAACCTAATAATCAGACTCCCACACATCCACTTGGTATACTACAAATCACATTCGGTATACACCAAAAGATAAAAAATTAAACAAGGAAACATTAATGAGCAAGTACAAAAGGAGCAAAAGACTTAGACATACCATCCTACTAATGAAACTAAGGCTAGTTATAAAACTATGAAAAATACCTTTGATCATATCTAGACTGATTTTTCTCTCTTTTCGACATTCCACGAGGTAGAAACATCAGTTTGGTTCTCCTGCTCCCAGCAGCATTCTTTAGGCTTCTAAGTTGATGAGGCAACTTGAAATATGAATGAATGCCTAGTTTAGATCTCATTCTCTGAGCAGATTCAGCCACCCTCTTCACCTCCTCCAGCAAATTATAATCTAACCAAAGGATATCACAGGGTTTTAGAAGAATCCACCAACAGAGTATACATGCGGAGGTGTACCCATTAATGCAAATTCATATCAGACACAAAATGTAAAATCCAAAAGGGTAACTACAAAAAACAACTGCACATGCAAATACCGAAAAATAAATCAATAATAACAACTGTAAAATTCATGAATAACAATCTACGAGTAAAATAATACAAAGACATCATTTTTACCAAATGTAATTAAAGGGTATTTCTACTAATTGTCAATTAAGCAAAAAAACAAATGCGTTTTCTCACTCAAACTGACATGACATGTTAGGTGACTCAAAGAACATTAAGGAGTAAAACAATAATATTATGCCTATGCAATCAAGTAGAGAGAAAAAAAAAAAAAAAAGATTATCAACATTCAAGACAGAGTACGAGGTTTAAGAAACAAAGTACCTGACAAAAGGGTATTATCATCGAACTTGGAAAGAGGAACAAACAGAGTCTGGTTCCTCTTCCCGCTGCACCCAGTTCGCTCTTTGTGAGATTTCACGCAAGGAAGACTGCACGAGTGTAAGGCGCAACCGGGGCACGTGTATTTCCATGGGTTCGATTTGCACTCTTCACACAGTGTTGGTCCTTTCGTGGGTTTTGGAATTGCGGCTTGTCCTTCGGTTTGTGACACAGAAGAGGACATTTTTGTGCTTCCAATGAGAGCGTTGCTTCAAAGACTCGTCACGAATGGTGAGAGCTCGTCGTCACCGAACGGTAAGGGTAGAACAGCGCGGCTAGGGCACACGAAAGTATTGTTTTGTACCAAGGAGGAAGACGAAACTGAAGACTACTAAATAGTAATTCTTTTTAAAATATTAAATAATTTCCCTTCTTTAATAACTAAAGAAAAAAGATAAATTTTATGTCTATATGATAATCTGTTACTCTTAAAAAGTAGACTCTTTTTTTATAAATTATTTATTTGTAATGACTTTTTTAACATATTTTTTATAAATTTAATAATTTTGTTTATTATAATAATTACCATAAAAAAAATTATCATGTGAAAAAATATGAGTACACATTCGCTAATATTTTTAAAGAATAAAAAAGAGAAATAATAATGATTAAATAATAAATACACTATGGGTTTTAGAAAATGTGAGTTACTTAGAAGAAGGTGATTTTTTTTATATGTTAATAAGAACATGTTTTCTTTACCATTTTATGTGTGACTATTTAATAAACATTATATGTAGTCATTTGTCCTATCATTTTGATTATTTAATTTTTTTTCTTATTAATTATTATTATTATTATTAAGAAATATATGATTGCAAATATTTCATGTATATAGAATGTTTCTTTTTATTTGTATCTGTATTATAAACTTATATGTTTTAAAATTAAACTATAATTAGTCAAAGGAACATGTTTTATGTGTGTATTTAATCATAGCTCATTATCATTAGTGGCAGCGCAAACACAATTGAAAGGTGAAGTTCATTTAGTCATTACCATTTATTTGTAACTTAATTTTAATTCCTTAAAATTATTTTTTCAATAAGATACAATTAACTTTAAAATTAATTCCAATAATTTTCTAATTGATGAAAATCCGTCCTGATTTATGATCTCATGTTAATTTTTTAAAAATAAAATTATATTATAGCTAAAATACAATTTTGACTTTATAAATTAATTTTATAAATTAAGTTAGTGTATCATAGGATTGACAACAACCAGGAATAATATAAAAAAGGTAGATATAATGAATAATATGGGTGTCGTTATTATTAACGTAGTTAACTACTTATACGTACACGACTAACCACTTTGATAAGGTTAGAATAGTTGACAGGTGCTGATTTAATATGGATGTCAGAATTATGAACGTATCTAACCACTTATATATACACACGACTAACCACCTTGATAAGTTGGAATAATTGATAAACACTAATATAATATGGGTGTCAGAGTTATGAACGTAGCTAACTACTTAGATGTACACGACTAATCAGATATTTAAGGTTGGAAAAACTCATAGGTAGTGATTTAATATGGGTGACGGAGTTATGAACGTAGCTAACCACTTAGATGTCCAAGACTAACCAGTTATTTAAGGTTGGAACAACTCACAACCAGTAATTTAATATGGGTGTCAGAGTTATGAACGTAGCTAACCATTTAGGTGTACACGACTAACCAGTTATTTAAGGTTGAAATAACTCAGAGGCAGTGATTTAATATGGGTGTCGGAATTATGAACGTAGTTAACCACTTAGATGTACATGACTAACCAGTTATTTAAGGTTGGAATAACTCACAGACAGTGATTTAATATGGGTGTCAGAGTCATGAACATAGCTAACCACTTAGAGATACACAACTAATCATGTAAGGTTGGAATAACTCACATGCAGTGATTTAATATGGGTGTCATGTCAGAGTTAATGTAGCTAACTACTTAGATGTACACAACTAACCCAGTTATTTAAGGTTGTAAAAACTCACAAGCAGAGTGATTTAATATGGGTGTCTGGAGTTATGAACGTGGCTAACCACTTAGATTTACACCACTAATCAGTTATTTAAGGTTGAAATAAGTCAGAGGCACTGATTAATATGGGTGTTTGAGTTATGAACGTAGCTAACCACTTAGATGTAAAGGACTAACAAGTCATTTAAGGTTGAAATAACTCACAGGCAGTGATTTAATATGGGTATCGGAGTTATGAACGTAGCTAACCACTTAGATGTACACGACTAACCACTTTGATGAAAATGACAAAATTAACGAAATTATCTTTCTGTATACAACAAAAGTAAACACATTCTCTCTTTTGTTGGTGGGCCTAGTGACACGTATAAGAGTGTGAAATGGAAATAGGGTCAAGAGTAACATTTTCCTTTTCTTTGAACGAGCGAGTGAACTATAAGAAGTGAAGCTAACTTTCTATAGTGCAATGTCAAGACTCTGATAATGAGATTGACGTGTGGGAATGTCATAATGATTTTTATTTATAAAATGAATGGGGATGTTGTTGAACACTTCAGATTTGTGGAACACTTCACACTTTATCCAATTCAATTCTTTCATTAATTCGATTTACTTTTCTCTCTTCAGCAATCTCGCAAAGAAAGAAAAGCACGGTGAGAAAAAGAATACTATGGAAATTAAGTTTTGATTATGATAAGTGTGTGCTGGATGGTATTACTTACTCTTTTTTTATTTACTTTTTATTATTATTTCAGAAACAAATCGCTATTATGTTTTTTAAGATTAGTTCTTAGCTGGTCAAGCAATAATCATGCATAAACTTTAATTTTATATATTCAATTTATTAAGAGTATGAGTTAAGGTATTTATGACTGTGTTTAGATAAATTTTTAATATTTATTTCAATTAACATTGTCTAAACAAACACTAATTTGATATTAGTATAAATATTTTTACTTATAAAAAGAGTTATCATTGGAATATATTAAAAGATCTTTCTTTTCCGTTGTATGCAAATGTTACATATAAAATAGTATATAGAAGCATAAATTTTACCGTAATAATCAACACTTAGAGCTTAACGGCATCCCAAAGATTGTTTCGCTATCTTTAACAGAATGACCCAATCTAGCATGCCAAAGAACAACACAAAGTAAGCTCATTTATTCATTACTACAATATTGAGAGTAGATTCCATTGTTTTCCTTTGAAGTTAGTATCTTCATACACTGCTTATTCATTATGGGATGCAATTGCAATGAGAGGGAATTTTTTGTGATTGGACAACCCTATACTTTCAGTCATGTCCAGTGTCTGATCTCCCACCACTCCACTAGGCACTTTCCAATCAAATTGGTGAACAAGGTTTGCTAGGAGCAGCTCCATCACATTCTTGGCAAACGTTATTCCTGGACAACCCCTTCTTCCTGCTCCAAATGGTATTAGTTCAAAATCATGTCCTTTCACATCTATTGAACTATTCAAGAATCTCTCTGGTTCAAACTCTTGAGCTTTCTCCCAATAATAAGGATCTCTACCAATTGCCCAAGCATTGACTAATGTTTGTGTGCCAGCTGCAATGTCATAGTCCATCACTTTCACATCTTTCATTGATTCCCTTGGAAGCAACAAGGGAGCTACAGGATGTAATCGAAAAGTTTCTTTAAACACGGCCTTCAAGTAATGAATGCTACTTAAATCTTCCTCGGTTATGTGAGTTCTACCACTAACCACATTCTTTATCTCACTTTTTAACTTCTGCATCACATTTGGGTGCCTTAAGAGTTCTGTCATTGTCCACTCTAGGGTTGAGAAGCTGGTGTCAGTACCTGCAACAAACATATCCTGAAACAAATACCCATCACACACTGCATGAAAAGTATATATATATATA